>RCNI01000613.1_pt1 | contig 21324 bp, 18 predicted proteins | sample 2041151 | NCBI WGS metagenome assembly RCNI01 (sample SAMN09708214, study PRJNA481090) | feces metagenome | isolation source: feces | place: Antarctica: Albino Rookery | reverse complement strand
GATAACCATGGGCAGCAGGAAAAACAGCAAAACAGAAAGTCCCACGCCCATAAAGACGCCAAGACCCACAAGCAGCTTCTGGAAGCCGTCGCTTCCCAGCTTATTTTCCACCCATTTGTCGAATTTGGAAGGCTCTTCCTCCGCTTCTATCTCGTCAGAGCTGAGTTCCGCCGAGCGCATCAGTGCCTTCACGCCCACGATCTGGGCATCAAAGAAATTGACCATGCCGCGAATAAGAGGCCATGTGGTTATGGATTTTTTGGCTCTTGCCTTCCGGGGCTTAATCTCAATATTGATCTCCCCTTTGGTACGGATTGCCACAGCATCCTTTTCAGGCCCCCGCATCATAATGCCCTCAATAAGGGCCTGACCGCCGATGCTGGTTTTGAATTTCTCGCAGCACGGCTGTGTATTCTTGTTTTCCATTGAATTCCTTCCTTATTGGGTAATGGGTAAACGCACAGTAACCAGCGTACCGCCGCCTGGCGCATTTTCCAGAGTCAAAGTGCCTCCGTGCATCTCCACGATCTCATCACAGACCGCAAGTCCGATACCGGTTCCACGAGCCTTAGAGCTGCCCTTGTAGAATTTCTTCTTGACAAGGGGGAGTTCATCCTCCGGGATGCCGGGGCCAAAATCACGGATACGAAACACGACTTCGCTGCCCTCAAGGTGCATGGAAGCCTCGATCCGCTTGCCGTCGCCGCCGTGCTTGGCAGCGTTGTCAAGTATATTCAGAAATACCTGTCGCATCCGCTCGGGGTCGCAGGGTATCTCGGGAATATCTTCGTCATTGTCCAGATATTCCAGCGCAATGCCTTCCTGTGCGGAGCGGCTGGAATACATATAGATGGTATCTTCAAATTCGCTGCGGATGTCCGCCTGCTGAATGATCAGGGTCATTCTTCCGTCCTGAATCCGGGTAAAGTCCAGCAGCTCCACCACCATCTGGGTCAGCCGCTTGGCTTCACGGGAAATGATCTTCATCCCCCGCACGGTATCGGGATCCAAAGTATCCCCGGCAAGAAGAGTCTCACTCCAGCCGTTGATAGCGGTGAGCGGTGTCCGAAGCTCATGGGACAGAGAGGAAATAAACTCTCTCTGCATAATTTCGTTTTGGTTGATCTGTACGGACATTTCGTTAATGGTGTCAGCCAGATCGCCAATCTCGTCGTCGTATTTCTTTTCGATTTGGATGCCGTAGCTGCCGCTGGCAATCCGCTTTGCCTTTTCGGTGATCTCGTTGACCGGGATCAGAATGGAGCGGATATAATAGCTGCTGCTGATCAGCACGATTGCCGTTACAATAGTCAGAGCGATAACCGCAAAGATTGCCAGCTTCAGAATCTGCAGATTCAGCTTCCGGGTAGCGGTCACATAGCGCAGGACACCAATGACCTCGCCGTTTCCGTAAATCATGGGGCTGGAAACCGCAAGAATCCGTTCACCGGTGTCGGGATCCCTGCCGATAAATGTTGAGATACGGCGGGTATTGATGGAATCTGCCACATCCGCTGTCTTGGGGGCAGAACCGGGCCAAACGCCGTAAGAGGATGCTACAATCCGACCGTTGGTATTGATGAATTGCAGCTCCAGATTGTTTTTATCTTCAAATGTTTTTGCGTAGTTGATGCAGGATTGATAGTAGTCATTGTAGCTTAAATTGATATTCTCTGCAAAAAATTCCGTAGTGACCTTGGCACGATAGCGCATATCTGTTTCCATACTGGTATAGTGGTACGCAGAAGACAGCACTATCACAATGAGCACGCAGATAATGCCCAGCGTCAGGACAACACCCACTGTATTCATCAGCCAGCGTCCACGAAGTCCGCCGATTTTTTTCATGGACTTTCCCTCACGATACCGTTAGTTTCCCCACTTGTAGCCAAAGCCCCATACCGTAGTAATATAGGTGGGATTGGTGGAATCATCTTCAATCTTAATCCGCAGGCGCCGGATATTTACATCGACAATTTTGAGCTCGCCCTCGTATTCCCTGCCCCACACGGCAGAAAGCACATCTTCACGGGAAAGGGCTCTGCCGGGATTCTGCATAAAGAGCTTCAGAATGGAATACTCTACCTGCGTCAGGCGAATCCGCTTGTCTCCCTTATCAAGGGTGTGATTGCGGGTATTCATAACAAAGGGGCCGTAAGTAAGAATCTCACTGCTGCCCGCACTGTCGCCGCCCAGCCGGCGGAACAGCGCATCAATCCGGGCGGTCAACTCAGCCGGCGAAAAAGGTTTTGTCACATAGTCGTCAGCACCGGTCATAAGCCCCGTAACCTTATCCATTTCCTGCGTCCGTGCCGTCAGCATAATGACACCCATCTGTTTGCTGGTGGCACGAATCCGACGGCAGACTTCAAATCCGTCAATGTCCGGAAGCATGATGTCCAGAATGGCAACGCCAATGTCAGGATTCCTTTGCAGGGTATCCAGCGCCTCCTGCCCGGTACCTGCCTCCAGTACTTCATAGCCTGCCCGCTTGAGATTGATAACTACGAAGCTGCGGATATTCACTTCATCTTCAAGGATCAGAACTTTTTTCATACTATCTCCTAAGTCTCTCCTGTCTTCCAATCCTGCTGGATCATATGGAAGCTCTTAATCAGACTGTCTTTCGACATATTATATGCCGTGGATGCCACTTCCAAATGGGCGGCATAGACGGTGGATTCGTTTCTGTACAGCACGAAACGGTTATTGGCAACGGCCTGTTCGTCCCGGGCTTCTCCCGTCAGCACAAAGATGGTCAAGAGCCGCTCGGTGCTGCCGGATTCCGGATTGACGCAGTTAAATTCAAAGCTGTTGCCCTTCTGGGTCACATGCAGGGTACCGGCAATCTTGGAATCCAGTTCTACATACCAGCCGCCGGCATAATTATGGTAAGTATACATCTTGTCCGTCTCCGAACCATCGGAGGCCAGCGCATACCAACGCAGTATGTGGTTGTCATCGGTTTCCGGAACGCAGCCGCCATGATTGCACACAAGGCTCGGAAGCTCCATAATGCCGTCATCGTCAATATCGTCACCGTAAACATAGTAATTGCGCAGAGTATCTACCCCGGTTCCGTTGACACTGTCAAAGGAAACATTGGTAAATTTTCCATCTTTCAGGGCATACACATCCGTTACAATGGCGGAGCCGTCCACATCGCTGGCAACATATACTGCCGGGATTCTGTCCTGCAAGGAACTTACCTTGATTCGCTTGATGTGGTTAACCTGCTGCGACATATCCACCGCATCGGAAGATTCCATCACGCCATTTTGGATACGGTAGAGTTTTGCCATACCCTTATCGGAATCTTTTTCGCCGGGACGAAGCACCAGAACCTCGCTGTATCCATCACTGTCCAAATCACAGCATACATAGCGGTAATAGCTGGTGGTCATCTTCTGCTCCATCTTTCCGTTTACCAGAGAATAAATGGAAACGGTACGCAGGGATTGGTCACTGACACGCCGTCCAACCACCAGCTCATAGCCGCCGTTGCCCATGCGAATATAATCGACCTGCTCAAAGGCAGAACCGCTGAATTCGATGGTGTCGAGAAGGACATATTCATCCGCCTGCTGGGCAAAAATCAGGATATGCAGGGGCTTTTCGTTGTTGCCCTTGGCAAAGAGAAGATACTCTGCCGTACCGTCTCCATCCAGATCTGCCATCTGCACCGTCTGCTGATTTTCGCCGGATATTGGGGCGCTGTAACTCATTCCGTTCATAGCTTTATTGATTGCAGTCTGCAAACTGAGATAATCATCAGAACGCTTCGGCAGACAATAAAGCTGGTCAACCGTGCGAAGACTGCATCCGGACAGCAGTGTGATTGCCAATATTAAGATAATCCCTGCCAAATGCTTTCGATTCGTGGCAAATCACTTCCTTCCAAAGGTATATTATAGCATATTTTTTGTAAAATGAAAAGCTATTTCACTACGACATTTTTGCTGCCGAGTACATTTTCCAGCTCTGCGATCATCCTGTCATCCAGCATGGCTCGTGTGCCTCTGCGGATTTTGGTATCTTCATAATAGAGCACCACAGCACTTTCACCGGGGAACATTTTGGTAATGGCACGAATCTTTCGATCCAGCGTATCTCCCTCAGCAGGAAGGCGCAGATAAAGGGTCTTACCGGGATCGTAGACCTTTCTTGCCGGTTTCTCCTCCTCTTGAAATCCCTCATTTGCAAAATCCGAAATGGGGCGGGCCCGGTTTACAATGATCTGAGGCTCTTTTTCCTCTCGCAGAGACAGCCGACCTGTAATGACCACAGGGCTGTTTTCGTGGAGATAACCGCCATACTGGCTGAGGACATTGGAAAACGCCAGCATTTCAATGGATGCCGTATCATCTTCCACTGTCACATAGGCCATCATGGAATTATTCCGGGTGGTCTTCATTTTTACCGTCTGGACGATGCCCGCAATGCTCACGATAGCGTCATCCTGGTAATTGCTTTCCTCGTCCATAAGGGCTCCGATAGGCACCACATGGGTTCCTTTCAGATATCCCCGGTAATCATCCATGGGGTGACCGGAAATATAGATGCCCGTGGTTTCCTTTTCCATAGCCATCAAGTCTGCACGGCTCAGCTCGTCCAGCTTAGGGATAGGAATGGCAGCAGCTTCGTCGTCATCTTCCAGCATCGAGAACAGCCCCATCTGACCCTCCAGATTTTTCTTTCTGGTGGAAGATACACTGTCCATCATGGTGTCATACACCGCCAAAAGCTCGCTTCTGTGGTAGCCGAAACAATCCATGGAGCCGCATTTGATGAAGTTTTCCACGGCTCGCTTATTGAGTTCCCGCTCCCCCATTCTCTGCAAAAAGTCCTCCAGAGACTTAAAGGGGCCATCCTGCGTGCGCTTTGTCACCATGGTGCGGATCAGTCCCCTGCCCACATTCTTAACGGCACCGAGGCCGAAGCGGACAGCGTTTCCCTCCACAGTAAAAGGATCGTCAGAATGGTTAATATCCGGGGGCAGCACCGGGATGCGCATTTCTTTACACTCGGCAATATAGCCGGAGATCTTGGTGGCGGAATCCAGCACAGAGGTCATCAGCGCCGCCATATACTCCCGGGGATAGTGACACTTGAGGTACGCAGTCTGATAGGAAACAACCGCATAGCAGACTGCATGGGCCTTATTAAAGGCGTAGTTTGCAAAATCAACGATCTCGTCATAAATTGACTGAGCCGCCGCTTCGGAAACTCCCTTGGCAACGGCACCGGGAATTCCCTGCGCCTCATCGCCGTAGACGAACACCTTCCGTTCTTCCTCGATGACCTTCATTTTCTTCTTGGAAATAGCACGGCGAATATTGTCCGCCTGTCCCATGGTATAGCCGCCGAGGCTCTGGAAAATAGCAATAACCTGCTCCTGATAGACAATACATCCGTAGGTAACCCGGAGAATTGGCTCCAAAAGGGGCGTTTTATAGGTAATTTTCCGAGGATCCAGCTTGTTGGCAATAAAGGTCGGGATAGAGTCCATGGGGCCCGGGCGGTAGAGCGCCACAATAGCCGTCAGATCTTCGATAGAGGTAGGGTGCATATTGACACATACGCCGGTAATGCCCGCCGATTCCAGCTGAAACACGCCTTGCGTCTTGCCCTCTGCCAGCATGGCAAAGGTCTCAGGATCATCGTCCGGCACAGAAGAAATATCAAAATCCGGCTGACGCTTGCGAATCTCCCGCTGAGCATCGTCAATAACCGTCAGATTTCGCAGACCCAGAAAGTCCATTTTGAGCAGTCCCAGCTCTTCAATGGTGGTCATGGTGTACTGTGTGACGATGGTGTCGTCGTTCTTTGAAAGGGGTACATAGCTGCACACGGGATTTGCGGTAATTACAACACCGGCAGCGTGGGTCGAGGTATTGCGGGGCATTCCCTCAAGGCTCATGGCGGTGTCGATCAGCAGTTTCACCTGCTCATCGCCGTCATACATATCCTTGAGCTTTGGGCTGACCTCCAGCGCCTCTTTCAGGGTGATATGAGGCGTGGCCGGAACCAGCTTCGCCACAATATCCGTTTCCGCATAGGTAAAATTGAGAGCCCGTCCCACATCCCGAATGGCGCCACGGGCGGCCATGGTACCGAAGGTAGCGATCTGCGCCACATGATCCGCACCGTATTTGCGTACCACATAGTCAATGACCTCTCCACGGCGCTCCTGACAGAAATCCGTATCAAAATCCGGCATGCTGACACGCTCGGGATTGAGGAAACGCTCAAAAATCAGTGCATACTTCATAGGATCCACTTCCGTAATGTGCATACAGTATGCAACGATGGAAGCGGCGCCGGAACCACGGCCCGGGCCTACGGGAATGCCGTTTTCCTTTGCATAGTGGATAAAGTCCCACACGATCAGGTAGTAGTTCACATAGCCCATGCTGCTGATAACGCCCATTTCGTATTTCAGCCGGTCCTTATACTCCTGCGGTGGATTTTCGTAGCGCTGGGCAAAGCCGTCAAAGCAAAGCTTTTCAAAGTATTCTTCATTGGTAAAGCCCTCCGGCACCGGGAATGCCGGGAGATGATATTCATGGAAAGTAAACTCCAGATTGCACATATCGGCAATTTTCGCCGTGTTTTCAAAGGCTTCATCGCAGCCCGGGAACAATGAGCGCATTTCTTCCTCACTCTTGAGGTAGAATTCCTGCGTCTGGAATTTCATGCGGTTAGGCTCGTCCACGGTCTTGCCTGTCTGAATGCACAGAAGTACATCCTGCATTTCGGCGTCTTCCTTGCGCAGGTAGTGGGCATCGTTGCTTACCACCAGAGGAAGCCCTGTTTCTCTTGCAATACGCATAACGCCTTGGTTGACGACTCTCTGCTCCTCGATACCGTGATCCTGCAATTCCAGATAAAAATGATCCGGCCCGAAAATATTCGCCAGCTTGCATGCATATTCCTTAGCGGCATCGTAGTCCTCTTCCATCAAATACTGGGGAACGGCGCCTGCCAGGCAGGCAGAAGTGGCAATCAGTCCCTCATGGTACTTTGAAAGCAGGTCTAAATCCACTCTTGGCTTGCCGTAGAAGCCTTCCGTAAAGGCTTGGGACACCATATAACAGAGGTTTTCGTAGCCGGTTCTGTTTTCGCATAGAAGTACCAGATGGTACGGGTCATTGTCGATGCCATGCACACGGTCTTCCATCCGGCGGCGGGCCACATAGACCTCACAGCCGATAATAGGCTTGATGCCGGCAGCCTTGGCAGCCTTATAAAAATCAATACATCCGTACATAACGCCGTGGTCCGTAATTGCCACGGCGGTCTGTCCCAGTTCCTTGACCCGGTCCATCAGTTTGCCGATGCGGCAGGCACCGTCAAGAAGGCTGTATTCCGTATGGACATGAAGATGCACAAAACTCATGATTCTGCCTCCTTCGACATTTCTACCAGCTTTTTCAGTCTGTGGTTCATGGCAGGCTTGGTAATGGGCGGGTCCATCATAGCTGCCAGCTCCGTAAGGGATGCCGCCGGGTGATTTTCCCGAGCCTCGGCTGCCTGCTGAAGCTTTGGCGGAAGATTGTCTGTCTGTCCCCGCTCTTTAAGAATGCGGATTGCCGCCAGCTGTTCCTGAGCGGCTTCCACTACTTTGGAAATATTGGCATCGTCGCAGTTACAGCGGCGATTCACCTTGTTGTTAAGTTCCTTTTCCAGCCTTGCCTCCATGATCCCCATAGCCGCCAAAGGTGCGCCCAGCAAGGTAAGAAAATCGGAGATCTGCTCGCTCTGCTTGATATAAAGCACCATTCCCCCGCTTCGCTGGGCGGTTTTTGGGTTGAAGGTCAGTACCTCCTGCATAAGTGCGAAGGTCTCCCTAGCCACACTCTGGTGCGTGGTAGCGATTTCGATATGGTACCCCTTTGCAGGGTCAGTAACGCTGCCTCCGGCCAAAAATGCTCCCCGCAGAAAAGCGTTGCGGCAGCAACCGTTTTCCACCACCGGGAAATTCACATGAAGCGCCAGAGTATCATCAAAATCGAAACCATAGGCCGCCATAACGGCGCTGATTTTTTGAGGATCGGTGATGCCGAAAATCATCTTTCCGCCTGCTTCGGTTTCCGGGAGCTGGTCAAACTGGAAGCCGAATGCCTTGCGAAACAGCTTCGGCAGGAGCGCCGCAAAATCCGAATTTTCGGTTATGATCTTGATTCCGTCGGCGCGAAAGCTGTTGCAGTACAGCAAAATGCCAAAGCATTCCGCCAAAGCGCAGCAGCGCTTCTGGGGGAAAACCCGACATATTTCGGATTTCGCACCGGAAGAAAACGAAATTGCCATTTCAGGCACTCCTTTCTATCGTTACCAGATACGGATTTCCGACTCCAGCATAATGCCAAATTTCTCATTTACAATCTGGGCAACCTGAGAAAGGAGGTTTTTGACATCCTCTGCAGTAGCGCCGCCCAAATTTACGGCAAAGCCGGTATGCTTCACAGATACTGCTGCGCCGCCTACCTGATAGCCTCGCAGTCCGGCTTCATCAATCAGTTTCGACGCATATCCTTCCTTGGGGCGCTTGAACGCAGATCCGGCAGAAGGAAGATCCAAAGGCTGGGAACTGCTCCGCTTACCCATCAGTTCCTTCATGCGGCTGCGAATGGCCTCGGTGTTTCCCTGCTCCAGGCAGAACACAGCGCTGATGACAATATCACCGGAACCCTCCAAAATGCTGTGGCGGTAGGAAAAATCCATCTGCTCCCGGGTAAGCTCCCGAATATTTCCGTGGCGGTCCATGACTTCCACGCTGTGGCAGATTCCACCGATCTCACCGCCGTAGGCACCGGCATTCATATAGACTCCGCCGCCTACAGTACCGGGAATCCCGTGGGCAAACTCCATGCCGGTAAGCCCATGATTTGCGGCAAAAACTGCTGCCCGGCTCATGGTTACACCGGACATAATCCTAATTTTGCCGTCCTCCAGCAACTCCATACCGTCCATAGCGTCCTTCAGGCATACGGTGACACCAGGGACCCCGGCATCCGGTGCAAGAACATTGGTTCCCGCACCCAAAATCCGGCAGTCGCACTCTCGCTCGGCACACCAAACAAGCACATTCCGAAGTGCCTCCCGGCTGTCGGGAAATGCCATAATTTCGGCATTTCCGCCGATACGGAAGGATGTGTGCTTAGACAGGGGTTCATTGCATTTTATATCGCACCCAATGGGAAATTCGAGCAGGATTTCCTGCAGTGGTGTTCTTTCCATTATAAACGCCTCCGGGCATATCATTTTTAGAATACTATACCACAAGGCGCACAAATATGCAATTGCAACCACTTAAAATGGGTATAAAAAAGGCCGGAGATCTCCGGCAAAAAAACAGGGCAGCTTTCGCTGCCCTGTGCATATTTACTTCTCTACGATCTCCAGGATTTCCATGGGGCAGGCCTTGACACAAATGCCGCAGGCAATGCACTTGGAAGCGGGGTTCTCGGGCTTCAGCACCATGACATGCATGGGGCAGGCTTCGACGCACTTGCCGCAGGAAACGCACTTCTTCTTGTTGATCATGTAAACACCGGTCTTGGGATTCTGGGTGATTGCATCATGCTCACAAACCTTGGCGCACTTACCGCACTGAATGCAGGTCATGGGCTTGGCAGCATTGTTTTTGGAAACGATCTGGATGCAGGAGTAGTCCTGATGGAACTCCTTATAGAAAGACTCGGAACAGGCACGCACGCACTCCAAGCAAGCCATGCACTGAGCGTTTTTCTTTACCGCAAGTTTTTTCATGTCAGAGTATTCCCCTTTATGTAATGTTCATGTCCTTTGATTATAACGCAAAACCGCACAAATAGCAATGGCAAAATACATATTTCGGTAAAAAAGTATTTTTTCTGCTCTCTGAATTTCAGAGTAAACCATCAGATATTGGTAATACTAGGACTGCCGTGTATCAATTCAGGAGGTTTACTATGAAAAAGTTTACAGTTTTGCTATTCATCATGGCTCTGACTGCTGCTTTTGCAGTCGGCTGCCGCAATCATAACGGCAGCGGAGCCACACTTCCTTCTTCCCTGCCAACCGAAACGACGGTCACGGAAGACAGTATTCCCGGTGCATCCGCAACTGCCCCTTCGGCATCAGATCCCGCCTCTGCGCCCACAGGGCCCATGACAGACGGGATGCATTTCCAATGGCAGATGGGATAAGTCAGGCGATAGTCTGACTTACATAAAGCGTTAAAGAATATCAATATACCGGGTCAGATTCCGCTTCATGCGCTCTGCCGCCTGCATGGCCTGCTGAACATAGTCCTGACCGTCAGTTCCGGCTTCTTTCCAGGCAGCGGTAACAGAAGGACCTGCGCAGACAACGGCACCATATCCCAAACGGTCAAAGGCATAGCTGCAATTTTTTGCGTTGCCGCCGGGGTAATCAAGACCGTCCACCAAAAGGAACATACGCTTATACTGGCTGCGGAGCATTTTGATGCTCTCCGGCGCAGCGGCGCTGACTCCTGAACCAATGCAGGAATAGCCACACTTGCCGATTGCACTGTCACCGAAACGGTCTACAATCGCAGCAGCGGCGCTGTGAACCAGACGGCTGCCCGTCAGAAGGTCCTGAATCTCCGATGCGCTGCGGTTGGGAGAACGCACGATAGCAAAAAGGTCCTTGCCTCTTTCCTTGCACAAGGGTGCAAACGGCTTAACGCTGTCGCTTCCAATGTAAGGGAACATCACAACGCCGTCACAGTGGAACCGGTCGCCGCTCAAAATTGTTTCCGCTGTCCGATCTGCCTCCCAGGGAGACAGAATTTCCGGAGTATCCAGCAGAACATAGTACCCCAGTTCCCCTGCTTCATGCAGCAAGCTTTCCAGAAGCTCCATACCCTCGGCGCCCATCAGAGCAAAGGTACCAAAAGAAAAGCGAACGGCAGGCACAAGATCCTTGAGCGCTTCCAGAAGCTCCCGGCAGAATGTGCCGTAAGCCTGTGTGGCATTGGGAGCCTGCTCCAAAATGTGCGGCGGCACAACATCCGGCTTGATGCCGAAATCAATTACAGAGGGATTTTTCAGTTTTCGGATCCGTTCATGCAGAAAATCAATGGACATAATGCATCACCTTACCTCTTTTTGTTTATTATAGCACACAGAAACCACCAAAAACAATAGTAAAAACCAAATGCTCTTGATTTTTCCAACATGATTTCATTTTCGGCGGGCATACTGAAAGCGAAAGGGGTGAAATCATGGAAATGAAAGGCATAGGATTTGGAATGGTTCTTGGTATCGCAGTAGGTGCCGTGGCGGTAATGATGCTTCCGAAGCAATGTCCTGTAAGAAAATTTGCAAACCGTACAGCCCGTACCGTAGAAGACACCATGGAACAGGTAGCAACCAAAGTTGCCGACGAATTGGATCTGTGACCGCAGTATCCGATATGCAAAGAGACCGACACCAAGTGATGTCGGTCTCTTATTTTATTTTGCTTCGACGGTAATATTTCCGTCATGCACCGAAATATCTATGCCGCTAATGGGCGTTTCAAAGGAGTCGATGATCTTCTCTGCAATGGGGTCTTCCAGTTCCTTCTGGATGACACGGCGCAGATTTCTGGCACCGTAAACAATGGAATATGCCTTCTTCACCAGAAGGCGGCGCAGCTCATCATCCCATGTGACAGTGAGGCCACGATCCTTGAGGCTCTGCTTCAGCTCATTCAGCATAATATCCGCAATGCCCAGGAAGTTTTCTTCTGTCAAATGGTTAAAGGTGATGATCTCATCCACACGATTGATAAATTCAGGCCGCAGGAACTCGGAAAGAGCCTTCATGGTCTTTTCTCTCACGAGGTCGCTATCGCTGCGTCCGAAGCCCATGCCGCCCACTCTGCCCTCAGAGCCGGCATTGGAGGTCATAACAATAACGGTATTTTCAAAATTCACCGTCCGACCCTGAGAATCCGTGATTCTGCCGTCATCCAATACCTGCAACAGTACATTTAGCACATCGGGATGCGCCTTCTCGATTTCATCGAACAGCACCACGCTGTAAGGCTTGCGTCGGATCTGCTCCGTCAGCTGTCCTGCTTCGTCATAGCCCACATAGCCGGGAGGCGAACCGATCAGCTTGGAAACCGTGTGCTTTTCCATATATTCCGACATATCCAGCCGGATCAGGCTGTCTACACTGTCGAAGAGGTCATTTGCAAGGCACTTCACAAGCTCGGTCTTACCCACGCCGGTGGGGCCAACGAAGATAAAGGATGCAGGGCGCTTCTTGGAAGAAATTCCCACTCTGTGGCGGCGGATTGCTCTTGCTACCGCATCCACGGCCTCATCCTGTCCTACAATGTGTTCTTTCAGACGATCCTGCAGGCCGCTGATTTGCTGGTATTCCTGTGCTTTGATCTTTGTGGCAGGAATCTTTGTCCAAAGCTCAATGATCCGTGCCAGATTCTCGATGGTCACCGCAGGAGGCGGTGTCTGCTCCAGCTTTTCAATCTGGTCAGCCAGCCGGCAAAGACGGCTGCGGATCTCGGCAAGACGCTCATAATGCTCATGCTCCGTGTCTTCGGTAAGCATTTGCAGTTCCAGCTCATAATCGTCCCGCTCCTTCTTGAGCTCCGCCAGCTGAGAGATTTCCTTGCAGCGGAGGTTTACATCGGAACAGGCTTCATCCAGCAGGTCAATAGCCTTATCCGGCAGGAAACGGTCTGTAATATACCGCTCAGACAGCACCACGCACTGCCGTGCGATTTCCGGCGAAATGGAAACGCCGTGGAAATCTGCATAGCTCTTAGCGATGCCCTGCATGATCTGGCAGGCTTCCTCGATGCTGGGCTCAGCCACCGTCACCGGCTGGAATCGCCGCTCCAACGCAGAATCCTTCTCGATGTGCTTACGGTATTCATTGAAGGTGGTTGCACCAATCACCTGAATTTCCCCTCGGGAAAGGGCCGGTTTCAGAATGTTGGCAGCATTCATAGAGCCCTCTGCATCACCGGCTCCCACCAGATTGTGCACCTCGTCGATCACAAGGATGATGTTTCCGCACTCCTTGATCTCTCCGATCAGGCTCTTCATTCGACTTTCAAACTGTCCACGGAACTGGGTGCCGGCAACAAGCGCCGTCAAATCCAGAAGGAAAACTTCCTTATCCCGCAGCTTGAACGGCACATCTCCGGCAACGATCCGCTGCGCAAGGCCCTCAGCGATGGCGGTTTTACCAACGCCGGGCTCACCAATCAGACAGGGGTTGTTTTTCTGGCGGCGGTTCAGGATCTGAATGATCCGCTCTGTCTCCACATCACGGCCGATGACCTTATCGAGTTTTCCTTCCCTGGCTCTGCCCGTGAGATTCAGGCAGTAGCTGTCAAGGAATTTATGCTTTTTATGCTTCTTACGCCCGGGTTTTTCCTCAGAATTGCCCTTCTCCGGCTCCTGACTAGCAGGTGTATTGTCCTGTTCGGAAGGAACCGCAGGCATGGCGGAGCCAAAAAGCTGATTGAGCATCGGGAAAGTGGCAGTCTGGCTGTCCATATCGTCCTCATCGTTTTCTGTCTGGTCGATCTGACCGAACATATTGCTCATTTCATCGCTGAGGGAATCTAAATCCTCCTCAGAAAAGCCCATCTGCTTCACGGCCTCGTCAATCTGGGGAATCCCCAGACTCCGGGCGCACTTGAGGCAGTAGCCCTCATTCATGGTCACGCCGTTTTCAATTTTCGTAATGAAAACCACAGCAATATTTTTTTTGCACTTTGTACATAACTTCGGTTGCATATCCATCACTCCGTTTCAGCCGGGTTTTGCTTCTATTGCCACAGTGTAGCACACAATTTGCAAAAAATATCAAACAAACTATAAACTTTTTTCAGTCGCTGGTACATTCAAATTTTTCAATGCCGTCATCGTACCACAGATGGGTCATATAAAGTCCCCCCGGCGGTACCGTGGGACCTGCAGCAGTACGGTTTCCGGAATCGAGGATCTTTCCGATGTCCTCAGGCTGAATCTTCCCTTCTGCGGCGTAGATTACGGTTCCCGCCATGGCACGCGCCATGTTATAAAGGAAGCCGTTGGCGCAGACCCGCAGCAATATCACATTTCCCCGCCGCTCCACATCATAATAGTATACGGTGCGGACAGTGGATTTGACATCGGTGCCAACACTGCGCACGGCTGCAAAATCGTGCGTGCCGATAAATTGAGAGGCCGCCGCCTGCATGATCTTTTCATCCAGATGCTTGGGGTAAAACAGTGCCCGGTTCACATAGAACGGATCTTTCAGCCGGGAATTATAGATCATGTAGGTATATTCTTTCCGAACGCAGGAACCGATGGCGTTGAAATTCTCGTGGACATCAAAGGCCTTCGTCACCACAATATCCTCCGGCAGGTGGGTATTGAGGGCGTAGGGCAGCCGCTCGCTGGGAATAGTGGAAGAAGTGCGGAAGTTTGCCACATAGCACTTTGCGTGCACACCTGCATCTGTGCGGCCGCAGCCCGTTACATGGACGCTGTGCCCCACTACCATTGCAGCCGCCTTTTCCACGGTCTGAGCCACGGTGGGCAGATTTTTCTGCACCTGCCAGCCGTGATAGGCTGTGCCGAGATATGTTAAAAAGATGGCAATATTGCGCATAGTCTAACCTCAAAGTCCAAAATTACGCAGAATCAAAACTCCTGCCATCAGCGCAGCACTGACGCCGAAGGTCGCAAAATCATGGAGATGATACCGCAGAAGTTTCATTTTTGTCCGTCCCACATCTCCCTGATAGCACCGGCACTCCATCGCAGTTGCCAGTTCGTCGGCTCTCCGGAAAGCACTGATGAAAAGCGGCACCAGAATGGGAATCAGCGCACGGACACGGTCCATGAGTTTACCGGTTTCAAAATCGGCACCTCTCGCCTTCTGAGCTGCCATGATTTTATCCGTCTCCTCAATAAGGGTAGGAATGAATCGCAGAGCGATGCACATCATCATGCTGAGCTCGTGAACTGGCACATGAATCTTTTTCAGCGGTCCCAGCAGAGATTCCAGACCATCCGTCAGAGAAATGGGGGAAGTGGTATAGGTCAGCAGGAAAGTGCCGGTAATCAGCATTAAAATTCTTCCCAGCATGAAAATAGCCCGCACAACGCCCTCAAGAGTAATGGTAACTCCCCAGAAATGCACCAGAACCGTCTCACCCTGCGTAAAGAACAGATTCAGGATAGCGGTGAAAATCAAGATGAATACCAGCGGCCTCATGCCACGCAGGAATGACTTACCGGGAACCTTTGAAATGTGAATGCTGACCAGCAGAAACACCAGAATCACGCCATAGGAAATCCAGCTCACGGCACAGAACAGGGCTACGATGTAAACCAAAAGGACAATGAGCTTCGTCCGAGGGTCCAAACGGTGGATAATGGAATTTCCCGGGAAATACTGGCCGAGGGTAATATCTTTAAGCATGGGCAGCACCTTCTTTCAGCTGACGCAAAGCAGAAACGGCCTGCTCCATCGTGTAGATTGGCTCCACGGGCAGTCCCAGCTCTCTGAGGCGCAGAAAAACCCGGGTCACGTCCGGAATATCGAGGCCCATTTCCAGCAGCTCATCTGCACGGCGGAACACCTCGCCCGGAACTGCATCCATGGCAAGGTCGGCATGGTTCATAACCAAAAGCCGGTCTGTAAGTCTTGCCACATCGTTCATGGAGTGGCTCACCATCATAATGGTGGCATTCTTTGCTTTCCGGTAGCGCTCGATATTTTCGAGGATCTCGGTTCTGCCAATAGGGTCCAGACCTGCGGTAGGCTCATCAAGAATCAACACCTCCGGCTCCATAGCGATCACGCCGGCAATTGCCACACGCCGTTTCTGTCCGCCGGACAGGTCAAAGGGAGAAACCTCCAGCTGTTCCGGAGTCACACCGACAAAATCGGCAGACTCCCGCACCCGGCGGTCGATTTCCTTCGCATCGAGCCCCATGTTCTTTGGGCCGAAGGCGATATCTTTATAGACCGTCTCCTCAAAAAGCTGGTATTCCGGGTACTGGAAAACAAGGCCCACCCGGAACCTTGCCTGCCGAGTGAAATTCTTATCGGACCAGATATCCTTTCCGTCCAGCAGTACGCTGCCGGAGGTGGGCTTCAAAAGTCCGTTCATATGCTGCATCAAGGTGGATTTACCGGAACCGGTGTGACCGATGATGCCGATAAATTCTCCACGCTCCACGCTGAAAGCCACATGGTTCAGTGCCGTATGCTCAAAAGGCGTTCCGGCGCTGTAAACATGGGTCAGATCTTTTATCTCTAAAATTGGTGCCATTTTCTACCTCCTGCGGGTCAGGCCTTCAGATAATCATAAAGTGCCTGCGCGCATTCTTCAGGTTCCAGTTTATCCAGGGGCAGGCGGAAGCCCTGCTGATTGAGCTGCCAGCAAAGCTCCACGGTCTCCGGAGCGCCCAGACCGATTTTATGCAGCAGCTCCACTTGGGCAAAAACCTCCTGCGGAGTGCCGTCAGCGACTACTGAGCCGTCGTTCATAACCACCACACGCTGAGCTTTTGAGGCCTCGTCCATATGGTGCGTAATCAGAACCACAGTGATTCCCTTTTCCCGATTCAGACGAGTGATGGTATCGATAACCTCACGGCGTCCGCGGGGGTCCAGCATAGCCGTAGGCTCGTCCAAAACGATGCATTTGGGTTCCATAGCAATGATGCCCGCAATGGCGACCCGCTGTTTCTGTCCGCCGGAAAGCAAATGGGGAGCGTGCTGGCGATATTCGTACATATCCACCTGCTTTAAGGCATCATCAACCCTTCTGCGAATTTCAGGGCTGGCAACGCCCAGATTTTCCGGGCCAAAAGCCACATCCTCTTCTACCACATTGGCAACGATTTGGTTGTCCGGATTTTGGAAAACCATGCCGGTTGTTCGCCGCAGGGCAATGATTTTGTCTTCATCCGCCGTATCCATGCCAAACACATAGACCTTGCCACCGCTCGGCAGCAAAATGGAATTAAAGTGCTTTGCAAGAGTGGATTTCCCGCAGCCATTGCCGCCAAGAATAGCCACAAAGCTGCCTTCTTCTATTTTGAGATTAAAGTCCTCAAAGACGGCGACACCGGGCGTGTTGCACACGCCCGGATAAGTAAACGCCAAATGTTCAACGGAAATTGCTGTATCCAAGTAGCATTCCTCCAAATTAAGGTGTCCAGCGGCCCGTAGATCCGCAGGGCAGCATAAAGCCCGAGGACTTGACAGGAAGGCCCAGCTCCCCTACCTCGGTATGTCCACCGTGCTTTTCCCCGAATACCACATCAGCGGCATAACCAACCGCAGAGGGTGCAAGGCCGGTGGTATAGGAATTGATGATTACAAACAGCGGATCGTCCGTCAGCAGCTTGGCAGTTTCCAGCAGGAACGGATAGAAGCTGGTTTCCATCTTCCAGATCTCTCCGCTGGGTCCCCGACCGTAGCTGGGCGGGTCCATGATGATGCCGTCATACCGCCGTCCACGCCGGATCTCACGCTGGATAAATTTTGCACAGTCATCCACAATCCAATGGATAGGACAGTCGGCAAGGCCGGAAGCCTGAGCATTCTCTTTCGCCCAGGCTACCATGCCCTTAGAAGCATCCACATGGTATACCTCTGCCCCGCCGGCTGCCGCCGCAAGTGTGGCACCGCCGGAATAGGCAAAGAGGTTCAGCACCCGGACAGGACGGTTGGCAGAAGCAACTTTCTCCCGGATAAAATCCCAGTTTGCTGCCTGCTCCGGAAATACGCCGGTATGCTTAAAGTTCATTGGTTTTACATTGAAAGTAAGGTAATCCTTGTAGCGGATCTGCCAGCGCTCCGGCAGATGGTGGTTGGACCAATGTCCACCGCCGGTACTGGAACGCAGATAGCGGGCATCGAACTTCCGCCATGCCGGATGGTCTTTCGGTGTATTCCAAATCACCTGCGGATCCGGGCGGACGAGGATGTATTTTCCCCACCGCTCCAGACGCTCTCCGTCAGATGTATCAAGGACTTCGTAATCCTTCCATTCATCGGACATCCAAATCATAGTACTCTCCTTTAGTCTTTCGGGGTCGTCTCGGTCGGTTTTGTTGCAGGATGATCGCCCCAGTCAAATCCGCCGGTGTGCTTGGTGCACACAAGGTAAGGTGCATTGACGCCCTGATTCTTGTCGCCGTAGATACCGGTATAATTCAGCGGGTTGCCCTGCTTATCTACCAGATAGATATAGTTATCGCTGAGATACTGACCGGTCAGGCCGCATCGGCCGGCATCGGCAATGGCCTGTACGTCCTGAGGTGTCATTTTCACCAAAGAACGCTTGCTCAGAGTAGCCAGACCGAACTGTGCCAGTTTCTTGCAGTGATCATTTGCAGCGCAGTTGCAGGTTTCACAGAAATCTACAATTACATGGCTGTCGCAGGACTCCTTGGGTGCATCCTCAGGATATACCCAAACCGTCTCTACACGGCTGAGGCCGTGATCGTGGGTCCGTGCGTCCAGCTTGCAGGCCTCGGTAGCCAGCTTGCCACTGTCCTTACATACTTCCACCTGCACCATGCCGGTCTTGTCATAGATCGGCAAATTCTCGGTTCCCTTGTGCAGGGGTTCCATGACTTTCTTCCACAGCATACAGGCAGGGTTGCCATTGCTGCCCACCAGCTTGATAACCTCGGGATTTCGGTAGCCGCACCAGACGGCAGCGGTATATCTGCCGGTATAGCCGCAGAACCACTTATCCTTACCTGCATCGGTAGTACCGGTCTTGCCTGCCACATCGATGCCGATATTCTTAAGGTCTGCTGCGCGGCCGGTACCATGGTCAACTGCATTATCAAGGCAGTAGGTCAGGTAATTGGCGCTCTTCTCGCTGAGAATTCGGTTGCTGCCCTGCTCATTGTGCAGAACCACTCTGCCATCATTGTCATAAACCTTTGTAAAGGTTCGTGCCTCCCGGTATACGCCCTTGTTTGCAATGGCAGAATAAGCATTGCTCATATCCCGGACACTGATACCGATGGTAGGAGCGCCCATGCCCAAAGGAGACCAGCCAATATCGGAAAATACCTTTCCGTTGGAGTTGGTATAGGATTCCACCAGAGTGGACAGGCCGAACTTGTCTTTTGCAAACTTAAAGCTGTATTCAAGGCCAATCATATCCAGCGTACTGATAGCAGCACCGTTAACAGAATGAACCAGACCGTCAAGGATGGTACGGCTGTAAGAATACTTACGGTCCACATTCTTGGGGAACGGATTCTTGTCATTATAGAAAAGCGGAAGATCCTTCACCACTGTGGCAGGATTGATTACCCCCAGCTCAAAGGCAGGGCCATAAACCGCCAGAGGCTTCATAGAAGAACCGGGCTGGAGCTTTGCATCGGTCGCACAGCTGTGGGCATCAAATATTTTCTTTTCGCCCACGCCGCCTGCCATAGCAACAATGTCGCCGGTCTTGTTGTCAATCATAACAATACCGGATTCCAGCTGCTGCATACTCTGAGTCTTGGGAATCTGGCTGAGATCCGTATAGATCTTATCAACCGCCTGCTGGGCTTTGAGATCCAGCGTGGAATAGATGTGATAGCCGCCCTGACAGACCAGTCGTTTAAAGTCGTCCATTGTGGTCTTGTTCCACTCAAGTCCGGATTCCTCACACATCATCTGCGCCACATCTTCCAAAAGGGTATCCACAAACCAGGAATAAACATTCTGGGATGCGTTTTCGCCAATAGATGTCTTGGTACCGCAGACGGGACAGTAATATTCACCGTCAGAACGCTTCTCAAAGGTGCTGACTTTACCGTGGTATTTACAGGAATCATTAGGGCAGTCGGCAACTCTGTCGCCGTCGTCGATGCCACGCTTCAGGACAAGCTCCTGATTATAGGCTTCCTCATACTCTTCCTCCGTCAGCCAGCCCTGCTTCCGCATTTCGTGAAGGGTATTAACCTGACGAATACGGTTCTGTTCCATACCGGTTTTGCCCTCACGGTCAAGAACAGTACGGTAGGGGTTAAAACGGGAGGGATTATTGGTAATACTGATAAGGCTTGCACATTCAGCAGCCGTCAGGTGCTCAAGCTCCTTGCCGAAATACGTGGCAGCAGCGGACTTAACGCCCTTGCAGCGCTCGCCAAGGTAGATCTTATTGAGATACCACTCCAAAACGACTTCCTTGCCGTACTTCTTTTCAAACTGGGTGGCACGGAAAATCTCCTGCACCTTTCTCTGCACCGTAACATCATCAGCACTGTCATCCTGCTCAAGGAACAGGTTCTTGATCAGCTGCTGGGTAATAGACGAGCCGCCGAACTGGCTGTGAGAGCCAACGAACATATTGACGCAGGCTTTTACAGTAGGAATCCAGTCCACGCCCTGATGCTCAAAGAATCGTTTGTCTTCGATAGCCACGGCTGCATGAATCAGGTCTTCCGGGATCTCATCATAGTACGCCCAATCCTTGGACACATCAGCATAGAGCTTCTGAAGGATCTGAATATCTCCGTTGGAATCCACATAATACACCATGGAGTTGCCATTCTGTTCAAAGCCCTCCAGAGTAACATCGGAATTGGGCATGATATCCGTTTCCAGATAGGTAGCCAGCAAACCGATAAATGCGAACAAACACACAATGCCGATAAGAACCACCGTAGCGGCAGCGCCCACAGCGATTTTCAAAGCAGAGTAGATACCGGTCCATATTCCCTTGCTGACCTGCAGAAAACGGTTCGGGGTCCATGACTGTCTGGAGACCTTTCTCACCCGCTTATCGTTCTCGTTATTCATATTGAAACCTCCATAACATCCGCCGTAAAAGCGGCATGAGTATAACCATCCATTGAGTAAAGTGCATAATCGCATACGATCAGCCATATGATTATAGCATACCCAAAAGCAAAACGAAAGACCCAAATTATTAATAATGTGAAAAAAACGGCCCATACTACCAGTGAAAGGAGGGTCTTAATTGAAACATCTGCATCATATAATATGTGGTATCTTTCTGCTGGGTTTTATGCTGGGAGTTCATGACGGCCGTGTTGCTCTCTGGAAAGAGGATGACCCGCAGCCCATCCGAATATTCCCCTATCGGGTCACTTCCCTGCCCCCGGCCGATCAGAGAGCGCTTGAAAAAGGGATTGTCGTTGAGACCAAAAAGCAGTTACACAGATTGTTAGAAGATTATCTGTCTTAATCATGCAAACTGCCCACTTGATTTTGTGCTGTTCATCGAGTAGAATAAACCTCGAAGACAGAATGACTCGGAGGAACAGTTATGGAAGATCAGTACGGTTCTGATTTTATCAGCATCACC
>RCNI01002020.1_pt1 | contig 21366 bp, 20 predicted proteins | sample 2041151 | NCBI WGS metagenome assembly RCNI01 (sample SAMN09708214, study PRJNA481090) | feces metagenome | isolation source: feces | place: Antarctica: Albino Rookery | reverse complement strand
AAGGTCGTAATAGTCGAGGAAATTTCAAAGCGTCAATTCCAGACCCGTATTCTCTGTAAAGGAAGCGATTGAGTCACCAGACCGGCGCTGTTGCCGTAGGACGCCCGAATGTTATCTAAAATATACTTTGCCGCCTTCTTTTCCAGTTGGATACAGCCCCCCTTCGGAACAGAGATAAAGCCATCCGTGATCTCTCTGGTCACAGTTCGGGTTGTATTCGAAAGCAGCGCTGCAAACTTATCTTCAAAATTATATTTCCTATTTGCCTGACCAAGGTCCCCCCTGCGGTTTCGCAGGGGGAGTAAGGAATATTTAAGGTGACATATAAAAGAAAAAGTTCCAAAATACTTTTCTGGTGGAGATAAGCGGGATCGAACCGCTGACCTCTTGAATGCCATTCAAGCGCTCTCCCAGCTGAGCTATACCCCCATATGACTACCCTGATATTTTAGCAAATGTACACTTAATTGTCAATCAAAAATTACGGCTGCAGTAATATATCTGCAGCCGTTTTATATTTACTTCAAGAAGCCGTTAACAATCTGTTCTTCAGCCTCTGCCTCAGTCAGACCCAAACTCATGAGCTTAATAAGCTGTTCACCTGCAATTTTGCCAATTGCTGCTTCGTGAATCATGTTTGCATCAGCAGAATTTGCTTCAATCTGAGGAATTGCAACAACTACTGCATCGTGCATAATAATTGCATCGCATTCGGAGTGACCTGCGCAACGATTATTACCATTCATTGCAGCTTTGAACACCTGCTTAGAAGAGTCCTTTGCAACGCTACGAGAAATAATATTTGCACTAGAATCTTCGCCATTCAGATCAACGACGAAATTTGTTTCAGCATACTGCTTGCCATGGGTCATCAGCTTTTCTTTGACAACCAAAGTAGCACCAGCTGCAACAGTACCACGAGTCTCACGGATAGTGGAGTCAATACCCTTAATTTGGGTTGTTTCCATTTCCAGGTAAGAACCCTCATCCAGTTCCATAATCGTGGTAGGATTCATTACGCGTTCGCCGTTGCCGTCGCCTGCTCCATAGTGCTTTTCAATGTAATGTACCTTTGCGTTTTTAGCCAAATGGAAGCTATGAATGCCGTCATGACGGGATTCCTCTTCCCCATTGCACTGAATGCCACAACCTGCAACAATCGTTACATCACAGTCTTCGCCGATATAGAAATCGTTATAAACCAAATCTTTCAGGCCAGATTTGGTAATGATAACAGGGATGTGTACGCTTTCATTCTTAGTACCGGGCTTAACAAAAATATCAATGCCAGGCTTATCGGTTTTAGTGACAATATCAATATTAGCAGTAGTATTTCTGCTGTCCAATTCACCATTGGAGCGAATATTAAACGCACCAACAGGAATTTGTTCAATATCAGCAATCTGCTTAAGCAGGTTTTTCTGAATTGCGTCCATTAGCAATTACCTCCTTCAGTTGAAGTCAGTTTTGCGCATATGCCGTTATTACCCAAAAGCGACGGCATAATTTCATCTCTGCTACCGTCTGCAATAACAGAGCCAGCACTGACAACAATGATACGATCTGCAATATTCAAAATACGTTCCTGGTGAGAAATGATAATGATATTGCCCTGAATCTTTTTGTAGAGATTTTCAAACACAGTAATCAGGCTGCCAAAGCTCCACAAGTCAATACCTGCTTCAGGCTCGTCAAACAAGCTCAGTTCAGTACCACGTGCCAAAATTGTAGCAATTTCAATACGCTTCAGCTCGCCACCAGACAGACTACCATTTACTTCACGATTTACGTAGTCTCTTGCGCACATGCCAACTTCGGAGAGGTACTCACAAGCTTCAGCAATCGTCAGCTTTCTGCCAGATGCGAGGGTAATCAGGTCAAATACAGTGATGCCCTTGAAACGTACAGGCTGCTGGAATGCGTAACTAACACCCAGACGAGCACGCTCAGTAATGGACATGTTGGTAATATCAATACCATTAAACAAAATCTGACCAGAGGTAGGCTGAATTACACCAGCAATAATTTTAATTAGAGTAGATTTGCCACCACCGTTAGGTCCTGTAATTGCTACAAAACGCTCATCGATAGTAAGCTGAACATTCTTCAGAATATCTTTCTTTACACCGTTCTCCTCAGTGCTGAAGCAAATATTTTTCAGTTCAAGCATGATAGCCTCCAGTTAGAAATTTTCATCGAACTTATCCGATATATCTTTTTTAAATTCCAGCTTGCTTTCTGTGTGATTAAGCAGGCGGACAATATTAGTTCTGTGTTTAACAATAACAAACAATGCAATGACAAGCGCAATCGTAGCGCACAAAGTACCATGACGGGTAAGCAAAACTGCGATAGGGTAAAATGCAGCAACGCATACGGAAGCCAGGGAAACATAACGAGTACCTGCGATAATGCCAAAGAAAATAATTGCGCAGAGAATACCCAGTCTCCAGTCAATAAAAAACATCGAAATGCCACCGCACATTACGCCCTTACCACCGCGCATACCGTGAAATATGGGAGACCAAGCACCAAACAAAGAGATGCAAAAAGCGCACCGACATCAGTTGCATCAAAGAAACTCATAATGAACTTGCCCAGCAAAACACCCAAAGCAGTCTTACCGATATCAATCAGAATAACCCAAGCCGCACCACTTGTTCCGTAAATACGGTGGAAATTAGTCAAACCTGCATTATGACTGCCATAATTGCGAATATCATCATGATATAACACATTGGAAGCGACAATCGCACCATTAATACTGCCGAGTACATAACACACGACTGCAATAATCACTAAGCAAAAAGGAACCATTACTCCTTATCTCCCTTCTGACGAATAACCAAACGAATTGGGGTACCCTCCAAGCCAAAAACACTTCTGATTTGATTTTCGAGATAACGCTGATAGGAAAAATGGAATAGCTCTCGGCTATTACAGAATACGACAAAGTTTGGCGGCTGAATGCCAGTTTGCGTCATGTAGTAAATCTTTAGTCGTCTGCCCTTGTCCGTAGGAGGCTGTACACGAGCCTGTGCATCTGCAAGAACATTATTGAGCATACCTGTACTAATGCGCATGCAGCTCATATCCTTAACGTAGTTAATCAGTTCAAACAGACGATTTGTTCGCTGACCTGTCAGTGCAGAAATAAATACAATGGGAGCGTAGGACATAAAGCTCAAATCGCGTTCAACGTCCTTACGCATATGGTCCATGGTTTTAGAATCTTTTTCAACCAGGTCCCATTTATTGACAACGATGATGGTTGCCTTACCTGCTTCATGCGCAAGACCTGCAATTTTGGTGTCCTGTTCGGTAACGCCTTCGGTTGCATCAATCATCAACAGGCAGACATCAGCACGTTCAATCGCCATCTTAGCTCTCATAACAGAGAACTTTTCGATACGGTCATCAACTTTGCTCTTACGACGAATACCGGCAGTATCGATAAAGGTATACTTACCGTATTCGTTTTCAAATGTGGAGTCGATTGCATCACGCGTAGTACCCGCAATATTAGATACAATCACGCGCTTTTCGCCCAGAACCCAGTTGACCAGAGAAGACTTGCCGGCATTAGGCTTACCGATAACGGCAACCTTAATGGAATCATCATCATTCTCTTCTTCATCTTCGTCGGGGAAATATTCCATGCAAGCATCCAGCAAATCACCAGTACCATGACCGTGAATTGCAGAAACAGCAATAGGATCCCCGCACCCCAAAGAGTAGAACTCATAAATATTGGGGTCAACGCGGCCAGTAGAGTCGCACTTATTAACGGCCAGTACAACCGGCTTTTTGGAACGCAAAATCATATGTGCAACTTCTTCGTCTGCCGCAGTAACGCCGGTAGTAATATCGGTTACCAAGATAATTACATCAGCCGAATCAATTGCAATCTTTGCCTGCTCGCGCATAAACAGCAGCAGTTCGCTGCCTGTGGTAGGTTCAATACCGCCTGTATCGACAATATCAAACACTCTGCCGTTCCATTCGCATTCTTCGTAAATACGGTCTCTGGTTACACCAGGTGTATCTTCAACAATGGAAACTCGCTTGTTGATGAGCTTATTGAATAGATTGGACTTACCTACATTGGGGCGTCCAACAATTGCTACTAGAGGTTTTGACACTAACAGACCCTCCTTATATTTCTTCCCCTAACATGGCATAGAGCAAATCTCCGCCATCTTGGGGCACTTGAACAATTTTAACATTCAGTTCGCGCTCCACATCTTCAACAGTCAAATCATCGAGGAACACCGTCTCCCCATGGCGCAGCATATTGGTAGGAATAAGCAGACGCTCTCCAATAGGCTTGTCCTTGAGCTGTTTAATCATGTCTTGCGCAGTAACTAGGCCAGCCACATTGATTTGATGACCGAAGAAGTCATTGACAATGGGATAGACCGTTCCTTTTATATTAACACACTTTTCCATCGCTGTCATCAATAGTTTTTCGATGTATGGAGCCGCAGCTGTACCGGTTGCGATGGAAAACGGTACACCGTCTCCCTCATCCGATTCTACCATCTTTAGTGCCATATCAAACTCCGTTTTCAGCAAACGCAACATGCCGACACCATTATCCAGCTGTGTGTAATCTTCGTAAAAGTCGTCATCTGGCAATTCGCGTCCTGCCAGAAGGTAAAATTCGTCGGAGCAGTAAACAATTCTGCATCCGTAGTATTCCTGACACTGTGCAGCAAAATGCTCCACAAGGTCAATCGTTTTTCCCGCACCTTCTTTATCAAAAGGCTTCAGCGGTTCCAAGCCATTACGATAATCGGTCAGGCCAACAGGAACAACCGCAACGCTATTTACTTGCGGGTAACAAGTTGCCAAGTCATGAATGGAGTTCAGCAGTTCTTCCCCATCGTTATAGCCAGGGCAACATACAATTTGGCAATTCATCGTAATCCCAGCATCACTCAGCTTGTGGATTCGTTCCATAATTTCAGCCGCTACTGGATTACCCATCATCTCTGCACGCAGCGCGCCATTGGTTGTGTGTACAGAAACATTAACGGGACTAATCTTCAGGTCGCAAATGCGTTGCAGTTCCCTATCCGTAAGATTAGTCAATGTGATATAGCTTCCGGTAAGGAAGCTCATACGTGCATCATCGTCCTTGAAGTACAATGTCTCACGCATTCCCGGTGGAGTCTGGTCTACAAAGCAAAACATGCAGTTGTTGGTACACTCCATAGCGCAGTCCATCAGATACTCTTCGAAATCCAGACCCAAATCAGCACCTTCAGGTTTCTTGACGGTTACCGTGTACTGCTTTCCTTCCGGAGTTCTCAGTTCCACTGTGACTTTACGCTCATATGAGTAGTACATATAATCAAGCACATCATGAATTAAATGACCATTGATCGAAATTAACTCATCACCAATATTTACTTTTCCGTGTAAGCTGCTATGGTGAGCAACTGACTTGATGACTGAACGGCGCATATGATTTCCTCCTGAAGTTTTGGGCACATAGCAAAAGAAGAAGGTCAAAGACCTTCTTCTAAAGCTACTTTTTGATTAGTCAACGTTGAGAACAACGCGGCCGTTGTACTTACCACATGCGGTGCAGACGCGGTGGGGCATCTTGTATTCGCCGCAGCTGGGGCACTTTACAACATTGGGAGCTTCGAGCTTCCAGTTAGCAGAACGTCTCTTGTCTCTTCTCTGACGAGATACTTTACTTTTAGGGACAGCCATTGTGACACCTCCTAATTAGTTCAGCTGTTTTGAGCAGCTTGTTATTCTTAATTATTTATCCAAAAGCTGCTCAAGCACAGCCCATCTTGGATCAATCTGTTTTTTGCAAGTGCACTTCTCAACATTGAGGTTTGCACCGCAACCGTCGCACAATCCAGCGCAATCCGGCTTGCACAACATCTTGGCATCCATATCGAACACAAAACAAGTGTACAAAATTTCGTCCAAGTCGATTTCATCATCTACCATCTGGAACAGGTCTTCTTCAGACTCATCCGTGGCAATTCCGGCATTCAATTCAACCGTTTTCTCTCGATCAAATTCAGTGCCGCAACGATCGCACACACAGTGCATCTTTGCCTTTACAGTGCCCTTCAGCGTCAGAATGCCAGCAGTATTTTCAACTACCCCTTCTGCCACCAGGTTTCCATCAAAGCGAACGACAGCAGGAAAATCGAGCTCATCAGTGGAAAGTTCGCAGGAAAACGGAACACTGGCTCCAGGGACTTCGATGATTTTGCGTAGGTTCAGTTTCATATTGTATCTACCTCACACAAGTCGCTAGAGTATTATAAACAAATTCACGAGTAATGTCAACAGAAAAAACAAGAAAAACTGTGAATTTACGATAAGATATTACCGCCAATTTGATGAAATGTCAATAATCTTTCCGAAAACAATCATTGACAGATTCAATCCTTTCACACATAATAAGACAGAATCGGAGGCGAACACATGAAAGAACTCAAAATTAACAGAAATGACGCTGGTCAGCGTCTGGATCGCTTTGTTGGAAAAGCGGTTCCCCTGCTGCCGGAGTCACTCTTGCAAAAATATATCAGACTCAAGCGCATTAAGGTCAATGGCAAAGGCGCAAAGCGAGATTACCATGTTACCGAAGGTGATGTGCTCCAGCTTTATATAAATGATGAGTTTTTTGAGAAGCCAAGAGAAGAAAACTCTTACTTGAAGGTTTCTACCCCGAAACTCAATATCGTGTATGAAGATGAAAACATCATTTTGGCCGATAAAAAGCCCGGCGTGCTGTGTCACAGCGCCGGACAGTGGGATTATAACACACTGATTGCCAATATTCAAGCCTATGCCTATCAGAAGGGCGAATGGAACCCCAGAGGTGAACATTCTTTTGCGCCTGCTCTATGCAATCGCATCGACCGCAATACCGGCGGCATCGTAATTGCCGCAAAAAACGCAGAATCTCTGCGCATCTTAAACGATAAAATTAAAGATAGAGAACTCGACAAATTTTATCTATGCGCAGTTCATGGTAAGCCCTCCCCTAGCGAAGGTTTGCTGACCGGATACATCTTTAAAGATGCAAAGAAGAATCAGGTATATGTAAAAAAGCAGGCAGAACCCGGTGCTAAACTGTCTAAAACGAAATACAAAGTGCTCAAATCTAAAAACGGTCTATCCCTTGTAGAATGCGAACTGCTCACCGGACGCACCCATCAGATTCGTGCTCAAATGGCCGACGCCGGTTGGCCCCTATTGGGTGACGGCAAGTACGGCAGCGAACGCAAAAATAAGCAGTATGGCGAAACCAGTGGTCAGGCACTATACTCTTATAAGCTGACCTTTAATTTTACTACTGATGCCGGTATTTTGAATTATCTTAACGGGAAAACCTTTACCGTAGAAGATGTAGACTTTGTTCAGAAATACTTTTCATAATAAAAACACAAGCCCCCTGTTGCAGCATTTTCTCACTGCACCAGGGGGCTTATCTATTTTTTAAGGTTAGAACAGAGACATCTGACTGGTATCAGGCAAGTCACCCAACGCACCGAGATTCTTCAGTGCCTGTAAGTGAGACTGAGATACCTTCGGGCAAGCCTCAGAGAGTTCTTCGATGGACAAAAAGCTCTTTCCGCTCTTTGCCGCATTGGCTAGGTCATATGCAGCTGCTTCGCCCAGACCGCCAATGGAAACAAACGGGGCACGGAGCTGTTTGTCATTTGCAATCACAAACTTAGTTGCTTCACTTTCGGTAACACTCATAGGTGCAAAAGAGAATCCACGCAAATAGAACTCGTACACACACTCCAACGTTGTCAGAATATCATCTTCTGTTGCACTGGTCTGCTTATTACGCAATTCATTGATTTTTGCTTTTACCGGTTCAAATCCCTGTGTCATTAGTTCTGCATCAAACGCATTTTTCTGGCTACGGCGATAGAAATATGCAGCATAGAACGCAAGCGGTTCGTGAACCTTAAACCAAGCAATGCGGAACGCCATCATAACATACGCAACTGCGTGTGCTTTCGGGAACAGATAAGCAATTTTACGGCAAGACTCGATATACCATTCGGGTACACCCAAATCTCGCATAATGCTTTCCGCATCGCCTGGGAAGCTACCAGATTTCTTTACTTTGCCTTTACGAACAGCTTCCATGGTTTTGAAAGCCAAGCTGGGGTCCATACCACGCTGAATCAGATACAGCATAATGTCGTCTCGGCAACAAACACATTCATTAACCGTTGCAATACCATCAACAACAAGGTCATGGATATTGCCCGCCCAAACGTCCGTACCGTGTGCCAGACCAGCCAGACGAACAAGTGTATCAAACTGTTCAGGCTGTGTGTCTACCAGCATTCCTCGTGTAAATCCGGTACCAAATTCAGGGATACCCAGCGTACCCGTCTTGCCCACGACAGGGTCATTATCCGGTAAACCTAAAGGTGCCGGTGACTTAAAGATGCCCATGGTTTCAGGGTCATCCAGCTTGATTTCCTGCGCATTTTTTCCGGTCATATCTTCCAGCATACGAATCATGGTAGGATCATCGTGTCCAAGTTCGTCCAGCTTCAGGAGGTTACTTTCCATACAGTGGTATTCGAAATGGGTTGTCTTAATGCCGCAGGTGGGGTCTTCTGCTGCCCACTGAATCGGGCAAAAGTCCGTTACTTCCATATCCTGCGGAATAACGACCAGACCGCCAGGGTGCTGACCCGTTGTGCGTTTTACACCAACACAGCCCTTTGCAAGGCGATTTTCTTCTGCCTTAGTGACTTTAATTTGGTGCTCTTCCAAGTACTTTTTCGCCATACCAAAGGCCGTCTTATCCGCCAGAGTGCCAATGGTACCAGCCTTAAACACATGGTCGTCGCCAAACAGTTCACGAGTGTAATTATGCGCATTAGCCTGATATTCACCGGAGAAGTTCAAGTCAATATCAGGGGTTTTTTCATTACCGGGGAACCCTAAGAAGGTTTCAAACGGAATATCAAAGCCATCTTTTCTGTATCGTGTGCCACATACAGGACAGTCCTTGTCGGGCATATCTGCGCCGCAGCCATAAGAGCCATCCGTAATAAACTCTGTGTTTTTACAGTTAGGGCATACATAGTGCGGTGGTAGCGAGTTAACTTCCGTAATACCGGACATGTATGCAACCAGAGACGAGCCAACACTTCCTCGGCTACCTACCAAATAGCCATGTTCCAAAGAGTTCTGTACCAGCTTCTGCGCACTCATATAAATCACATCATATTCGTGATCCAAAATTGTGTGCAACTCTGTATTTACGCGCTCTGTAACAATCGGGTCTGGGTTATCACCGTAGATGCTGTGCATCTTATCCATAACCAAGCGTTCCAAATCTTCCTTGGAATTTTCAATCTTTGGTGCAAACAAATCACGCGGCAACAGATCAAATTCCTCAACCTGGTCGGCAATTTTCTGTGGGTTATCAATGACCACTTCCCTGCACAGTTCATCTCCCAGATAGGAGAATTCTGCCAGTACTTCTTCGGTTGTACGGAAGTAAATCGGCAAGTCCTTGTCTGCATCGGAAAACTTTTTAGACGCAAGGAGAATCTTGCGGTAAATTTCGTCTTCGGGGTCAAGGAAATGTACATCGCACGTTGCAACGACAGGAATATTCAGTTTTTTACCCAGCGCAATGATTTTACGGTTGACTTCTTTCAAATCTTCCTCACTGCGCACCGTTCCGTTTTCAATCAGGAAGTGGTTATTAAACAGAGGCATAATTTCGAGGTAGTCGTAGAACTTCGCCATTTCCTCGATTTTATCCTCGTCTTTGCCACGCAAAACCGCATCATACAGTTCTCCGGCCTCGCAAGCCGAACCCACAAAAATACCTTCACGGTACTGCTGGATTACGCTTCGTGGCATCATTGGGTGCTTTCTGGTTTTGTTGTAATAGTCAATCTGAGATGTCGAAATAATCTTATACAGATTCTTTAGACCAGCTTTATTCTTTACCAGCAGAGTAATGTGACGATTTTTGCCAATGTCCAGTCGGTGCATATCTGCAACTGCATCGTTAATGTCGTCAATCGTCTTTGCGCCCAAATCCTGCAGCATAGGAATAAACTTGCCCATAATGCGTGCAACTACGGCCGCATCATCGTAAGCACGGTGATGATTAAACTCCGGCAGCTTCAGTTTTCTGGAAACAATGTCCAACTTGAAGCGCTTAAGTTCGGTCATAAGGCACTGTGCCAAAACCAAAGTATCCATTACCACAGGGGTAAAGGGAATTTCATGACGAGCGCAAGCTTCACGCATAAAGCTGGTATCGAAGTCCGCATTATGCGCAATGATGGGTCTATCCCCTACAAATTCCAAGAATCTGCGCATTGCCTCGTCTTCATCGGGTGCATTTCGCACATCTTCATCAGAAATACCCGTCAGGCGCTTAATTTCCGGAGGAATCGGCATGTGGGGATTAACGAAACACTGGAAAGTATCCTTGATTTCATCCCCGCTAAAGAGAACTGCACCAATTTCGGTCATACGGTCATTAGCGGCACTAAGCCCCGTTGTTTCGATATCAAACGCAATGCATTCGCAGTCCAGCGGTAAATCGCACTTACCCTGCACAGGCTGTTTGATGTTCATATCATCCACATAATAGCCTTCTACACCGTAGATCACTTTTACGCCGTAATCTTTTGCAGCGTGCCACATATCAGGGAACGCCTGCACTACACCATGGTCGGTGACCGCTACCGCAGGTACACCCCACTCTTTACAGCGCTTAATCAGTTCCTTGGGGTCCGTAAGCGCATCCGTGTTAGAAAAGCGTGTATGTAAATGCAGTTCAATATGTTTGTCGGGAGAATTATCCATACGGCGTTCTCGCTTAGCTTTCCAGATGTTACGGAAATCCAGAACGATATCCTCGTCGTATTTGCTGTATCCCATTCTGCCGGTGACTGTAATGTAGTCACCCTCTTTGATTTTGCCAATCACGGCCTTTTCTTCGTCAGAGCCCAAGAAACGGCTGCAACGAACAGAACCGGTATAGTCGGTGATTTCAAACATAAAGACCGTTGCATTGTGTCGCGCAATGTCTCTGGAATCCGTGAAAAATACCTGTCCGGTAATAGCAACTTCACCGGAATCGGCTGTCAGTTCCCCGATAGGGGTAATTTCTTTGACTTTAATTTTTCTGCCCATCAGCAGAGATTCGTCGGTATCTTGTTTATCTAATTCTTTGGGATAAGAAGCTTTAATTGAAACTTCGTTCATTCCGTAGTCACCGGCAAGGCGAGACTCAATCGTTGCAAGTTCTGCACTAGACGGGGATACTTGAAAGAACGCAGAAATTTCCATAGTTAATGCAGTTTTGTCAATTAGAACAGCCGTTACAAATGCATTTTGCATGCCGCCGCACATATCGTCCATACCTGCACAACTGGGGAAAATTTCTAAAAAGGGTACTTTTGCCATGTTATTCGTCCTTCATAATCATTTCAAGAAGGGCATCACAAAGCTGATCTTCGGGGACACGACGAACAACTACGCCCTTTTTAAAGAGAATGCCACAGTCCTTGCCACCGGCAATACCATAGTCAGCTTCTCTTGCTTCGCCAGGACCATTTACTACGCAGCCCATTACAGCGACGGTAATATTCTTATCAATTCCGGCAAGACGGCGTTCTACTTCTTCAGCCAGACCAATCAGGTTAATCTCTGTTCTGCCGCATGTGGGGCAAGAAATAAAGCGGATACCGCCTTCACGAAGACCGCAAGCCTTTAAAATGGAAACGCCCGTGCGTACTTCCTCAACAGGGTCACTGGTAAGGGAAACACGAATGGTATTACCAATACCTTCGTTAAGCAGTGTGCCAATACCAACAGCAGACAAAATCGTGCCATTCTTTACTGTACCGGTTTCTGTTACGCCCACATGCAGAGGGCAGGAGAATTCCTCAGAAGCCAGACGATATGCCGCAATAGTTAGAGGAACAGAAGAGGTCTTCAGTGACAGGCAGATGTCATTGAAGTCGTATCGATTAAGCAGTGCAATTTCATTACGAGCGCTTTCCACCAGAGCTTCCGGTGTGGGATGACCGTACTTTTCTAGCATTTTGGGGTCCAAAGAGCCAGCGTTTACGCCGATTCGAATGGGAATATTCTTCTGATTACAAATTTTGGCAACAGCCTTAACATGGTCATCGGAGCCAATGTTACCGGGATTGATACGAATTTTATCAACACCGCGTTCAGCTGCTTCCAATGCAAGTTTATGGTCAAAATGAATGTCCGCAACAATGGGCAGAGGAGAGCGTTCCTTAATTGCACTAATTGCCTTAGCTGCTTCCATATCAGGGACAGCCAGACGAACAATATCGCAGCCAGCTGCCGCAAACGCATTAATCTGTTTCAAAGTAGCCTCAACATCATGTGTTTTCGTGTTACACATAGACTGCACAGTTACCGGATGATTTCCACCCACAGGAACATTACCAATGTGGATTACACTTGTTTCATTTCTCTTCATATAATCACCTTACGATTCTAATTACATCGTTAAACATTACAAATACCATAAGTGCCAGCAGCAAAATCATACCCACAGAATGAATATACGCTTCATACTTAGGGTCAACTTTGTGTCCAAGAATCTTCTCGATTGGCCACAAAATCAGCAGGCAGAAAATTCGTCCGCAGGAATCGGCAGAAGGTTCATTACTGCCAAGTTCACCGCAATAAATGCCGCAAAATAGAACACGTTCAGCATTCCATCAAAGAAAGTGGCAGAAGACTGGCCGACATCATTCATCACATCGACAACCCCTACTACACCGCTCAGGTCACTCAGTCCGTATTCACCGGTTACCAGTGAACGCAAGCTATCAAAAACCATAACCGTAAAGTTCACTGCATAATTCCAAGTATAGCGGAGCTTCTGACCTAGGGTATCTGCAGTTGCTTCAAAATAGAAGCCATATGCTTCTTCATAGTCACGCAGTTCAATGTTAAAGTCATTCAGCGTAACGAGCTTGCCGTCACGACGCACGGTAATGTCATGCGTTGCACCATCTCTACCCAAATACATGCCAACATCGCTGGTTACTCGAACACGGTGGCCATCGATTTCCCAGAACTCATCGCCAACCTGAAAAGCCTGTTCCCCTTCATAAGGACAGCCTTCCATAAAGTTAGTAATAACGGAGGTCTGCGGTGCCACAAAAGAGAATACAAACAGCAACAGCAACAAGCCAAACAGGAAATTCATTGCAGCACCTGCTACAAGAATAATAATTCGCTTTAACGGGTGCTGAGCGTTCAAGGATCTGGGATCGTCAGACTCCCCATCTTCCCCTTCCATAGCACAATAGCCACCGATTGGAAACAGACGCAAGGAATACAGCGTCTCCCCCTTCTGCTTTTTCAGCAGCAGAGGTCCCATACCGATGGCAAATTCATGTACTTTGACGCCACAGAGTTTGGCCGTAATAAAATGGCCAAACTCGTGAATCGCAATCAAAATACCAAACAAGATAATTGAAAGAATAATATACATTAACCGAAATGCTCCTTGATATAATTGCGCGCTGCAAGGTCAGCTTCCAGAATGGTTTCCAAATCAGGTTTAGCAGTAAATTTGACATGTTCCATTGCCTCTGCAACGCTTCTGTAAATCTGATTGTAACCAATCTGATGGTTCAGAAACAGTGCAACCGCCACTTCATTTGCAGCGCTTAGCACAGTTGTTGCAGTACCGCCGGTCTTTGCCGCTTCAATAGCAAGATTCAGACAAGGCAGTTTCTTCATGTCCGGTTTTTCAAAGGTCAGCTTGCCCAGAGAGAAGAAGTCCAAGTGTTCATAACCCGCAGGAGAGCGTTCAGGATAAGTCAGTGCTAACTGAATCGGAAGCTCCATTGTGGGCACGCCAAGCTGCGCTATAACCGTGCCGTCAACAAGCTCTACCATAGAGTGTATGATACTTTCAGGGTGAACAATGACTTCAATATCTTCGGGCTTACAGCCAAATAGGTGCATGGCCTCAATAAACTCAAGGCCTTTATTCATCATCGTAGCACTATCTACGCTGATTTTTGCACCCATACTCCAGTTAGGATGCTTTACTGCCTGTTCAGGAGTAATATTTTCCAGTTCTTCAACCGCTTTACCTCTAAATGGTCCGCCGGAACCGGTAAGCAGAATTTTTCTCAGCTCGCCAGGATTTCTGCCCATAAGACTCTGGAAAATCGCAGAATGTTCCGAGTCAACAGGGAGAATTTCTGCACCTTTTTCCTTAGCTCTGGCCATAACGATTTCACCTGCACAAACAAGTGTTTCCTTATTAGCCAGTGCAATGCGTCTACCCGTGTCAATTGCCGCAAGAGTGGGCTTCAGTCCAATTGCGCCGGAAACGGCCGTAACAACGCAGTCTGCGCTTTCAATTGTAGCTGCTTCAATCAGACCCTTTTCGCCTGCGACAACGCGGATATCGGTATCGGATAGTTTATCTGCCAGTGCTTTTGCAGCGTCAGCATCATAAACTGCTACCAGTTCAGGGTGCAGTTCACGAGCCTGCTGTTCTGCAAGACCGATGCTTTTTTGTACAGACAAAGCCTTTACCGGCAGATTCAATCGCTTAGCCACATTAACCGTCTGCTTACCGATAGAGCCGGTAGAACCTAAAATAGAAATAGCATTAACCATAATTATACCTCTTAACGAATTGCAGGAACCCACAACATAAGCAGCTCAATCAGAGGAGCTACGAACAACATGCTGTCAAAGCGGTCAAGAATACCACCGTGGCCGGGAATGACATTGCTGTAATCTTTAATATTGTGCAGACGCTTGATTGCAGAGAAAGACAAATCCCCCAGCTGGCCGGCAAGGCTGCCCAAGAATCCGTAAACAACAAGAATCAAGAAATCCACCTTGAATTCATATGCCTGCATAACAAAGCCAAAGAGAACCATGCAAAGAATTGTGCCAATAAATCCGCCCGCACTTCCTTCAATGGTCTTCTTAGGAGACAGCTCGGGAGCCAATTTATGTTTACCCAGGAACATACCACAGAAATAAGCAAAACTATCGCTTGCAAATGCAATAATAAATGGCATCAGCAACAATACCTTGCCGTTATCCATCATATAAATGCGGAGCAGTGAAGTAAACAGCATAGGCAGAATATACCCGGCAAACAGCACCATGACAACCGGCTCAAACTCCATTTTTTCGGTACGGAAAAAGCTGCCCATAAGTTCGCAGAACATTACCAGTACCAAGAACCACAAGACAAAGCGTTCAACAAGAACATAGTAGCCAATCGAGGTTCCTACCGTGAGGAAAAAAGCGCCAAAAATCGCATAGTACACCATGCGAACCGGCAATTGGGGACAAACACAATTCAATAGTTCCCATGCACCAATCGCAGCTACTGCGCCGATAACGATTCCAATCGCCCAAACAGGGGCAAACATAATCAAAAGGGCAATCAGCGGAATAGCAATTACACCGACAAGAACTCTGGTTTTCAAACTTTTACGCCTCCAAATCTACGATCACGATGCTGATATACAGCAATCGCACGATTGATTTCCTCGGGGCTAAAATCTGGCCAAAGTGTATCTGTAAAGTACAATTCTGAGTATGCAGACTGCCACATAAGGAAATTGGACAAGCGCAGTTCGCCGCCGGGACGAATGAGCAAATCAGGGTCAGGAACGCCGGAAGAAAACAGGTACTGATTAAAGCTTTCCTCAGTAAGTTCCGGAGCTGTTCCCTGCTTATATTCTTCTGCGTATGCACGGATTCCACGAATGATTTCGTCTCTTCCACCGTAGTTCAGGCAAATATTCACCTGACAACCGTCATAACCCTTAGAAATTTCACGGGTACGTGCAATCAAGCCCTGCAATTTAGGGCTAAGTACACTGATATCGCCGAAAAACTCCATTTTAACATGGTCTTTTTCCATTCGGTCAATCGCCTCAAAGAGATACTTTTCCAGCAACTGCATAATCGTATCAACTTCATTTTGAGGACGCTTCCAGTTTTCCGTAGAAAACGCATAGACCGTCAGGTATTCAAGGCCAATTTCTTTGCAGTAAGTTGCCACTTTGCGGAATGTTTCCGCACCGGCAGCATGTCCTGCAGTTCTGGGCAAACCACGCTTTTGTGCCCATCTGCCATTACCATCGAGAATAATGGCAATATGGCGGGGAAGGTTGTCAAAGTCAACCTTCTCCGCCTGTTTGGTTTTTTTCTTAAAAAATAAACTCATAACAGTATTGCTTCCAATCGTATTAGATGGCGAACAGTTCCTTTTCCTTAACAGCAACCAGTTCGTCTACCTTCTTGATGTATTCATCGGTCTTCTTCTGAACGTCTTTTTCCAGACCCTTCAGATCGTCTTCGGTAATTTCGGAAGCCTTCAGCTGCTTTTTGTACTGCTCCATGGTATCACGGCGAACGTTACGAACAGCAACCTTGCAATCTTCGCCGTACTTTTTAACCTGCTTTACCAGTTCCTTACGGCGCTCTTCAGTCAGCTGAGGGAACAGCAGACGGATAACCTTGCCATCATTGGTGGGGTTGATGCCCAGATCAGACATCAGAATAGCCTTTTCAATACCCTTCAGGATGGTGCTATCCCAAGGCTGAATAACCAGAGTTCTGGGATCGGGGGAAGAAATGGAAGCCACCTGCTGAATGGGAGTGGGAACGCCATAGTATTCCACCTGAATCTGGTCGAGAACACCAGCATTTGCACGGCCTGCTCTTACAGTTGCAAAGTCAGCGGACAGATGTTCCAGAGACTTTTTCATTTTTGCTTCGTAGTCATAATTAGACATAATTTATCCTCCTATAATCGATTGAATTACTTACTAATAACGGAAGTGCCGATTTTTTCGCCCATAATTACGCGAACAATATTTTCAGGCTCCTTCAGTGCAAACACTTCCACAGGCAAATGATTTTCCATTGCCATAGAAGTTGCTGCGGTATCCATCACGGCCAAATGCTGAGCCAGCATTTCGTCGTATGTAATGGTATCGTACTTAACTGCATTCGGATCCTTATTGGGATCGGCAGAATATACACCGTCGATATTCTTAGCAAGCAGAATTGCTTCAGAATCGATTTCCAGTGCTTTCAGCACACCGGCAGTATCCGTGGTGAAGTAAGGATTACCGCTGCCTGCGCCAAAAATAACAACGCGGCCTGCATTCAAGTGTCGTACAGCTTCTTCCTTAGAAAAAGTTTCAGCAAAAGCAGTCATAGGAACTGCGGTCATTACGCGAGCGTCTACGCCTACCTGCTCGAATACGTCGCTCAGAGCAAGTGCATTCATAACCGTTGCCAACATGCCCATACGGTCTGCACGGCATCTGTCCATTTTGCCTTCGCCATTTTTCACACCGCGCCAGAAGTTACCACCACCGACAACAATGCCAATCTGAACACCCATATCTGTGCAAGTCTTAATTGCAGAGCATACATCTTTCATTACGGTAAAGTCAAGACCGGTTCCTTTTCCACCGGACAGTGCTTCACCAGACAGCTTCAATAGCACACGATGGTATACAGGATGATTCTGGGTCATTAGATTACCCCCTTGGTTAAAGTTAATCAATTTTAATTGTATGCTAACTCTAGTCAAAATTGAATATAGTCATACTTGATTTATTTTACCACAGTTTTGCCGTATTGCAAATGACAATTTTCTTACAAGATGGTGTATATAATTCTTTCATGAACATTATTTATTTAGATACCTTATTTTTGATGAATGCAATACTTGACTATTTTGCATTACTCTGTACCGCAATTCTTTCCGGTGCACAGACGCATCGCTTACGAATCGCAGTTGCCGGTATTGTCGGTGGGATCTATGCATGCCTATGTGTTATGCCAGACTGGATATGGTTAATTTCTCCAGCAGTAAAGCTGAGTGCAGGTATATTGATGTGCGTGATTGCATTCGGCAGCGAGCGGCATCTTTTTGTTTGCTGTGCGGCATTTTTTCTGATTTCTGCTGTGTTTGGTGGACTATTTACTGCTCTCGGTCTAGCGTGCCAGGGGCATATATACATCCCCATTGACTTCAAGGTACTCGTACTTACATTTGCAGGTTCTTATGCATTGCTAAAACTAATGTATCGGTACATACCAAAAACGCATAAACAGGAATACGGTGAAGTTGAAGTACAAATGAACGGTAAAATAGCTTCCTTTGTTGCGCTGCATGATACCGGCAATGAACTTTCTGACCCAATTTCCGGCCTGCCTGTCATTATCTGCGACGCAAGTATTATGCAAGAATTACTACCACAGCTAAACTGGGCAGACTATAAAAACGATCCACTCAATCTTTTGAACACTAGTCAGCCGATTTCTTTTCGCTTAATTCCATACAAAACCATCAGCGGTACAGGTATGCTCGTTGGATTTAAGCCCGACCAAGTAAAAATCAACAACCATGAAGAAAATATGTGTATCGCAATTTCGTCCACATCGTTTTCATCCGGAAAGCCATACAGTGGAATATATTAGGAGGGACTATGTTGCAAACAATCAAAATGAAGTTAAACATTTGGAAATGGAAAGTGTTTTCTGATTTATTCGGCGCACCGCACATGTTCTACATTGGAGGCAGCGACACACTTCCTCCCCCACTCAATAAAGTTGAAGAGGAACAAGCCATCACCGGTCTCGCCAACGGCGATTTTGCATCGAAGCAATTGCTCATTGAGCACAATTTGCGCTTGGTTGTATATATCGCTAAACGCTTTGAAAACACCGGTATCGGACTCGAAGATCTCATTTCACTGGGAACGATTGGCCTAATCAAAGCAATCAACACATTTAACCCTGAAAAAAACATCAAACTGGCTACATACGCTTCACGATGCATCGAAAACGAAATTCTCATGTATCTCCGTAAATATAGCAACATCAAAACCGAAGTCAGTCTCGACGAGCCACTTAACACAGACTGGGACGGAAACGAACTGTTGCTATCCGATGTCCTAGGTACAGAAGAAAATGAAGTGAGCAAACCACTTGAAGAAGACGCAGACCGTAAAATGCTGCGTGAGTCAATTGCAACGCTCAATCCCCGTGAACGCAGAATTATCGAGCTGCGTTTTGGTCTAAACGGCACGCATGAGTACACACAAAAGGAAGTAGCCGAAATTATGGGCATCAGCCAGAGCTATATTAGCCGACTAGAAAAGCGCACAATCGGTCGATTGCGTCGAGAAATGGTAAAAAGGATGGAATAATCCATTGAAAAGAAAAGAATTCCATGATAATATAAAATTGGTAATTTTTAATAACTAATTTTTGGCATGGAGAGATAAAAATGGAATATTTAGAAATCTGTAAAAATGCTCGCGAAATTTTCGAGGGTCACTGTGCAGTTTGTCCCGTTTGCAACGGTAAAGCTTGTGGCAATCGTATCCCCGGTCCAGGTTGCAAAGCACCCGGCTTGACCGCTGTCCGCAACTACGAAAAGTGGCAAGATATCTTTGTCAACATGGATACTATCTGCTCAAACAAGACCCCCGATACCTCTTTTACCCTTTTTGATAAAACCTTTAAGTACCCCATTTTCGCTGCGCCTATCGGCTCAATGAAAATGCACTACGGCGGTGATCATACCGACATCACCTACAACGCAGTTCTGATTCCCGGCTGTATTGAAGCCGGTATCGCTGCATTCACCGGTGACGGCGTTGATCCCGAAGTAATGAAGTCTTCCGCTCGTGTAATGAACGAATTCGGTGGTATCGGCGTTCCCGTTATCAAGCCTTGGAATGTTGAAGCTGTTCAGGAAAAGCTGGACATTTTGAATACCACCAATATTTTTGCCGCTGCAATGGATATTGACGGTGCAGGTCTTCCCTTCCTGAAGGCTATGAACCCCAACGCCGGCAGCAAGTCCGTTCAGGAACTGCAGACCATCATCAATTACGCTAAAATGCCGTTCATTCTGAAAGGCATCATGACCGTAAAGGGTGCTGTTAAGGCTGTTGAAGCTGGTGCTAAGGCAATCGTTGTTTCCAACCACGGCGGTCGTGTTCTGGGCAATTGCCCGTCCACTGCTGAAGTTCTGGGCGATATTGTCGATGCTGTCGGCAAAGATGTTACCGTTCTCGTTGATGGTGGTATCCGCAACGGTTCCGACATTTTCAAGGCATTGGCTCTGGGTGCAGACGCAGTTCTGATCGGTCGCCCCTATGTTCCCATGGTTTACGGTGGCGGCAAGGAAGCAATTAAGGTTTACACTGATAAGCTGGGTGCAGAACTGGTTGACACCATGACCATGTGCGGCGCACATTCTCTGGAAGAAATTAGCCGTGATATGATTTACTTTGCAAAGTAAAATGTAAGTAAAATAATGCAGATGATTCGTTCATCTGCATTATTTTTGTGATTTTTTCAAAAAATGTACTATTAAATTTGTGAAACATATGTTATAGTTAATCGGTATGTACTAAAAATATTATTTGGAGGATTCGAATGATTACTGTTGAAAATCTTTCTATGCAGTTTGGCGGCTCTGTGCTGTTTTCCAAAGTAGACCTGCAGTTTACAGCAGGCAACTGCTATGGCATTATTGGTGCAAACGGCGCCGGTAAATCCACCTTTGTTAAGATTCTTTCCGGAGAACTGGAAGCTACCTCCGGTCACGTTTATATTGATCCTAAGGCTCGTATGTCCGTACTGAAGCAGAACCAGTTCATGTACGACGAATACAGTGTCATGGACACCGTTATTATGGGTAACCAGCGTCTGTACGATTGCGGCAAGGAAAAGGACGCAATCTACATGAAAGAAGACTTCTCCGACGAAGATGGCCTGCGTGCTGCCGAGTTGGAAGAAGAATTCGCAGAACTGGGCGGTTGGGAAGCTGAATCTGATGCAAGCAAGCTGCTGCAGGGTCTGGGTATCACCCCCGATATGCACGAAATGATGATGAGTGAGATGGATCCTCGTCTGAAGTTCAAGGTACTGCTGGCTCAGGCTCTGTTCGGTAACCCCGACATTATCCTGCTGGACGAACCTACCAACAACTTGGACCTGGCAAGCGTAGTTTGGTTGGAAGACTTCCTGATGAACTACGAAGGCACTGTTCTCGTTGTTTCCCATGACCGTTACTTCTTGAATAACGTATGTACTCACATTGTTGACCTTGACTACGGCAAGATTAAAATGTATGTTGGTAACTACGACTTCTGGTACGAATCCAGCCAGCTGATGCAGAAGCTGATGCGTGACCAGAACAAGAAGGCTGAACAGAAGATTGAAGAACTGCAGACCTTTATCCGTCGTTTCTCTGCAAACAAGTCTAAGTCCCGTCAGGCAACTTCTCGTAGAAAGCTGCTG
>RCNI01000612.1_pt1 | contig 21375 bp, 20 predicted proteins | sample 2041151 | NCBI WGS metagenome assembly RCNI01 (sample SAMN09708214, study PRJNA481090) | feces metagenome | isolation source: feces | place: Antarctica: Albino Rookery | reverse complement strand
TATACTATATATAAACATATATGAAAGGGGTTGAAGCAATGCCAATTCGTATTAACAACGAGCTTCCTGCAAAGCAGAATCTTGAAATAGAGAACATCTTCGTTATGAGCAACAAGCGTGCTGACGAGCAGGATATAAGACCTCTTAAATTGATAATACTAAATCTTATGCCTACAAAGCTTGAAACTGAGACACAACTACTAAGGTTACTTAGTAACTCACCTTTACAAGTTGACATTGATTTCCTACAAACTGCTACACACGAAGCAAAGAATGTATCAAAAAGCCACATGGACAAGTTCTATAACACCTTTGATGAAATCAAAGATAATAAATATGATGGCATGATTATAACTGGTGCTCCTGTTGAACACCTTGAATTTGAAGAAGTCGATTACTGGGACGAGCTATGCAAGATTATGGAATGGACTAAAACAAATGTTTATTCTACTTTCCATATATGCTGGGCTGCTCAAGCTGGCTTATATTATCACTATGGCATTCAAAAACACAAACTTGATAAAAAGCTATTTGGTGTTTACAAGCATTTTTCACTTGATGAAACTCATCCGCTTATGAGAGGTCTTGATGACTACTATTATGTACCACACTCAAGGCACACAGAAGTCAGACGCCAAGACATTGCACAAATCAAAGATTTACAAATTATATCATATAGCGAGCAAGCTGGCGTGCATATCGTAGCTGATATGGAATGCAGAAAGTTCTTCGTAACTGGTCATAGCGAATATGACAGAGATACACTCGCTAAGGAATACTTTAGAGATATAGAAAAAGGTCTGCCAATTGACAAACCTTATAATTATTTCCCACATGATGATATTGATTTAGTACCATGTTTAATTTGGAAAAGCACAGCTAATCTAATATTTAACAACTGGCTCAACTATTTTGTATATCAAAAGACACCTTATGATTTAAATACATTATAATATATGGCTATTCATTAAGTCGTTCTCTTAATTTTAAGAGGACGGCTTTTTCTTTTCTTGATACTTGTACTTGCGAGATACCCATTTTCTTTGCAGTTACGCACTGAGTTAAGCCGTCATAAAATCTATACTTAATAAGCTGCTGCTCTTTAGCTGATAATGATGACAATATTTGAATAACAGAAAGTCTATCGAATAGTTTATCGCTATCGTCAACTGGAATATCAAACTCCTCGCTACCATCATCCGTAGTAACGCTCAAAGACACAACTGGATTGATAACATTCAGTATTTCGGAAAGTTCATTTACATCAAGTGCAGACAACTCGGCTAGTTCCGTCAAGGTTGGCTCACGCAATTCTTTTTTGACAAACTTGTCCCGAATGCCTTGAACTCTTATCGACTGCTCTTTTAAGGTACGAGATACTTTAATCGGCCCACCGTCACGAAATATTCTTCTGATTTCGCCCATTATAACTGGAACGGCATAAGTAGAAAACGCAAAGCCTTTTGACTCATCAAAATTATCGACCGCTTTAATAAGTCCCAAACATCCAGCTTGGAACAAATCATCATAATCTACTCCCCTATTTCTAAAACGATTAGCAATAGAATGAACAAGACCTATATTGTTTACAATGTCTTCTTCCCTCTTAGTAGTTACCATTTTGCACGACCTAAAATCTTTTTAGTTAAGGTAACAGTTGTACCCTTGTCCACGTAGGAATTAACTGACATTTTATCGCAAAAGCTCTGCATTACAGTAAAACCTAAGCCAGCTCTATCGCTACCGCCAGTTGTATAAAGCGGAGTTAATGCTTTATCTAAATCAGCAATGCCTACGCCCTTATCTTTAATTTTGATTTTAACAACATTATTTTCATAAATATTGCCCGTTATGTAAATCTTGCCAAATGAATTAGCGTAGCCGTGAACGATTGAATTTGTAACTGCCTCAGACACGGCTGTTTTTAAATCGGACAACTCTTCAATAGTAGGGTCGAGCGGAGTTACAAACGCTGACACGACAACTCGGCAAAACGACTCGTTTATGCTCTTACTATCAACAGTAAGCTTAAACTCATTTATACTTTTCATTATTTACACTCCCTTATAATTGCTATACTTCCCAAGCCAGCAAGCTCCATTAGCTTTTTGGTTTGACTTGATACATTCCTTATTTCCAATGTTCCTTTATAACTCTGCATAAGTCTATACCTGCCCATAACTATGCCAATACCAGACGAATCCATAAACGAAACATTTTTGAAATCTAACACCAAATGAGTGGGTCGCTTAATAGTTATTGCTTTATCAATTTCATCTCTTATTTTTGCGCTTGTATGGTGGTCTATTTCTCCTATCAAATAAGCGACTAATAGACTGCCACTTGACTCAATCGTAACATTCATTTGTTTTATCACTCCATAAAAAAAATACCAATCTGCTATTAACATAACAGATTGGTATTAAAAACATTGTCTAATTTTAGTATAAATCTCTAACAAGATAAAATGAACCACAAACCAAAACAGAATTGCTGGTTTGTTTAGCAAAGTCTAATGCTTCGCGCGGATTTTCAATAGCGTAGACCTTGTCACAATATTTAAGCGCAATAGCTTTAAGTGTATTAACATCAACAGCCCTCTTATTGCTTGGCATAGTTGCAACGATAGTATCACACATTGGGCCAACAACATTTAGATAACCGTCAATATCCTTATCCGCCATCATTCCTATAACAGCAGTTACTTTTCCTTTAGGAAAATTCGTTTTCAACGCTAATGCTCCGTCAACATTGTGAGAACCGTCAAACATTATGCCATTTATCACATTTTGGCGAGCAGGCAAAACTGGTTTTTTAGCATTTTGAGGGAGTCCAAGCTCCTTTAAGACAGCGTTAGCTGTTGCGATATTATTGGCATTAAAGTCGCCATTCTCGTCAACAAGTACCAACTTAGTTTTGCTAACTCTACAATAGTCCTCAAATATCTTTTGAGTTTCCTTGTTTGGATATAGCACGCATATTGAATTACTCTTAATTATTCCAGCTTTTTCAGTTGCAATTTCACGAACACTATTGCCAAAGAAATTAGTATGGTCAAGCGCAATAGCAGTAATTACACTTACAACAGGATGGTCAACAACATTAGTTGAGTCGCCCTTGCCACCCATACCACATTCTACAACTGCATAATCTACTTTTTCATCGAAAAAGTATTTATACATAATAGCCGTTAGAAATTCAAACTCAGTACAATCATTGTCTTGAAATCGCTCAACATAGTTAGCAAAAACGTGCTCGCCGATAAAATTATTATCAACTTGAATTTGCTCCCTATAATTGAGAACCCAAGGAGATGTAAAGAGTCCAACCTTATAGCCGTCATCACGCAAAGCCTTACAAATGGAACTGGCAACTGTGCCCTTTCCATTTGTACCAGCAACATGAATTACTTTCAACTCATTTTGTGGATTACCCATTGTTTCTAAGAGTGCCTTAACACGCCCCAAACCTGGTTTAATCCCCATACTTTGCTTTGCCACAATTAAATCTAAAGCGTCTTTATAAGTCATTGTTATCCAATTTCCTCTATTGAATGTTTAATCATTTCAATCTTTTCTTGAAGCTTTGCTGCATCCTCTCTATTTTGTGCTACTACCTTTTCAGGTGCTTTAGCAACAAATCCAGGATTTGAAAGTTTCTTTTCGATGAATTGTAATTTATCTTCAGCTTGTGCGAGTTCTTTTTCAAGACGCTTCTTTTCAGCCTCGAAATCAACTAAGTCGCCAAGTGGAATATAAATTTTAGCATCGTCTGTAATGATTGTAACAACATTGCCTAAATCATCGAAGCTATTATCAACAACTACATTATTTGAATATGCAAGACGAGTGATGAATTGAACGCCATTATTGAATGTATCCTCATCAGTAGTTTCAACATATACTGTTGACTTCTTGCTAGGTGGGATATTCATTTCAGCTCTACGATTACGAATAGCACGAATAGCATTCATAATCTTTTCCATCTTTTCTTCTTCAACTGCGAAGTTGAGAGTTTCGTCATACTCAACCCACTTTGAAATCATAATTGATTCACAATCGTGTGGGATAGCTTGATAAATTTCCTCGGTAATGAAAGGCATAAATGGATGTAATAATTTTAATATATCAGTAAGGACGAATACTAATACTGCCTTTGCAGTTTCCTTAGCATTTTCATCGTCGCCCTGTAATCTAATTTTAGCAATTTCGATATACCAATCGCAGAAAACATCCCAAATAAAGTCGTAAAGCTTTTGAACTGCAATACCAAGCTCAAACTTTTCGAGATTATCAGTAACTTCCTTAGCGAGTGAATTAACTTTAGAGATAATCCACTTATCTTCGATAGCTAAATCTTTTGGTAGACCGTTAAATTTATAGTCCTCGCCAAGATACATAAGAACGAATCTTGCAGCGTTCCAAAGTTTATTAGCAAAGTTACGAGATGCTTTAACTCTATCGTCTGAGAAACGCATATCGTTTCCAGGAGAGTTACCAGTAGCGAGAGTAAATCTAAGTGCGTCAGCACCATACTCGTCAATTACTAACAATGGGTCGATACCATTGCCAAGTGATTTTGACATTTTTCTACCTTGAGCGTCACGAACAATACCGTGAATAAATACAGTATTGAATGGAACTTGTTTCATATGTTCAACGCCAGAGAAAATCATTCTTGCAACCCAGAAGAAGATAATATCATAGCCAGTAACTAAAGTATTAGTTGGGTAGAAATATTTTAATTCTTCAGTATCATCTGGGAAACCAAGAGTTGAGAATGGCCATAATGCTGATGAGAACCAAGTATCAAGAGTATCTGGGTCTTGTGACATATTCTTGCTACCGCATTTTGGACAAGTATGAACATCCTCAGCGCTAACAGTAACCTCGCCACAGTCTGCACAATAATATGCTGGAATTCTATGACCCCACCATAATTGACGAGAAATACACCAGTCCTTAATATTCTCCATCCAGTGATAATAAGTTTTATCAAATCTTTCAGGAACGAACTTAACTTGACCTTCCTTAACTACATCAATAGCTGGCTTTGCAAGTGGTTCCATTTTAACGAACCATTGCTTAGAAACTCTAGGCTCAATATTTGTATGACAACGATAGCAAGTACCAACATTGTGAGAATAATCCTCAACCTCTAACAAAGCACCCTCTGCTTCAAGGTCTTTAACGATTTCTGCACGGCACTCTTCTCTAGTCATACCAGAATATTTGCCCCAACCTTCTTCGATGTGAGCGTCATCAGTCATAACATTGATAACTTCAAGATTATGTCTAAGACCAACTTCAAAGTCGTTAGGGTCATGAGCTGGAGTAATTTTTACAACACCAGTACCAAATTCAATATCAACATATTCATCAGCGATAACTGGAATTTGACGGTGAACAATAGGTAAATCAAGCATTTTACCAACTAAATGCTTATATCTTTCATCCTTAGGGTTAACAGCAACAGCTGTATCGCCGAGCATTGTTTCAGGACGAGTTGTTGCAAGCTCAAGATAGCCACTACCATCAACGAATGGGTATCTCAAATGCCAGAAATGGCCAGCTTGATCCTCATATTCAACCTCAGCATCAGAAATAGATGTAAGGCAATGTGGACACCAGTTAACTATTCTTTCGCCTTGATAGATAAGACCTTTATTATAAAGGTTAACGAAAACTTGCTTAACTGCTTTTGAACAACCTTCGTCAAGAGTAAATCTTTCTCTATCCCAGTCACAAGATGAGCCCATCTTTTTAAGTTGTTCAATAATACGAGAACCGAACTTGTCTTTCCAATCCCAAGCTCTTTCAAGGAATTTTTCACGACCTAAGTCTTCTTTAGTAATTCCTTCTTTACGCATTGCCTCAACAATCTTAGCTTCAGTTGCGATAGAAGCATGGTCAGTGCCAGGAAGCCATAATGTTTCATAGCCTTCCATTCTTCTCCAACGGATAAGGATGTCTTGAAGTGTATTATCAAGAGCGTGTCCCATATGAAGCTGGCCAGTAATGTTTGGTGGTGGGATAACAATTGTATAAGGTTTCTTATCAGGGTTTACTTGCGCATGGAAGTATTTATGATCGCACCAAAATTTGTAAGTACGATCTTCAACCTTGGAAGGATCATATTGTTTATCTAATTCTTTTGCCATATTTTCATCTCCTATAAAAATAAAAAAATGCCATCATCTCAATATGAGACGAAAGCATAAAATTCCGTGGTACCACTCAAATTGCAGTTAAACTGCCACTCGAATCTTTAACGCAGATTTACGCACCGGACTACTATTATTTCACCCAATGAGCTAACAGGCTACCTTCTCCTATTCATCCTACTGGCTCACACCAACCGCCAGCTCTCTAAAAAGAATTCTAGGATACTCCTCCTGATCAGAGCTTTTAAATATTTCGATTTATATTAACAAATACAAACAAATTTGTCAAGCATTCTAAAAAGCAATAAAACAAATATATTGTAAAGTATAGTACCATTAAACTTATGCTTAAATATTAAATTCACAAAGAATTAGCCTACTATCTACAAATCATTTTGTTAAGCAGCACCATACTGATTAACAATGAAACTAAATACAAATAATCCAAAATTTATAGTAGACCTTTTAATCCTTATTGGGTATTAGATAAATAACATTCCTTTTAACCCAACGACCTTTATACGAACAAATACTCTATACTGTTATCCTAAAATTTTAAATCTACAAATTTATCTTTCTAAACAAAAAGGCTCTCGGCAAACGCTGCCGAGAGCCCATAATTACTATCTCATTGGAGTAACCTCTTTATAAAATATTTTTGCAAAAACTAGCGCATTGGATTGCCCTCACAAATCTATTTTATTTATTAACATACTACAATACTAGTACATCGGAGTTTACCTCGAATTCTTAATCAGTTAAATCTTAAGGATTTTAACATAAGCTATTCAGCAATTTATATTTGTGTTTATTAAACTGTTTATAAATAATGTAAATACACTAAAACAATTAAATATCAATCTATAATAACTACATCACTTTAATTATAACTGCAAACTATAATATAACAATTATCTATCATTTTGTCTTCCGTGACTAATGTACTTTATGATTACTACAAACACAAAGTAAGACTAATCTCCAGTCTACAATAATTACATCATAAATAACTTAATATCAATAATACTTTATGTTTAACAATATAATCTACTCGATTCTTTTATACTTGAGAATAAATTTGAAATTTAAGTTTCAATCTCTAACTCAATCAAGCATAAGACTTCATCATAAAGCAATCAAGCAATTATAATTATCGGTGTAATCAATGCTTTTTATTAACTTATACATCCTTAGAGAATGTCATTTATTTTAAGAGTATGTCTACTCTCAGCTACTTGCAGGCAATAGCTATATATCTTTATTATTAAATTTTCTACACCCGTTTGATTCTAACCAATCCTGCAAATGACTTTTAACATCTTTCATAAAAGTGTAACCCGTTTAATAATTTAACATCATTCCAGTCGGCTACTTAAATACCGTCATTATTGGATATCAAAACAGGTGGCTGAAAAACCTGGTTCTAAGTCCATTGGCTAAGCCTCCCTATTCATATTTGAACCTCGTTTCGTTAAATCATTTCGTTTAACTAAAACCTTTATTTGGTTCATCTTTATAATAGCAGACGTATTGTTATTTGTCAATAGTTTTTTTCCACATTTTAATATTTTGTTTGTTTATCATTACCACAATTTTTCATATTGACGAACCATATAATAATATATATAATTATAATATAATAATGCAAAGGAGTTAGACTATGGATAAAGAAGAAATTTATGAACCAGACATCTTATCAGTAACTGATGATGACGGTAATGAGATTGAATTTGAACTTTTAGAAAGATACGAAACAGATGACAATGTATATGTAGCTATCACAGAGTTCCATGATACTGCTGAAGAGATTGTTAACGCTGACTATGAAGTTATTATACTAAAGGTCGTTGATGACAACGGCAACGAATACCTTGAAGAGATTGAGGACGAAATGGAATACGAACAAGTGTCTGATATTTTAATGGGTATGGTTGAAAAGAAATATGATGTTGAATATTTCGAGCCGGAACAATAATAATATATAATGTCTGCGCATCTCGACAACCAAAAGTTTCAGTAACCCGAACAATTTTTAATTAGGGACCTACGCTTTATTAGTGGGTATGCAGACCTCCCTATTATTAGGATGTTGGTAGCACAAAGCTAATTCGCTAGGACCCACCTGCTTTTACCTGCAGGTTATCCTTACTTTTGGCGGATGCGCGGATTAAAGTATAAAAGCTATTGCAATTTTGCAATGGCTTTTATTTTTTTGCACTATTGATACTAGAAAGAAAGGTAGATAGTTAGTTAGTTAGTTTGTTTGTTTGTTTGTTAACTACTTTGTTTGTTCTAATATACTTCTTCCTTACTGTTACTTGGTATTTAAGTTGGTTTTATTTGCCAACGCTTGTTGTAATTACTTGCTTATTATTACTTGGTTTATTAGCCAAAGGATACTTAGTTAATTTCAATATATTTTTAATTCTATATTTCAGTAATGCAAATCTCAACTGGGCATAAAAAAACAAGGTGAGCTAATGCCCACCTTGTAAGTATGTATGCAATTATTCGCCTTTCATATCGAGAAGCTTTGCTTTACCTTCATATGAATCCTTAGAAAGCTTAATTGAATCAAAGATAGCTGCTTCGATATCGTCAGGAGTACAACCAAGTTCCTTAGTATCATCAGTAGGGATGAATAAATCCATACCCATAATATCTGCAAGACCTACTGGATCAATACCGCCTTCGATATTCTTCTTAGCATATTCTTTTCTCATATGAAGACCGAAGAGTTTGAAGCCCCACTTTGGACAGTCAACGATCTTTCTGTCAGGATCGCCATCCATTGCACGGTAAACGATCTTGAGGAATTCTCTCCAGTGCATATTGTAGCAAGAAATACCATAAGCTCTAGCGCCTTCAACTTGTTCAGCAGCACCAACGATAGCTTCACCAACTTGGCGAACTGTAAGCATTGCTGTACCACCAGCTGGGTACATTGTGCAAGGCATCTTCTTAAATCTTTGAAGTTGTTCAATAAGGATAACCCATACTGGACGACGACCAGGTTGTGTACCGAAGATGTATGGAAGTTCGAGAACGCCTACGCCCATATTTTCGTCAGCATACTTAAATGCAACGTTTTCTTGATCAACTCTTGATCTGATGTATGGGTGCTTTTCTGTAAGTTTCATTTCTGGGTGCTCTTTAGCAAGCCAAGCAAAATATGAACCAAGAATTACGCAACGCTTAACGCCACATTTCTTAGCAACTTTAAGACAACGATCAACTGGATCGATGTTGAACTTCTTATAAGCATCATAAACAGGAGCTGGGAATTCAACTCTCTCATCAACGCCAGCTGCATAAACAAATGCGTCAACGCCTGTCATAGCTGCTTCAAGTTCTTCGTCTGATAACTCAAGGAAGTTACCATAAGAAATTTCCATTTCCTCAGGAATTGGAGCACCTTCTGGTAGTGGTGGAAGAGCGATAGTCTTAACCTTATGACCACGATCAATAAAAATTCTAGCTGCGGCAGAACCTAAAAGGCCTGTACCACCAAAAATAAGAACATTCATAGCTAAACCTCTTTTATCTATATTTTGTCAATTTATAACATTAGTATTATAGCACTCAACATATAGCTCGTCAACCATAATTTCATCTAAAATACATAATTACTATTTTGTTGCATAGCAAAATCTTTAGTATTTATGACTTTGTCATTATTGATGTCCGGATAGTTGTTATATGGTGCATTATCATCAGTCATCAAATATTCATTCAAATAGTCATTCTTATCAACAATTACTGGACTATAAGTTTGATAAGGCTGATAAACGATGTTTCCATTTTGACAACCCATTCCAACTGGATAATTTGACAAACTGCAAATATCATAATACGAACCGTCAGCAAAAACGGATTTTAAATTCATGTTACTAGCAATATAAAATCTATTATCTAAATACGCGAGCCTAATAAGCATATCTTCTGACGCCACTTCATGACGATTTCCATATTCATCATTGTAAGCAGCGTTAAGATTAAATGACGGACTGCTAAACTTCAAATTTTGATTAACATACCTTTCGTTACCATAAACATCTCGCTTTTTGAGAAAGACATAGTTTGAAGGCTCTTGATCTAAATAGTAATAGCAACCATCAACAACTGGGATATATGTATTAACATCATTCCAAAAATAATTGTCTAAGCTCGTATCAGTTGCCACGCTACTATCGTAAGACGAAAATGCAAAATGGCAACCGCCTTGTGGCGACTTGATAAATTCATCGCTTTTCAAAAAGAAATTGTGCTTCATCGCACCTCTAATATTCTCGTGCTGATTATAGCAATAGACATCATCATAAGTTAGGTCGGCGTGATACCAATTACCTTTAATTTTTATAAGATTCCATGCGTGATGCATTTTAGATGACGACATATATTCGCATTGAACGCCAACTTTATTCAAAAGATAAGAATAAGCGAGTGAATAGCCAGCGCAAACAATCTTTTGGTCTTTAAAAAAGCCGTAAGCAGAATGAGAAACCTCTCCCGCTTTTTCATAATTTGCTAAGTCACAAACATAATCGTGCAAGACTAATGCTTTTTGCATATCATCCATTGAATTATCAACAACACTCAATGCTTTTTCGACACCTTTGTCAAAAACGATTTTAGCATCAGCTATTTCCTGGGCAGACATTGTATAATAAGGCTTAATTGCTGCGACATTTTTTGAAACACGGTAGACGGATAATGAATAAGTACTAGACACATAGAACAAGTCAGGATTATCGTTTATAACATTGCAATATATATCTCTAATTTCTTCAGCTTTAAACTCGTATTTACTATTATCAATTCGTATATCAGGATTACAATTTAGCAATTCGTTATAGATATAAGTTTGCAAATCATCAACATTGCCAATACCATAAAAAGAAACGGACATAATATCGGTATCTGGCAAATCGAAATCGCCCTCTTGTAGCAAAGGCACTTTTTGCTCAACAGTTGTTGTAGCCGTCATAGCATATACTGGAACTGCTGTCACTAAAAGTGCGACCAACAAAACGCAAATGAATTTCTTTAACTTTTTACTCATACAATCGCCACCCCATATAGCTTATATAAAACAATTACAATTCCATAATACATAAAAAATAGCACACCGTCAAGGTGTGCTATTTGAATGATTGATATTATCTTTATAAAAATCAGTGCACTAGTTATTAAACTGGATGAACTTTATTTTTAATATCGTCGTGTTTTCCGTCAAGGCCGTACTTTGCGTCTCTTCTCTTTTCGAAGAACTTAACAGCAACTTGACCGAATTGAGCATAAGAAAGTACATCTTCTTCTTGCTCGTAGTATTCTGAAATTTCAGACTTAAATTGCTCTAAAGTATCAGTTAACAAGTCAGCAGGTCTGCAATCGATATAATCGTCGTCGCCTACTATCTTCTTTCTGAATTCTGGGTCAATCTCACAAGGAGTCTTACCATACTTACCAGCAACCATATCTTTAAATTCTTTAGTAACCATTTTGTAGCGTTCGCCCAAGATTACATTGAATACAGCTTGAGTACCAACGATTTGTGATGTTGGAGTAACAAGTGGTGGATAACCAGAATCCTTACGAACTCTTGGAACTTCTTCCAATACTTCCTCAAGTTTATCTTCCTTACCAGCTTGTTTAAGTTGGTTATTAAGGTTAGAAAGCATACCACCTGGTACTTGATATAACAATGTGTTAGCGTCAACGCCAAGCATTTTAGGATCAAGAAGACCAGATGCAAGATATTTTTCTCTAAGTGGAACAAAGAACTCACGGATTTCTGTAAGTGCTTTAATATCAAGACCTGTATCGTACTCAGTACCTTTAAGAGCTGCTACCATAGACTCAGTTGCTGGGTGAGAAGTACCCATAGCGAGTGGGCTAATAGCAGTATCAATAACATCAACGCCAGCTTCGATACCCTTTAAGAGAACCATTGAAGCAAGACCAGATGTATAGTGAGTATGAAGTTGGATAGGAATTTTAACTGTTTCCTTGAGAGCCTTAACTAAATCGTAAGTGCCATATGGAGTTAAAAGACCAGCCATATCCTTGATACAAATTGAAGCTGCGCCAGCGTCCTCAAGTTGCTTAGCGTAGTTACAATAATATTGAGTATCAAATACAGGACCAGTTGTATAAGAAATAGCAGCTTGAACGTGACCGCCGTACTTATTAGCTGCGTTAATAGCAGTTTGTAAATTACGAACATCGTTAAGTGCGTCGAAAATACGAAGAATGTCAATACCGTTATCAATACTCTTCTTTACAAAATAGTCAACGATTTCGTCAGAATAGTGACGATAACCGAGCATATTTTGACCTCTAAAGAGCATTTGTAATTTAGTATTAGGGCATTTTTCACGGATAAGACGAAGTCTATCCCATGGGTCTTCATCTAAGAAACGAAGGCAAGAGTCAAATGTAGCACCGCCCCAACATTCAAGTGAGTGGTAACCAATCTTGTCCATCTTATCTAAGATGTCAACAAATTCATCAGTACGCATACGAGTTGCAATCAAAGACTGATGTGCATCACGAAGGACTGTTTCGGTAACTTTGATTTTAGCCATTATTACACCTCTTATGCTAATGTAACGAGTGTTTGACCAGCTTCTACGCTGTCACCCTTATTAACATTGATTGAAGCAACTGTGCCGTCTTGTGGAGCAACGATTTCGTTTTCCATTTTCATAGCTTCGAGAATACAAAGAACATCACCGCTCTTAACAGCAGCGCCGTTAGCAACCTTAATGTCAAGGATGTTACCAGGCATTGGAGCGTCAACCTTTACTGAGCCAGCAGCGGCTGGAGCAGCAGGAGCAGCGGCTGGTGCTGGAGCAGCAGCTTGTGCAGGAGCAGCAGCTGGAGCTGGAGCAGGTGCAGCAGCAGGAGCAGCAACTGGAGCAGCTGTGCCTTCTTCTACTGAAACATTATATGGTGTACCATTAACTGTAATTGTGTAATTTTTCATATCTTTAATCCTCCGATTTATTATTTAACTGAATGTTTTCTTGGAATAGTTGTTTCTCTCTTACTGTCGAGCATTTGAAGACCAGCAATAATCTTGCTTCTTGTTAACTCAGCAGCAAATACATCATCAATTGCACCACAAGCACCAGCGCTGAATGGTGAACCGATTGTTTCTTTATACTCTGCTTTAAGAGCTTCTCTATCCTCGCCGTTAGCAAGTCTATCATTGAATAAGAATGCAACAGAAGCATCAACATCGAGTGGAGATACAACTGCGTTATCCCAAGCAAAGCTCAAGTCAGCGTTAGCACCCTTGCCAGCAAGGATGATATATGCACTACCGATAGCTTGTGAAGTAACAAGGCTAATCTTAGGACAAGTAGTGCTTGCGAAAGCTGATGTAAGTTTTGTTGCAGCTGTAAGCATTTGTGATTGCTTTTCGCTGTTAAGACCGTCAGCGTTAGCGATTGTAACGATTGGAACATTGAAAGCGTCACAAAGTTTAACGAATGACTCAGCCTTATATGCACAAGCTGGGCAAATAGCTTGTCCGTCAAATGCTACGAAACCAACTGTTGAGCCAGCAACTGTTGAAAGAGCAGTAGTAACATTGCTACCATAGCCAGCCTTGATTTCTAATACAGAGTTAGCGTCTGCAATAGCATTAACGATTTCTTTACCGCTCATACCATTATTGCAAGCACATGGCTCAGCAAAATCGAAGTAAGGAGCAGAACTTAAATTATTTGATGGTAATAATGAAATTACCTTTTTAGCTGAAAGAATAGCACTATCAACATCATCTGCTAATATATCTACATTGCCATCCTCATAGCTTTCACTAGCAGTTAAATCGCTAGGAGCGCAAACATAAAAATCAGCGTCCTTTACAGCGATAACAACATCAGCCATATTAGCCATAAGAGCTGATGTACCAAGGCAAGCACCAGCAATAATTGATACTTGTGGAACAACACCTGAAACAGCTGTTGAAGCCTTTAATATTTCACCGTAAGCATTGATAGCCTCAAAGCCCTCGGTAAGTTTAACACCGTTTGAATCATAGATACCTATAACAGGATATCCAGTCTTTGATGCTAAATCGTAAATTTTCTTAATTTTAGCACACTGAGCAACACTAATAGCACCACTGTCGACAGTTACATCTTGAGAAAAAGCATACGCACAAGTTCCGGCTACTGAGCCAAAGCCTGCTACTACTTCAATTTCGCCGTTTGCTGACTTAGCAAATGCGTCAATTTCAGTAAATGTGCCATCGTCAAAAAGAGCAGCAATTCTCTTGCGAGCATCAGTTTGTTGAGCTGAATTATTCACAAAAAATATCCTCCTTAAAATATTTAAAAAACATAAAAATAGTAAAAATTCCAATACCCCATTTTTACCTATTGTAATATTAACACTTTGGAGTGCTAATATCAATATATTATTTGTTTTTTTTATATTTTTAACAGTTTTAGACAAAAAGTTAATACCTTTTAACGATTAACTTGTTATATATCTATCACTATATTACTTTTGATCGTTATGACCAGCAGAACGGAGCAATTTTTTAACATCCTGCTCGCTAAGTTCTCTATATTTACCTTGTTGGAGCATACCGAGTTTTATAGGGCCAATAGCGGTTCTACGAAGTCTTGCAACCTCAAGATTTTGTGTTTCGCACATTTTTCTGATTTGTCTATTTCTACCCTCGTGCAAGATAAATTCAAGCACTACTCTGTTTTCTTCTTCAGTAATTACTGTTACTTCGCAAGGTGCAGTTTTTCTGCCGTCAATCTCAACGCCTTCTCTTAAATTTTGAAGGATGACATCATTGACTGCTGGTCTAACTGTAACTCTATAAACCTTGCCATATTCGTGAGAAGGATGTGTCATACAGTTTGTAAAATAACCGTCATTTGTTAAGAAAAGCAAGCCCTCGCTATCCTTATCAAGACGACCAACTGGATAAACTCTTTCATCAATATTAGGAAGCAAATCCATTACTGTCTTTCTACCCAACTCATCCTTAACAGTTGTAACATATCCACGAGGTTTATTAAGCATATAATAAACCAACTTTTTAGTTCTTGGTGGAACAATCTTTTTACCAGATACGGTTACTAAATCTTTTCTAGGATTTACCTTATCTCCAAGTCTTGCAACATGGCCGTTAACTTTTACTTTGCCTTGTGCAATAAGCTCTTCGCTCTTTCTTCTTGAAGCGATACCGTTATCTGCCATAAATTTTTGAAGTCTTAATTCATTTTTATTAGCCATAACTATTTATACCTTCTGCTGCCGTAATCGGCACTTCCTTTAAAATTTTAACATCATTATATATAACTACCTTACCCACCTCGTCGCCAATTTTAATAGGCGAATAAACGAACGGATAATAGTAGGTTTTAACCTTAATATCATTTAGCGAATACACATCGTATTCGTATCTACACTTAACGCTATTTCTATTAGCGCCAACCACATTTATTGTAAATTCTTTTTCACAATTAAATCGTCTATATTCACTCTTTGCAACCTTGATTAAATTCTTATGGTCTAGCCAATCGTTGCAGTCATTAAGAGTTACGCAAATAATCAAATTGCCATTATAATCGTAGGCGGACACAAGACATCTACCAGCCTTTTCCGTATAGCCAGTTTTAACGCCGACAAAGTTCTTTGAATAAGACAATAATTTATTGTGATTATAAACTGTTCTTTTCTTGCCACTAACAACGATTTCAGCTGATTTTAGTCCGCACAGCTTTCTAAACAAATCGTTATCAAGTGCAGTTGAAGCCAGCAAAGCCATATCATTAGCGGTGGAATGATGATTTCCCTCATCAAGCCCAGACGGAGTAACAAACAAAGTTTTAGTCATACCAATTAGCTTTGCTCTATTATTCATCATCTTAACGAAATTTTCAATCGTTCCGCCCAAGGTAATTGCAATAGCATTTGCAGCGTCATTGCCAGACGCAAGCAATGCGCCCTTAATCAAATCGCCCAATGTAATTTCGTCGCCAACACAAAGGTAAATCAAAGACCCCTCTGTCTTAATCATTTCATCCGTGACCGTGACGACTTGTGATAGTTTATCACTTTCACAGGCCAAAAAGCAAGTCATAATTTTTGTTGTTGACGCCATTGGCAATTCTTCATTCTCATTATTAGCGTACAAAACCGTATTAGAATTAGAGTCATATACGATACTAGATTTAGCGCTACAACAATAATTTTCGTCATTAGCATAAACATTGATTGGTAGCGCAATAATTAAACATAAAAATATAATTAGTCCATTTAACAAAATAATCACCTGCTAATAGATATGCAGGTGATTATGAGTAAAGACACATTATTCAGCTATTTGAGTATCCTCTTGCTTAACTTCCTTCTTAGCTGCAAGAAGCTCTGATACCTTATCAACGAGTTCAGGAATCATAGCAATAGCTCTATCAGCAGATGATGTGTAATTGTTAATTTGCATCATTCTGCACTTACCGTTTTCAATACAAATGAAAGCAACAGGTGTAATTGTTACACCGCCACCGCCAGCGCCGCCAAACATTTCTTTATTTTGCTTTGTAGGAAGGTCGCTACCGCCTGATGTAAAGCCATAAGAAACTTTTGATACTGGAATAAGTGTTGTGTCGCCTTGAACAAAAGCCTCGCCAATAATTGTTGATGAATCAACCATTTGACGAATCTTCTCAAGTGTTGTGTCCATAAGTGAATTTACTGGAGTTTCTTTCATAACTTTTATCTCCTTAAAATAAAATTTTATTTGTTTTTAATTAAATTAGCTAAGAATGTTTTAACAGCTACAAGTCCGACCTTTACTACCGCACCAATGCTGATACTAAGTACTAAATCAAAGCCGTACTCGCTACTATTTGATAAATAATCAGGTTCAATGCACTCGTCATACTCATGCACTTTCATTGTGGAGAAAATCAAGCCCTTTAAGGCATAGTAACTACCACAAATTTTGCCATAGTCCATAGCTATCTTAGCGGCATCACTTCCGCCGATTATCATTTTAACATATAATGAGCGAATATGTAACCCCTTAATTAAAGTTATTATAGCAGAATTTACGCTCTGTAACAAGTTAGAAACTAATAACAATATGCCAAGAATGCCGTCTTTATCATAAATTTGTTTAATAAAGTTAGGCTTTGGCTCAGCTTTCTTATCTTGCTCGGCTGGAGCTTGTGTTTGCTCGTTAGCATTAGCGTCTACTTCTACAACTTCAACGCTCTTAGCTTGCTCTTTTTCTGTTTCAATAATTGTTGCTTTAGCTTGTGCTTTTTCTTGCTTTTTTTCGTCAGCCTTTTTATCAATATTTTCAACTTTAGTTTCGACATTATCTTGAATTTTTAAGAGTTTTCTCAAAACATCGTCTAAATCAAAAGCCTTATCAATAAACAAGAACTTAATTCTAGCACTTACTTCTTTATCATAAGACACATAAATCTTAGCAGAGAGTGAAAATATAATCGCAAATATTGCCACTATTACTGCAATAACAATAATTGCTATAACATAACCTGGCATTAGTCCTCATCCTCCTTAAACATTTGTGCATCATGTTTTTGAGTTAAAATTGTATTTTGAGCTACTTGACTATCATCGTCAAATAGTGAAGTTTGAGAAGTATCTTTCGCAATGCTCTCGACTTCTTCAGTCTTAGGCAAGTCTGGTAAATCATCAAGTGAGTTAAGTGAAAAACATCTCAAAAATCTATCAGTAGTGCCATATATCAAAGGTCTGCCCGGTAAATCAAGTCTACCCTTTTCTTCGATAAGCCCTTTTTGAACCAATGAAGCAACAGAACCAGAACAGTCAACGCCTCTTACCTGTTCGATAAATGAACGAGTAACAGTTTTATTATAAGCTACTATCGCCAACACTTCAAATGCTGCTGCACTCAAAGGCGTATTCTTTTTAATCTCAAGCAACTTTCTAACTTCTTCGTTATGCTCTTCTCTTGTACATAGCTGATATTTGCCGTCAACTCTAATTAGCATTATACCGCTTTGTCTTTCATCATACAAGTCACTTAAATAGCCAAGCATTTTTGTAACAGATTCAATATCAATCTCAAGCACATCTGCAAGCTTTGACGGTTCAACTGGGTCACCTGCTGCAAAAAGCATTGCTTCTAGCTTAGCTAACACATTATCCATTTTATTCAATATTATCTACCTCGTTAATGATTTGGACATTTGGATTGTCCATAGAACCTTCAACTGAAATCTTTTTAGTCTTAGTAAGTTCAAGCACAGCCAAGAAAGTTGCAACTATATCACTCTTAGAAGTTGCACCCTCAAATAATGATAAGAACTTTACTTTCTTACCGCTCCACAACTTACGCATTACAGTTCTAACCTTACTTGCAACATTTACAAACTTTTTAGCAACGATTACTTTGAACGAATCAATTGGTGGTGGGAGCTTTCTTTGAGCTTTACCAGCAACATTGATATACGCATTAAGCAATTCTTCGCCCTCATGGAATCGTTCATAGTCATAATTGACCCAGCCACCCTCAGGCTCACGAACAAATCTATTAAAGCCGTCAGTTTGTTTAGATAGCTTTTGTGCCATTTGCTTACACGCTTGATATTCAATAAGTTCGCCAGTAAGCTCTTTTTTAAGTGTTTCTGCTTCTTCATGCTTTGGCAAAAGTGAAACAGTTTTAATATAAATCAAGCGAGCTGCCATTTCTAAGAAATCGCCAGCGACATCAAAGTCAGCCTCTTGCATTTGCTTTACATATTCAAGATATTGATTTACAAGCTCAACTATTGGAATATCGTTTATATTGAGTTTATGTTTACTAATAAGGTGCAAAAGCAAGTCCATAGGACCTTCAAACACCTCTAATTTATAAGATAATTTCGGCATTATTAAACTCCAAATATCAATCTTGGTACGAACAAGATAAATTTCATCATAGCATTGCTCAAGATTGCGATTGGTGCGTCAAATACACCAATGAATAATAGCAACAATACAACAAGCATTACATATCTTTCATACTGCATATACTTATAATAAATTTTGTTTGGTAAAAACATAGCAAGTATTTTTGAGCCGTCAAGTGGTGGCACAGGAATCAAGTTAAATACTGCTAAGCTAACATTAACAGATGCAGCAAAATAGAAGAAAATCTGAATAGCCATTGGCAAATGAAATCTAATTGTAAACACATAGAAAAATGCACAAACTGCTGCCATAAGCATATTTGACACTGGACCAGCTAATGCTACCAAAGCCATACCAGATTTTTGATTTTTAAAGTTTCTAGGGTTAACTGGAACTGGGTTCGCATAACCAATACCGAATAAGAAAATCATTATTGTACCTATTGGGTTCAAATGAGCCAATGGGTTGAATGTTAATCTGCCTTGATACTTGGCTGTATTATCGCCCAGCTTATACGCTACGAAGCCGTGCGCCAACTCGTGAATTGGGAGGCAACAGAATACTACAAACGCCCTCGCTAAAACTGAAATAACAGCGCCTAATAAATCGCCTTGTCTTAGTAAACTAAAAATTGACATTAAATCACCTATTTACTAGCAACAACCATACGGTCATTACCATACATATCCTTAATAACTTTTACACTCTCGAAATTATTTAAAACTTCTTTTATATCTTCGCCCTGCTCATTACCTATTTCTAGTAAAAGCGAGCCGTCAGCTTTGATATTTTTACAATACAAATCATTTATAACTCTGTAAAAATACAAGCCGTCATCTCCGCCGTCGAGCGCCATTTTAGGTTCAATCAAAACTTCGCTCTGCAAGGCTTCAATATCACTCGTTTTAATATATGGCGGATTTGAAATAATCATATCAGCAAGTGGCAAATCAACATCCTTTGTAATGTCAGCATTTATAATCTTGACATTATCCACACCTGCTGCATTCTTTTGCAAATAAACTAACGCATCGCTACTTTTCTCAACACAATAAACGCTTGAGCCTTTTATTTTCTTAGCAACGCTAATACCAATGCAACCACTACCGCTACAAAGGTCAACTACAATCGGATTTTGCTTATCTTTTAGCATTTTAACTGCCAACTCAACAAGTTCTTCCGTTTCAGGTCTAGGAATTAAAACACCCCTACCCACAAAGAACTCGCTCTCATAGAAATCCCACTTACCAATAACATACTGGAGTGGCTCTCCACTTAAAAGCATATCCAATTTTGAATTAAATAATTGTTCTAATTCTTCGCTTATTTCTTGATTCTTAAATAACGCAAATTCGCTATTTCTAATATTTTTAATATCGCAGACAATACACAATGCTTTAAACTCAGCTTCATCAATATTGGCAATATTAAGTTTATCTACTGCTAAATTGTAAGCCTCGTTTAAAATCATTTTATTTCGTCATCCTCTGGATTATCAGTAATTACTGCCTTGATTGAAGCAATACCAACTTCGATAATATCATCATCAGGCTCTTTAGTGGTTATTCTTTGCATCCATAGTCCAGGAGCTGAAAGAATCTTAACTAAAATATTATCATGCTTACCAGCATATCTAATAAACTCATAGCCAATGCCCATAATTAGTGGAATACATGGCAACTTAATACACATCCAAAGTAATGTATTGCTCTTAATTGAATCATCAACAACTAATGACAAAAGCGAAACAATAAGAATGCTAAGTATAAGCATTACAAATATAAATGATGTGCCACATCTAGGATGAAAACGAGTACATTTTTTAACATTTTCAACAGTCAAATCTAAGCCAGCCTCATAGCAAGCGATTGACTTATGCTCAGCGCCGTGATATTTAAACAACCTGTTAATATCTTTCATCTGGCTAACAGCTAACATATAGCATACAAAAATAACTATTTTGATTAAACCTTCAATAGTACCCTGCCAAGCTGTAATTGAGCCATCAACTGCCAAGTTAATTTTATTGAAAATAAGAACTGGCAAATAGAAGAAAATGAAAAATGCAAGCGCAAAGCCGAGAATTGAGCCGATGAACATAATAACATCCATAAACTTATCGCCCAATTTATCGGTAAGCCATTTTTCAAACTTACTCATTTCAACGTCTTCCATATCATCCATACCAGACGCTTGAGCAGAATAATTAAGCACCTTATAACCGATAATCATTGACTCGATAAAAGCAACAATGCCACGAATGATTGGAATATTGAAAAATTTGTACT
>RCNI01000611.1_pt1 | contig 21416 bp, 21 predicted proteins | sample 2041151 | NCBI WGS metagenome assembly RCNI01 (sample SAMN09708214, study PRJNA481090) | feces metagenome | isolation source: feces | place: Antarctica: Albino Rookery | reverse complement strand
AACATAATTATTTATAATTATGGTTGTATTTCAGTTTGAAGTATTAAACTTATATTTATTATGTATTCAGGACCAGAGTATAGTAGAATTTACATAAAAAATAAATCCCTGAAATCATCAGGGATTTACTATATTTAATTTATGCTTGAAATACTAAATTACCATTTTTAAATGTGTAATCTGCTCTTCCTTTTAATGTTTTATTTAAGAAAGGTGTGTTTATTGATTTAGATTTATTAATTTCTTTTGTGTATACATATTCAACATTATCGTTAATAACCACAATATCTGCTTTCATACCTTTTGATAAATAGCCTATTTTATCTCTTTTAAGAATTTTAGAAGGGTTATAAGACATAAGCCTTGCAAAATCTGTCCAATTTAAAATTCCTTCATGGATTCTTTTAATAGTTAATGGTATTGCTGTTTGATAACCTATAATACCAACAGGTGCAAGCCCAAATTCCACAAATTTTTCATCTTCCTGATGTGGTGCATGGTCAGTTGAGATACAGTCAAGAGTGCCGTCTTTAAAGGCTTCTAAAATAGCCTGAACATCTTTTTCTTCTCTTAAAGGCGGGCTCATTTTAAAATTAGTGTTAAATGATAAACAATTTTCATCAGTTAAAGTGTAGTGGTGGGGTGTGGCTTCTGCTGTAACATTAATACCTTCATTTTTACCCCAGCGAATTATATCAACTGCTGCTTTAGAACTTACATGGCTAATATGCAGCCTTGATTTAGTAAGGCGGGCAAGCATAATATCCCTTGCTATAATAACAGCTTCAGATTCTGCAGGAATACCGTTTAACCCTGTAACTGCTGATACTCTGCCTTCATTAATGTGGCCATAGCCTTGTAAATTAGTATCTATTGCGTGGACCGATATATAAGAATCAAAATGTCTTACATATTCTAAAGCTCTACGCATTACTTCTGCATTCATAATAGTGCAGCCGTCATCTGAAAAACCGCAAACACCATTTTCAAATAAATCGCCCATTTCTGTAAGTTCTTCGCCTTTTAAACCTTTTGTAACAGCACCATAAGGCAGTGCATCAAAAAGACCGTCATTTTTTGATTTATTTAAAATAAACTGCACAATAGAAGCATTATCTATTACAGGTCTTGTATTAGCCATACAGCAGGCAGTAGTTATTCCCCCTGCAACTGCAGCCATACCTGCACTTGTTATATCTTCTTTATATTCATAACCTGGTTCTCTCATATGGGAGTGAATATCAATTAAACCAGGTAAAACATATTTATCGGAACAATCATATTCTTTATCGGCCTTAATATTTTCATTAGTAATATCTTCTATAGTATCACCATTAATTAAAATATTACCTTCTGTTATTTTATCATAATTTACAATTTTACAGTTTTTAAGTAATGTTTTCATATATTTTCACCATTTTATTTTGCTAATGCAAGGAAACTAAGCACTGCCATACGCACAGCAACACCGTTTTCCACCTGATCTAAAATTGCAGAATTATCACTATCTGCCACACTAGAAGAAAGCTCCACGCCTCTATTAACAGGGCCTGGGTGCATAACCATAACATCTTCTTTTGCATATTTCATAGCATCAGGAGTAAGCCCAAAAAGTTTTGAATATTCTCTTTCTGAAGGAATAAGTAATTTAGACATTCTTTCTCTTTGTATACGCAGCATAATTATAACATCTGCATTAGTAACAGCTTCTTGTATATTACGTGCCACTTTTACACCAAAAGCTTCCACACCAACAGGCATCATAGTAGGGGGGCCAAAAAGAGTTACGTTCATACCACATGTTTTCATAGCCCATATATTACTTCTTGCTACTCGTGAATGGGCAATATCACCGATTATTGTAACATTTAACCCTTTTAAATCACCTTTTTTTAATTTGATTGTTAGAAGATCAAGCATACATTGAGTAGGGTGTTCATGTAAACCGTCGCCTGCATTTACTATATGAGTATCTACATTGTCAGCTACAAATTTAACAGCACCAGAAAAACTATGTCGTATTACAATAATATCTGTTGCCATTGCACGAACATTTTTTACTGTATCCATTAATGTTTCGCCTTTTTGGGTGCTTGATGTGGAAGATGTAAAATTAATAACATCAGCACCAAGCCTTTTTCCTGCTATTTCAAAAGATGTTCTTGTTCTTGTAGAAGGCTCAAAAAATAAGTTTATAATAGTGCGTCCTTTTAAAGTAGGCACTTTTTTTACTTCTCGCTGGTTAATCTCTCTGAAACTTAAAGCCTGATTTAATATAAAATCAATCTGCTCTAGAGTTAAATCTCTTGTAGATATAAAATCTTTTTTACTATATACCATATTTTTAAGCCTCTCTATCACTTATAGTAACACAGTCTGCATCAACATTATCTATTTCTGTTACTTTCACATGTATTACTTCGCTTTTTCTGGTTGGAATAACTTTACCTGTAAAATCTGCATGAATAGGAAGCTCTTTATGACCTCTATCAACAATAACTGCAAGCATAATTTTTGCAGGTCTTCCATAGTCTAGTAAAGCATCTATTGCTGAACGTATTGTTCTGCCTGTAAAAAGAACATCATCAACAAGTATAATTGTTTTGCCGTTTACATCAAAACCTATGTCTGATGAATTTACTTCAGGCAGGCTTGATATCTCAGTTAAATCATCTCTATACAATGTAATATCTAACACACCAGATTTAAGTGGTTTTTTATTATGACGTTTAAAGCTGTCTATAATACGATTTGCAATATGCTCGCCGCGTCTTCTTATTCCTACAATATACGTATTATCATAGTCTGAAGTTTTTTCTATGATTTGAAAAGTCATTCGCTCAATAATAGCGTGCATTTCGTCGCTGTTAATAAGCAGTTTTTCTTTAGACATTACACTACCTCTAATTATATATTTGTTATAAATAGTAAAAGTTATATTATAATAAGTCAATATTTTTATAACAAATTTGAATAATATATTCAAATATTTAATATTTAAGTTGATTATTATGTGAAATTTTTATAATATGCAAAAATGATTAAATTTACTGTTAGCAAAATAATAGTAAAATATGTGCTTATTATTACTATACCTTTAGTGTTTTTAAATGGATGTGCATGGATTGCAGCAACAGCAGTGGCAGGCACAGCAGCGGGTATTGTATTTACATCAGGTTCTGTATCTGATATTGATAAAACAGAAAAAGCACTGGCTGTGGAAAAACTGATATATGCTTTTGAAGCAAATCAAGGCACTGTTAGTGATTTAAGTTTTATGGATGGATATGTTAAAGGGAAGGTGGATGACTATACAGTTAAAGCCCATATATATGTTCGTAGAGACGGGGTTTTAGATATAAACGTCCGTGCAACTAAATATTTAATATCTAATTCTAAAATAGCACAAAAAGTTATTGATAAATATAGGAATTATGTTAGATGATTAGAAATGCTGTAATGAAAGATGCACCTATTATTCAACAGATAGTAAATAAGTATGCAAGACAAGGTGAAATGCTTCAAGTTAGTTTAAATGAAATATATGAAAAAATATTTGAATTTCTGATTTTTGAAGACAGCGAGGATATTAAAGGAGTATGTGCATTACATCCCACATGGAGTGATACAGCAGAAATACGATCTCTTGCTGTGGTTGAAAAATATAAAAGACAAAAAATAGGTAACTCACTTGTTATGAAAAGTATAGAAAAAGCAAAAATAACAGGGTTTACTAAAGTTTTTGCCCTTACATACAGGCAGGAATTTTTTGAAAGCTGTGGTTTTCATGTTATAGATATTGACAGGCTTCCTAAAAAAATATGGACAGACTGTTTAAAATGCCCAAAATATCCAGACTGTGATGAAACAGCTGTAATTATTGAAATATAATAAAAAATATTAAAAAGGATAATATGTTAGAAGAAATATTTCAAGAAATAGAAGAACTAAATAAAAAAGTAATTAGCTTTGGCCCTGCTGTAAAAGAAGATGTATTGCAGAAGAAAGTGGATGATATAGAAAAAAAATCTTTAAGCGATAAAGATTTTTGGTCAAAAAAAGAATCAAAGCATTTACTAAAAGAACAGGCAGCTATAAAGAAGTTTTTAGAATCATACAGGCAGCTTCTTGAAACTCAGGAAGAAAGCCATGTATTAATTGAGCTTTATAAAGAAGGGGAAACTTCTGTAGAAGATGATATTGTTTTAATATGTGATAAGTTAAAAAAAGAGATTACAGATTTTGAATTAAAATTAATATTAAGTGATCAGCATGATATTAATAATGCCATTATTACTATACATTCAGGAGCAGGTGGCACTGAAGCAGATGACTGGGCATCTATGCTTTATAGAATGTATAACAGGTGGGCTGAAAAAAGCGGTTTTAAACTTGAAATACTTGATCAGCTGGAAGGTGATGAAGCGGGGCTGAAATCTATTACATTTAACGTAATAGGAGAATATGGTTTTGGATATTTAAAGGGGGAAAGTGGTGTTCACAGGTTAGTCCGTATTTCACCTTTTGATTCTCAAAATAGAAGACATACTTCGTTTGCATCTGTTTTTGTGCTGCCTGAAATAGATGATGATTTAGAAATTGATATAAATGAAGCAGATTTAAGAATAGATACATACAGGGCAGGTGGTGCAGGTGGTCAGCATATTAATACTACTGATTCTGCTGTTAGAATTACTCATATACCGTCAGGTATTGTAGTATCCTGCCAAAATGAAAGAAGTCAACATAAAAATAAAGCATCAGCTATGAAAATTTTAAAATCAAAGCTGTATGAATATGAAATGGAAAAACGTAATCAAGCAAAGGAACAAATGGAGGACAGCAAAACAGATATAGGCTGGGGTAACCAAATAAGGTCTTATGTTATGCACCCTTATAAAATGGTAAAAGATTTACGCACAAGATATGAAACAGGTAATGTAGATGCTGTTATGGACGGAGAACTAGAACCATTTATACGCCATTATTTACTTTTTGCAGCAGGTATTGAAAATGAGAATAAATAGTTTAGATAAGTTTATAATACCAAGACCTACTTATGCAGTAGTTGATATGGAACGTTTTGGAAGTAATATTGATACTGCAAGAACACTTTCAAAATCAGATATTATTGCTGTTGTAAAAGCGGATGCTTACGGTCATGGTGCTAAAGTTTTAGCAAAATATGCTTATGAAGAAAAAAATGTTACTCATTTTGCAGTAGCTACTATGATAGAAGGAATAGAACTTAGAAAATCACTTCCTGATAATAATATTAAAATAGTTGTGTTAGGTTATGTAAGTGATTCTTATGTTAAAGAAGCCCTTGAATCACATTTAACATTACCTGTATTTGATGAAAGATATGCTGCAATTATTTCTAATACTGCTAATGAGTTAGGTATAAAAGCCAATGTAGCACTTGAAATTGATACAGGTATGAGCAGGCTGGGTTTTTCCTGCAATTTAAAGCTATCTGAGTTTTTAAAAAAATATAAAAATATACATGTGGATTTTGCTATCAGCCACTTAGCGACATCAGACTGTGATAATAGTTATGCTCACATACAAACAGAACGGTTTGATAAATTTTTAGAAATTAATAAAGATTTTTCTTTTGCTACTAGTTTTTTAAATTCATCAGGTATAGCAAATTATGAAAACAGGTGGACTTTTACACGCCCTGGGTTATTTTTATATGGATATGAATCAACAAATGTGTTAAAACAGCTGCAGCCTGTTATGAGTATATGGAGTGAAATAGCCCATGTTAAACACTTGAAAAAAGGCGAATCAGTTGGATATGGTAGAACATTTTTTGCACCAAAAGATATGTTAATAGGTGTTATTCCTATAGGTTATGCAGACGGTTACAGACGTTCTTTTTCTAATAAAGGTTACGTTTTAATAGATAATATTCAATGCCCTGTAGTAGGTAATGTTTGTATGGATATGACTATGATAGATGTATCTGTTTTAGGAAAAGACTGTATTGGTAAAAAGGTAGAAATAATGGGTGATAATATATCTGCAGCTATGCTTGGTAATATGGCAGATACCATAGATTATGAAATATTATGCGGTATTTCTGACAGAGTGCCACGGATATATAAATATAAAGAAGGTTATTTTGAGATTTTTTGAGTTTATAGGTAAAATGATATTAGATGTTGTTCATATGTCAGGTAAAATGTCTATTTTACTCTATGAAACAACAAAAGGTATTTTTAAGCCACCATTTAGATTTAGATTGTTTATAAAACAAATTGAATTTATTGGTTATAAATCTATACCTATTATTATTTTAACCGGTCTTTTTACAGGAATGGTTTTTAGTCTGCAGTCCTATAAAGGTCTGAATAATTTTGGTTCAGGAGAAATGACAAGCGGGCTTATTGCTATGGCTATGATTTTAGAATTAGGTCCTGTTTTAACAGGTATTATGGTAGCAGCAAGGGCAGGTTCTGCTATGACTGCAGAATTAGGGACAATGAAAGTAACAGAACAAATAGATGCTTTAGATGCTATGGCTGTAGACCCTGTTCATTACCTTGCAGTGCCTAGAATGCTTGCAGGTATGTTTTCTATGCCTTTATTAAATGCAATATGTATAATATTTGGCGTGATAGGTGGATATATTGTTGTTGTTACAATGATGGGTGTAAGCAGTTATATATATCTTGAAAATATGGTGCTTTATACTAATTTAAAAGATATAATGGACAGTATTATTAAATCATTTGTTTTTGGAATAATAGTAGTTATTGTAAGCTGTTATAATGGGTTTAATACTTCAAACGGAGCAGAAGGTGTTGGTAAAGCAACAAATGTATCTGTGGTTGAATCAAGTGTTTTAATATGTATGTTTGATTATATATTAACTTCGGTATTAATATTATGATTAAAATTGAAAAGCTGTATAAATCATTTGGGGGATTCAGAGTCCACAATGGTATTGACTTAGAAATTAAAAAAGGTGCAATAACTTATATAATAGGCCCGTCAGGCACAGGGAAAAGTGTTTTATTAAAACAGTTAATGGGTTTAATAAAGCCAGATAGTGGTAATATTTATGTGGATGGAGTAAATATCACAAAAGCTAATAAGAAACAGCTTATTAAGATAAGATATAAGTTTGGTATGCTTTTTCAAAATGCAGCATTATTTGATTCATTGACAGTTTATGAAAACGTTGCATTTCCACTTAGAGAACATAGAAATCTTACAGAAGAAGAAACTATGGAAATAGTTGTGGAAAAATTAAAACTTGTTGGTTTATCTGGAGTTAATAACAGGTATCCATCAGAACTTTCAGGTGGTATGCGTAAACGGGTAGGGCTTGCACGTGCTATAGCTTTATCCCCTGATATTATGATGTATGATGAGCCAACCACAGGGCTTGACCCTATAATGACAGATGTGGTAGATGATTTAATATATACTACACAAAAAGAATTAAATATTACTTCTGTTGTAATATCTCATGATATACCAAGTGTGCTGAAAAATGCTGACTACATAGGTATGTTATATAATGGTAAAATAATACAGTATGGAACACCTGAATATTTTAATGAAACAGATGACCCATATGTTAGACAGTTTTTTTCCGGGTCAAAAGACGGCCCTATAAAAGTTTTTTAATATTTATTTATGCAGGAAGATTTCTATGAATTTGGAAACTAAAGTTGGTATTTTTGTTATTTTAGGTTTTTTTATGGTTGCTTTAACTACTGCAGTTTTTGGTAATCTTGATTTAAACTCAAAGGAAGGTAAAACAGTATATTTTCGTCTTATTGATGCAACGGGTATTCGTGCAGGCACACCTATTATGTATAAAGGTTTAAAAGTAGGTGAAGTTAAAGAAGTTGGAATGAAAGATAATGAAATATTATCAAAAGTAACAGTATACCATGAATATGAAATACCTGACAATGTTAGGTTTAATGTAAAGCAGTCTGGGTTTGTGGGACAAAAATTTGTAGAATTTGAAGTAGATCCTAGTGTAGAATCTAAAGCACCCCTACAAGATAATTATGTATATGACGGCAGACAAAACAGTGCCAATTTAGATGCTGTTATGGTTAAATTAAATGATGTAGCAGGGGAGATGACTACATTATTAAAATCATTTAACGAAGTTATAACAACAGATTCATCAAAAAATGCTTTGAAAGATAGTATTTCTAACTTAAAAGATATTACAGAAAGTGTTAAAAATATTATTTCAACCAACGATCAAAATATTTCTGAAGTTATTAAAAATGCCAAAGAAATGACAGAAATGATTGACAGAGTTATTAAAGCAAATGAAAAAAATCTAAATACATCAATAAATAATATTGCAGAAATAAGTAATACTTTAAAGGCATTTACAGTATCTGTAGATAAATTAATGGCAAATAATCAAGGAAATATTGATGAAAGCCTGCAAAACTTAAAAGAAATTACAGAGAAAGTTAATTCTACTATGGATGAAATAGAAACCATAACAAAAGACATTAATGAAGGTAAAGGCACATTAGGTTTACTTATTAATGATGAAGAAACTAAAAAGGATGTAAAAAACGTTGTCAGTAAAGTATCTTCTTTTTTAGGCGATGATTACAGTAACGAAGATAGAATGACTTTATATACTACAATAGGTGCAGATTATCTTTTTGATGCTAAATCAGTAAATACAGGCAGGGGATATGCACAAGCACAGTTTTATACAGACCCTAGAAACTTTTTTTTGTTAGGAGTTTCAAATATTCCTGCTATTTCTCCTAATCAGCCGGAATACGATATAAATGGTAATAAAATTAAATATTCAGAGCTTGCAGTATCGCTGCAATACAGCCATATATTTTATGATGTATTTGGTTTAAGGTTTGGTGCATTTGATAATACTTTAGGTTTAGGTGCAGATATTTATCCACTTAGAAATAATAATCTTGCCATATCACTTGAAGCCTATGATTTTAATCTTTATGCAAATGGAGTAGATATTTATACAAGAGCATATATTAGATGGCATTTTTATAAAGGTATGTTTGTGCAGGCAGGTGTGGAAGATATTATAGGTAATACTAACAGGGTATATATGTTTGGTGCAGGTGTAAGATTTAAACCTAGTGATATAGGCAAAATAGCAAAAAGAAAAGAAGAAGAAAAAAAACAAAAAGAAAAAGAAAGTAAAAAACAGGAAAGTATATACGAAGAATACGATAGAAAAAAAGAAGAAAATATAAATAATGAAAGTAATAAAACAGAAAAAAAACAAGAGAATATGGATAATCATATAAAAGAAGATAATAAGGAAAACGTAAAACCTGAAGAAAAAATAGAAGATAATAAAAATAATGATACAATAGAAAAAGATATAAAGAAAATTGAAGCAGAAAATAAACGTAATACTAAAAAAGATAACGATTATTTTGATAGTTTAGTGTATTAAGGTGTAATAATGGAAAAAATAAAACTTGCAGTATCACCATGTCCTAATGATACATTTATATTTGGTGCAATGCTTCGTAAAGATATTGATGTGCCATTTGAAATAGACTTAATAATGGAAGACATACAGCTTTGTAATAATTTAGCTTTAAATGAAGAAGCAGATGTTATTAAAGTATCTTTTGGAGTTTATCCACTTATTCAAAATAACTATAAAATATTAAAATGTGGTGGTGCTTTAGGTTTTGGCTGCGGCCCTTTAATGCTTTCAAAAAAATATAAAACTATTGATGAATTAAAACATAAAAAAATAGCTGTTCCAGGCGAAAATACTACAGCTTTTATGGTTATGAAAAAGTTTTTTCCTGAGTGTGCTGATAATATTGAAATTATGCGTTTTGATAAAATTATGCCTTCTATTGCAGATGGATCTGTAGACGGCGGCCTTGTTATCCATGAGGGCCGTTTTACTTATGAAACATACGGGCTTACTAAAATATTAGATTTAGGAGTAGAGTGGGAGAATAAATATAATCTACCACTACCATTAGGTTTTATATCAATCCATAAAAAATATATTCACCTTGCTGATACTATTAATAAAACCATACAAAAAAGTATTGATTATGCTTATGCAAATAGAGATAAGGCCCTTTTATTTTGTAAAAAATATGCACAAGATATGGATAATGATGTTATGAATTCCCATATAAACTTGTATGTTAATAAATATTCATATGATTTAACTCCAGCATCTGATGCTGTTGCTGCTTTACTAAATGTTGAAAAAAATATATTTGTATAGTTTACTAAAGGAGATAATGTGTATAAAATCTTGATTATTGCAAACCCTGCCAGCGGTAAATATAATAAACAGAAATTAAAAACAATTTCAAATATATTAAAGAAAAAGGCTGACAGTGTTGAAATAATGCTTACAAAACACAGAGGACATGGTGAAATAATTGCAAAAAATTCTGATGCTGATCTTATAATAGCAGCAGGGGGCGATGGTATTATAAATGAAGTTGCAAAAGGTGTGGTTGGAACAGAAAAACATTTTTATGCACTTCCTTTAGGCACTATTAATGTGTTTTGTAAAGAATACGGAATAGGCAGCGATCCTTTAAAAGCAGCAGAAAAATTAAATACTCAAAATATAAAAAAAATTCCTGTTGGATATATTGAAGATAAATTATTTTTGCTTATGGCAGGCTTTGGTTTTGATGCTAATGTTGTAAGAAAAGTAGAGAATAAAGGAGTAAGGTTTAAACCATTAAAAACTGCCGTTCATTTAATGTTTGGTTTTCCTGCTTTTTTTACAGAAAAATATGAAAGAATGTATATATATAAGCAGGGTAAAAGATACGGTTTTTACCATGGTGTTTTTGCAGTTGCAGCATCTTATGCAGGCACATATAAGCTAGGTGAATTGAAAAAAGATACAATTAATGCGTATATTGTAAATCAAAGTGGAAAAATAGCACTTTTTCGTGCCTTTGCACCTTTATTCTTTTGGTTTGGTTTTAATGGCAGACATTTAGCTTCTGACAGCTTTAAAATAGATGGTGCAGAATTTTGTCAGCTTGACGGAGAATATGTAAAGCTGGATAATAAATCTACATATATTATGGTTAGAAAAAATGCCATTAATTTTTTATCCCCTGAAGAATAAATTTGTTGAAATATTTTAAAATATAATATAGAATAAAAGATAATATTTAATAAAAGAGGATAATATGGCAGAATTAAGACAGTTTGTTGGTTTTATGCTTGCTCAAGAGCACTATGGTATTGACATAATGGCTGTTGAAGAAATTATACGTATGGTTGAGATTACACCTGTTCCACGTGCACCTGGTTTTGTGGAAGGTATTATTAATATGCGTGGCAGAGTTATACCGATAGTTGATTTACGTAAAAAACTTAATTTAAAAGTTGGTGATCATAACGAATCTACTCGTATAATAGTTGTCTGCATACAAAATAGAAGAATAGGGTTAATTGTTGATAAAGTAGAAGAAGTTATTAGAATAGAAGTGGATAATATTGATAAAGCACCAGGAACTTCTCCTACGATTGATAACTATATTAACGGTGTTGCAAGAACACCTAAATGTATGGTTATTATACTTGATATATTAAAAGTATTCTCTATTCAAGAACAAATGGCTTTAGATAGTCTTTCGTAAAAATATTTTTAGGATATTCCTTTTGGATAATCATAATAGTAAGCTGCCTTTTAAGAATGATATTAAAAATAAAAGGGCAGCTTTTTCTTTTTTACAACAACCTGTTAATGTGCTTGCTGGTATAGGCGATAAATCAATGGCAGGATTAAACAGGCTTAAAATAGTTACAGTAAAAGATGTAATTTTATCATTTCCATATAGATATGAAATACTTATAGAAAATAGTTATAGTGATGATAAAACCATATTAAAAGGCTTTTATGCAGGTGGAAATATTATTAAAACTAATAGAGGTAAATCTATTTTTAAAGCTGTATTTAAAAATGATTACGGCTATTTCTATTGTTTATGGATGAATTTTACGTATAATTATCCATCTTCTATTTTACACCTTAATACCCAATATAATATGTATGGCACTATTACAAAATATGAAGGTGTGGATGCTATTTTTCATCCTGAAATTATAGACAGCAACGATTTTGGGTCAATAAGATCCATATATACTGTTCCTGCAGGGCTTAGCTTATCATCATACAGGAAAAGTGTTAAAATGGCCTTAAATAAAGGGCTGAAAGAACTTGATGAAACTATGCCTGCATATTTACTTGATAAATATAATTATCCTAATATACAAGATGCTGTTTATACTATTCATTATCCTGAAACTATTGAAAATGTTAAAAGTATAGTAGAAAGAACTCACCCTGCATACGAACGTTTTATTTATGAAGAATTATTTTATATGCAGCTTGTTATGCAGTTAAAAAAGAAAACCTATAATAAAGAGACAGGTATAAAATTTGATGTTAATAAAGATTATTTAAACGTAATAAAAGACTGTATGCCCTTTAAACTTACTTCTGCACAGAAAAAAGCATTAATTGATATTTTTAATGATATGGTATCAGCAAAGCAGATGAACAGGCTTGTTCAAGGAGATGTGGGCAGCGGTAAAACTATTATAGCTTTTATAGCAGCTGCTGTTGCTGTCAATAATGGTTTTCAAGTTGTTATACTTGCACCAACTGAAGTTTTAGCAGAGCAGCATTATCATAATGCAAAATCATTTTTTGAAAAATTAAATATAACAACTGCCATATTAACAGGTTCTATTACCAAAAAAAATAAAGAGAAATTAAAAGAAGAAATCCGCACTGGTAATATTAATATAATTATAGGAACACATGCACTTATTGAAGAAGATGTAGAGTTTAAGAAACTAGGGCTTATAGTAGCAGATGAACAGCACAGGTTTGGTGTTCATCAAAGAAAAATCATAATAGACAAAGGGCATAATCCTGATGTTATACTAATGACTGCAACACCAATTCCTAGAACACTTGCCATGACTCTTTATGGTGATTTAGATGTCAGCATAATAGATGAACTTCCACCGGGCAGAATACCATGTATAACAAAATCTTTTTATGGGTCACAGCTTACAAAAGCATTTCAGTTTGTAGAAGAACGGCTTAAAGAGAAACAAAAGGCATATTTTATATATCCACTTATTGATGAAAGTGATAAATTAGAATTAAAAGCTGCTACACAAAGTTATGAAGAAGTGAAAAAATATTTTAAAGATAAAAATGTAGGGCTTTTACATGGAAAAATGAAAGCAGAAGAAAAACGCAGCCTGCTGCATGAATTTAAATATGGAAATATGGATATTTTAGTATCTACTACAGTTGTAGAAGTAGGGGTGGATGTGCCTGAAGCAACTGTTATATTAATTGAAAATGCAGAACGGTTTGGACTTTCACAGCTGCATCAGTTAAGAGGACGTGTGGGAAGAAATAGTATACAATCATACTGCCTGTTAATATCTTCTAATGAAATTAGTGAAAATGGTGAAAAGAGAATAAAAGCAATGCTTGATTATACTGATGGTTTTAAATTAGCAGAAGCAGATTTAGAACTTAGGGGACAGGGTGATTTTTTTGGCACAAAACAGTCTGGTATGCCTGATCTGAAATATGCAGATATTGTTAAGGATATTAAAATAATTAAGCGTGTAAGACAAGATGTTTTTGAATTGTTGAGAGATGATGAAGATTTATCAAGCAGTAAAAACCATATTCTTATCCAAATTTTAAAGAAATTATATAAAGATTCAACTTCTTACTTTGGAATAGGATGATTTATATAGAAATAATAATAATTTTGTAGTATAATCTAGTTATAAAATTAACAGGGGAAGAATATGAAAGCAACAGTTGTTAAAAATATCATGTTAAGTGAAAAGTTTGGTTACTTGGAACTAAAATGCCCAGAAATAGCAAAAGAAAAAAATGCTGGACGTTTTTTTATGATTTCTCCACATAGTGATAACGTTCAATTAACAGATCCATTATTAAAAAGACCCTTTGCAATTTGTGAAATAACATCTCCAGAGACTTTTACATGTCTTTATATGATTACTGGTAGAGGAACAAAAGTATTATTAGAAGCATTACCAGGTAATGACTTTTTAGTTACAGGCCCATTAGGCAACTTTTTCAGATTTGAAAAAGACAAAAATATAGCCTTAATTGCAGGCGGTATAGGCCTTGCACCAATGATTAATTCGGCAAGAAAATTAAAAGAAATGGGGTTAAATGTAAACCTTTATTATGGAGGAAGATGTAAAACTGACATATTAATGTATGATTTATTAACTTCTATTTGTGATAATTTGTATATTACAACAGATGATGGTTCTTTAGGTATAAAAGGTAATGTGCTTGTGCCATTATCTGAACACTTAAAAGAATATGAGAAAATATATGCCTGCGGACCTAATAGAATGTTGCAGGCTGTTACAAATTTATGCAGCGAAAATAATATACCAATAGATGTATCATTAGATGAACAAATGGGATGCGGAGTTGGTGCATGTTTAGGCTGTATGATTACTATTAATGAAAATGGTAAAAAAGAACGCAGGAGATGCTGTGTTGAAGGTCCTATTTTTGATGGGACTAAAGTTGACTGGGAAGCTCTTGTAAGGTGATGATAATGGATAGATTAAAAACTAATATATGTGGAATAGAATTTAAAAACCCGATTATTGCAGCAAGCGGAACATTTGGCTACGGGTTGGAATTTAAAAGATTTACTGATTTAAATGAAATAGGTGGTATTACTGTAAAAGGTATATCTTTACAAGAAACAGAAGGCAACCCTATGCCTAGAATTACAGAAACATATTCAGGTATGCTTAATGCAATCGGACTGCAAAATGTAGGTGTAGAAAAATTTATTAATGAAAAATTGCCTGCATTAAAAAGTTTAGATACTAAAATTATTGTAAATTTTTGGGGTAAAACTATTGATGAATATGTGGAAGTAGCTAAAATTTTAGATGAAGCTGCAAGAGTTGATATGCTTGAAATGAATATTTCATGCCCTAATATAAAAGAGGGTGGTATTTCTTTTTCTTCAAGCCCGGAAGCAGTAACTAATGTGGTTACTGCTTGTAGAAAAGTAATAAAAAATAAACCTTTAATAGTTAAACTTTCTCCAAATGTGCAGGATATTAAGCCTTATGCAAAAGCATGTGAAAACAGTGGTGCAGATGCACTTTCTGCTATTAATACTTTAATAGGTATGGCTATTGATGTAGAAAGAATGAGGCCGGTGCTTGCAAATGTTACAGGTGGTCTTAGCGGCCCTGCCATTAAACCTATTGCACTGCGTATGGTGAAAGAAGTTTATGAAACTGTTAAAATACCTGTGATAGGTGCAGGTGGTATAGGCAGTTGGAAAGATGCAGCAGAGTTTATTTTAGCAGGTGCATCTGCTGTGCAAATAGGAACAGCTAACTTTATTAACGCAAATGTATGCAGAGATACTGCTGAAGGTTTAGATGCTTATTTAGAAAGAAAAAATATTAATAATTTTACAGAGATTATTGGAAAAGGAGTAAAATAATTTGAAATCAGAGTTAGTAATATCAGATAAATGGAAAGATTTTCAACTTATTGATTCTGGTAATGGTGTAAAATTAGAAAAATGGGGTAAATATATATTACTGCGTCCTGACCCGCAGGCTGTATGGGCTAAAAGTGATGATAAACTTTGGTCAAGAGCTGATGCTGTTTATGTAAGAAATACAAAAGGCGGCGGGGAATGGACGTATTATAATAAGTCTATTCCAGAATCGTGGAATGTTACATATAATGATATGGTATTAAAAGTAAGGCCCACAGGTTTTAAACATACGGGCCTTTTTCCTGAACAGGCAGCTAACTGGGACTGGATTAGAAATACTATTAAAGAGAAAAAAGTGTCTAATGTTATTAATCTTTTTGGATATACTGGTGCAGCTACTATTGCTGCTGCTTTAGCAGGTGCTAATGTATGCCATGTTGATGCCTCAAAAGGCACAGTAAACTGGTGTAAAGAAAATATGCACCTTTCTAAAACAGAAGATGGAAAAGTAAGATTAATTGTTGATGACTGCATGAAATTTATACAAAGAGAATTTAGACGTAATAAAAAATATGATGCTGTTATTATGGATCCGCCTTCTTTTGGCAGAGGTTCGTCAGGGGAAGTATGGAAACTAGAAAAAGATTTATGGGATCTTTTTACAGCATGCAAAAATATATTATCAAATAATCCTAAATTTATTCTAATAAATTCATATACTTCAGGGCTTTCACCACTTGCTGTATATAATATTTCTATGGATTGTTTTGGAGACCTGTTAAATAATAAAAGTTCACTTACTTGTGGAGAAATAGGGCTGCCATTCAAAAAAAATAGGAGAGTTATGCCATGCGGAACATACTGCAGAATAGTGTTTTAATATTATTTTTACTTATATTATCAGGATGTGCAACAACTATTAATACAACTCGTGTTATACCAGCAGGTGCAACAGAAGTTACAAACTATAAAACAGTGGCATTTTTAGATTTTACAGGTCAGCATGGTGCTGATATTTCGTCAAGATTAGAAACAACTATTATTAAAGCAGAAGTGAATAATAAAAAACAATATTCTGTTGTAGATAGAAAAAATATAAATAAAATATTACAGGAACAGCAGTTTCAAATGACTATTGCAAATCAAGATAAAATCATTGATTTTGGACAGTTAATAGGGGCAGAAGCTATATGGTATGGTAATGCACAGTCTACATATAACGTAACGAGATCGTATGAAACTAGAAGCAAATGTGATTTATATGAAAACGGTGTATGTAAAATTTTAAAAGAATATATTGTGCCTTGTGAAAATAGAAATATAATTGTTAATGTAAGCCCTAAACTTTCATCTGTATCAACAGGTAAAGTAGTATATTCAAGAGATTTTCAGGCAAGAGATAGTTCATATACATGCAGTGATTCCTTTTTTCCTGGAAGAACAGAAGGGGAGCTTTATAATAGTGCAGTATCTGATATTCTTTATAAATTCAGGCTGGATGTAGCCCCTTATGTGGAAAGTATATCTATTGAGCTTATGAATAAAAAAGATGGCACAAATGATACTTCTTTGAATCTTTTAAAAAGCGGGATAGAATTTGCAAAAGCTAATAGAATGGAAAAAGCATGTCAGATTTGGGGTAAAGGTTTATCTGAAAGTCCTGATTCAATTAGTCTTAACTATAATATAGGTGTTTGTAATGAATTATCAAGCAATTATGATACTGCTTTAAAGTATTACTTAAAGGCTGAAGATAATTCTCTTAAACCTATTTCAACAATTTCTAAAGCTATATCAAGGGTAAAAGAAAGTATTGAAAACTCAAAAGTTTTGAAAAAACAAATGTAGAAAAAATAAAAGCCTTAATTATTAATTAAGGCTTTTTTATTATTTTATACGTTTACTATTCCTTCAAAAGAAGTGTTACCTTTATATTTCTTAATTAAAGGGTCAACTTCATTTTCAATAAATTCAACAGTCTGTTCTGGTGCTCTTCCTATAAACTCTTTTGGGTTTAAAATACGTTCTATATCTTTTTCATTAAGTGGTATTTTTTTATCAGCAATAACTCTTTCTAACAGGTCATTATTTAAGCCGTCTTGTTTTACACGTTTACCTGCTTCCATAGAGTGGATACGTATCTGCTCATGCATTTCCTGCCTGTCTGCACCACGCTGCACTGATTCCATAATAATATTTTCGGTAGCCATAAAAGGTAATTCTTCAGCAATTCGTTTTGCTATAACTTTTTCATATACAACTAAATTACTTGTAATATTTAAAAGCAGCTCTAATACTGCATCTGTCGCTAAAAATGTTTCTGAAATAGAAAGTCTTCTATTAGCTGAATCATCTAATGTTCTTTCAAACCATTGAACAGAGTGGGTATAGTATGTATTAGAAGAAGATGCAATTATGTAGCGGGAAAGGGCACATACACGTTCACTTCTCATAGGGTTGCGTTTATATGCCATAGCACTTGAACCAATTTGATTTTTTTCAAATGGTTCTTCTATCTCTTTTAAATTAGCAAGCAGCCTTATATCTGTTGCAAATTTATGGGAAGATTCTGCAATTCCTGCAAGGGTAGATATTAATCTTGAATCCTGTTTTCTTGTATACGTTTGACCGCTTACTCCAAACACTTTATTAAAGCCCATTTTTGATGATACTAATTTATCAAGCTGTTTTACTTTATTGTGATCATTATTAAAAAGATGTAAGAAAGATGCCTGAGTTCCTGTTGTTCCTTTTACACCTCTAAACCTAATATTATCTAACTCAAATACTATATTTTCCAAATCAAGCATAAAATCCTGCATCCATAAAGCTGCTCTTTTACCAACAGTTGTAAGCTGTGCAGGTTGAAAATGTGTAAAACCTAAGGCCGGTAAATCCTTATATTTTAAAGCAAAATCTTTTAAGTTTGATAATACAGCTGCAAGTTTACTACGCACCAGCTCTAAAGCCTCTTTCATTACAATAATATCAGTATTATCACCCACAAATGCACTTGTAGCTCCTAAATGGATAATAGGCATAGCAGCAGGGCATATTTTACCAAATGTATGAACGTGTGCCATTACATCATGTCTGAATTTTTTTTCCATTTCTTTTGCATATTCAAAATCAATGTCATTAATATGGCTTTTCATTTCATCTATTTGATTTTGAGTAATATTTAAACCTAATTCTTTCTCTGATTCTGCTAATGCTATCCATAATTTTCTCCAAGTAGAAAACTTTTTATTTGGAGAAAAAAGATACAGCATTTCTTTTGACGAATAACGTTCTTCAAAAGGGGTTTTAAATCTGTCAAATTCGTTCATAACTCTATCCTTCTTTAATTATTTTCGCCTTTTCATAGGCATAATTTTTAATTTCTTCTTCATCTATAAATAATAACTTTCTATTATTCATAACAGCACTTCCGTTTACATAAACATCTGTTATATCACTATCTTTTGCAGCATATATAAGGTGAGAAATAGGGTGATAAACAGGTGTCATATGCACTGCATTAAAAGATAAAACAAAAAAGTCTGCTTTCATACCTTTATTTAATTCGCCTATATCAGTTCTATTTAATGCTTTTGCTGCGTTTTTAGTAGCCATATTTAAAACTGTTTCAGCAGAAAGGGCGGTTGCATCATAATTTAGGGCTTTATGAAATTTAGATACTGTTCCCATTTCTCCTATCATTGATAAATCGTTGTTACTACATACACCGTCTGTTCCTATTGATACGTTAATATTTAAATCCATCATTTTTTTTACAGGCGAAAAACCACTTGCTAACTTTAAATTGCTTTCTAAACAGTGAGATACGTTTACTTTTTTTTCACTCATTATTTTCATATCGCTGTCATTTACATGAACGCAGTGAGCAAAAATAGAAGGGCAGTCAAAAGCACCTGTTTCATTCATTAATTCTACAGGACGCATATTGTATTTAGATAGTATTTGGTTTTCTTCATCTATTGTTTCTGCTAAATGGGTATGTAAAATAAGATTTTTCTTTGCAGATAAATCAGCACATTTTTTCATAACATCAAAAGGAACGGTATATAAAGCATGTGGGCATAAAGTTACTTTTACAAGCTCACTGTCTTGAAAAGCTTCTGCATTATTAAAAGCTTTTTCAAAGTTTTCAAGCACACCAAAACCTATATAACCACGAATACCAGATTTTTCTACCGCTCGTTTTGCATCATGAGGGAAAAAATACATATCATTAACGCATGTAACACCTGAACGAATAGATTCTGCAAGAGATAAAAGGGTGGAATAATAAACAAATTCTCCTGATAAAAGTTTACGTTCTACAGGCCATATATAATCATTTAACCATGTCATAAGCGGTAAATCATCAGCAAAACCACGCATAACACCCATACCTAAATGGTTATGTGTATTAATAAGACCGGGAAAAATAGCAGAATTTTTAAATTTATGAATAGAATATTCATTTAAATTGTTTATATTTTGTTCTATACCATACACTTTATCATCATGAACAAGCAGGTAAGAATTATTATGTATTTCTGAATTATAATATATATAATCAGCATAAAAAGCAGTTTTTTTCATTATTATCTATTCCTTATAATATCAATCAGCTGGATAGGACTATCAATAGTAAAATCGGCTTTAGATTTAAATAATGCAGAATATCCATATGTGCAAAAACAAGTATTAATACCTGCATTTTTACCTGCAATAACGTCATTATCGCTATCGCCAACCATTACAGCTTCTTCAGGTTTAATATTTAAGTCCTGCATAATTTGATTAACAGCAACGGGATTAGGTTTCTTTTCGCTAAAACTATCACCGCCATACATATGTGTAAAATAATGAGATAAATTAAGTTCATCAAGGATAATTTTAACTAAAGGATACGCCTTATTAGATACAACTGCCATATTTATATTATCTTTACTAAGCTCTGTTAAAACATATTCCATACCAGGAAATAATAAGGTGGAATCTGTGCAATGATTTTTGTAATATGTCATAAATAAAGACATAACATCATCTAATAAACTTATTTGGTTAGAATAAGTTAGAGTTCTTTCTATAAGTTTTAATAAACCATCACCAACAAAAGATTTTACTTCCTCAAGAGTTGGATTTTTAATTCTAAAATAATCTAGAGAATATTTAACAGATAAATATATATCATCAAATGTATCACATAATGTGCCGTCTAAATCAAAAATAACTAATTTAGTATTAATAGTATATCTCCAAAATGTTTTTATAGATAATATAATAAAGAAAACATTTTATCAACAATTAAATTTTATAAAATGTAATTTTTAACTAAATATAAAATTCATAGTAATGAAAATTTAGGTCTGTGTCAAAAAGTCTGTAAAAGTGGAAATATTTTAATTCTATGTTATCTTAACTAATTAAAGAGTATAATATATGATAGAAAAGGAAAGAACAAACAAAAAACGTAAAATGAATGAAAGTCAATGATAAATAATAAATAAGTAGTTTAATATTAGAGACCCGAAAATTTGCGTTCTAAGCCACGATAATGTTTTTTAATGTATAAATATACCTTATAATTAAAAATAGGGCAAATTTTATAATAAATAAATTCAAAATAAAATATCAAAAATTATTTAAGCATAAATATATTTAATTATTTTAAATAAATATAATAGCAAATAAAAATATGTTTAAAATTTCGTTTTTAAGCGGCGTTAGGTAATTGTATGGTATAAATATCCTATAAAGTTTAAATAAAGACAAAATTTATTATCATCATTAAATTATAATATAATCATCCAAAATATTTAAATTTTCATCAAATCCCCCTATTATTCTATATTTATTTTACATAATATATCTTATCGG
>RCNI01000608.1_pt1 | contig 21493 bp, 12 predicted proteins | sample 2041151 | NCBI WGS metagenome assembly RCNI01 (sample SAMN09708214, study PRJNA481090) | feces metagenome | isolation source: feces | place: Antarctica: Albino Rookery | reverse complement strand
GCCTGCTGTACAGCAGGCCCGTAGCATTTAAGCTCAGGCTTCCAGGTTAATACCAGTCTCCTTATTGAACACATGGCAAACATTGCCATTAAAGGCAAACTTTACATGTGCGCCGGTAGCAAGTGCAGCAACCTCTGCGCCGGTCATGTTCATAGTGGAAACCACCAGAACCACATCACGGCCCATAGCTGTCACATGGAGATGGATCGTGGAGCCCATCATCTCGTGGACATCCACAACAGCTTCGATGCCCTCATCCGCCAAAGAGATATGCTCGGGACGAACGCCCAAAGTGACATCCTGCTCTGCTACATTGTTTGCGCTCAGTGCAGCCTGCTTATCCTCAGACAGCTCAACAGTGGCATCGCCCAGCACAACAGCATACTTGCCGTTCTGCTTGATGAGCTTTGCGTCGAACAGGTTCATCTGAGGAGTTCCGATGAAGCCGGCAACAAACAGGTTATAAGGATGGCTAAAGACTTCCTGAGGAGTACCGATCTGCTGGATGAAGCCGTCCTTCATAATGACGATACGGTCACCCAAAGTCATGGCCTCAGTCTGGTCATGGGTAACATAGATAAAGGTTGTATCGATACGTTCACGCAGCTTGATGATCTCAGCACGCATCTGGTTACGCAGCTTTGCGTCCAGGTTACTGAGGGGCTCGTCCATCAGCATGACCTGAGGATTACGGACGATAGCACGGCCGATGGCAACACGCTGACGCTGACCGCCGGACAGGGCCTTGGGCTTACGGCCCAGGTACTGGGTAATGTCCAGGATCTCAGCAGCCTGCTTAACCTGTCTGTCGATCTCATCCTTGGGGGTGTGACGCAGCTTCAGAGCAAAAGCCATGTTGTCATACACAGTCATGTGGGGATACAGAGCGTAGTTCTGGAAGACCATGGCGATATCACGGTCCTTGGGAGCCACATCGTTCACAAGACGATCGCCGATGTACAGCTCGCCCTCGGAGATTTCCTCAAGGCCTGCGATCATACGCAGAGTGGTGGACTTACCGCAGCCGGAAGGACCGACCAGAACGATAAATTCCTTATCCTTGATCTCCAGGTTGAATTCCTGAACTGCTACGACACCCTGATCGGTGATCTGCAGGTTATTCTTTTTCTCTTCCTGCGCACCCTTCTTCTTTTTCTTCTTGGTGTCGTCGCCGCTGAACGGGTAGATCTTTTTGACATTCTTAAGAGTTACATTTGCCATAATTCCTGACTCTAAGCATAAGGAATCCTCGCTTATGCTCTCGCAGTCGCCCATGAAATGGCGACACTGCATTACGGCAGGTCTCCACACTGCCGCACCGTGAGTCCTACGGGGTTGTTATTTTCCTCCTTTTTTGGTGAATGATTGCTATTTTGTGGAGTAGCCGCCACTCACTGAGATGAGTCTATCATACCATACAGTCGCTTTGTTATCAATCAGCGGTTCCCACAGTTTTTAGTGCAAATTATTGGACATTCTGCCAGTTACAGTCTGATTTCCGCAAAGCTTTTGATTTCCATGATTTCCGGTGTGATTTTGCAGTCCACTGCCAGTATTTGTACACCGTTTTGAGCCGCATTCCGCAGTGCTGCGGCAAAATTCGGATCCGTTGCATCATTAGGGTGGAGATATTTAATTTCCTCCATCTGAACCACGAACAGCACATAGGCTCCGTAGCCTTCCTGTGAGGCCTGTGCCAGCCCTTTTAGGTGCTTTGCACCCCGTTCCGTCGGAGCATCCGGGAAGGCACAAACACCGTCCTGCTCCAGCGTCACGCCCTTAACTTCCAGGAAGCAGGGTTTTCCATCCTTTGTAAAGGCGAAATCGAAGCGGGAATCCCCATGCTTCACCTCTGCCCGCAGATTCTCCAGTTTACCCAGTCCTCCCGCTGCCAGCCATTCCTTCACAGCGGCATTGGGAGCTTGGGAATCCATGTTGATCAGGCGGCTCCCCTTTTCCACGGTAATGAGGTCATATTTTGTTTTGCGGCTGGGGTTGTCACTTCTCTGGCACCACACCTTTGCCCCTGCGGGCAGGAGCTCACGGCATCGTCCCGTATTTTTCACATGGCATACCTGTATTTCTCCGTCAATTTCCACATGGGCAATGAATCGGTTTGGCCGCTCCAAAAACACCCCGGGAACCATATTTACATAGCGCATATCCCCCGCTCCCTTCCAAAAATCACTTGAATTCTACAACACAGAATACCAGATTTTTTGAAAATCGCAAGTATAAGGCTTGACTTTTTTTCGATTTATGTTATAATCTTACCTGTTCCCAAGATGGAGGCTTAGCTCAGCTGGTTAGAGCGCATGCTTCACACGCATGAGGTCACAGGTTCGAGTCCCGTAGTCTCCACCATAATTAATCCCCGGAAGCAATGCTTCCGGGGATTTTTTCTATCATTTTATGAACTTTTGTGCCGGTTAAAATTTATAGCATTTTCGTTTGTTACTAATTTGTTACAAACCGCAAAACAATTTGCAGCTTCCATCAAGCGGTGATGCAGGGATGTAAAGCCTGTATGGCAACTTTATATTTACCTCCATCTATAATTCTCTCCCCCGCATTTGTTAAAAATATCTAAAGTGAAGGCCTCAAAATTGTTATATACAATAATTGTAAATATGCGCACTTTGGCTATAATAGATAAGATGGAGTGAATGGGAACGTTTTAGATATATTGGCAGTGAAAGAAATCTGATATATAACAAAGCCATTAGAAAGTCATATGGATTCTGACAGCAAAAATGTGCAGACACCAGTTATGCAGATACGATTGTGTCTGCGTTTATCCGCATTTTGCATACGTATGCAGAATGCAGCACAGGCAAAGCAGAAGGAACTGCAAGATTGGGTGTTTTGTAGCTATTGTTAGAAAAAGCTCAAAATAGGTGCATTATAATCAAAAACAGGATTTAGGAAATTCGCAAGTAGAACAAAATTGAGGGCACGTTTTTTGTTCCTATATTCAAGTCTTGAATTTCCTTTTTGACTATCCTTATGATTTTGTAAGCTTATGTTTGAAAGTAACCACAATATAAACACAAAGTTCCGCAATAGAAGGCTGTAACAGCCCGACAATGCGGTATTTTTCTTGAGTGTTTTCAAAAGATCCAAAAGCAAAAGGCGGATGGTAGTGCTGCGGCTTGGAAAGCGTTTTTGATATTGGCTTTTCCCAGCCAAAGCATTTTTCCTGATATGAGAGTATGGGAGGTGAATCGCAGGAATAATCCGGCCGTGCTGGCCACCGGGACGGATATAAGGGAAATCTTTTTTAGTTCAGGCAGAACAAAACTCAGAAATTCAAAAGGAGGAAAGCGCAAATGAAAAAATTTTTCAGCAAGCGCGTTGGAGCGTTTGTACTGACATTGGCCATGGTGCTTCAAATGGTACCTGCTGCCTTCGCAGTGGGCCCAAAAGCTGCCTCAGCAAAGGAGTTTGTGGCAACTGAGGATGCATCGTGTCAAAATGGTAAAGTCAAAAACTACGAGGAAATTACAAAAGCGCACGGAGCACAATACGAAGGAAAAAATTATAAGGCAATTACTGTTAATAATTACAGTTCCGATGGAGGCCTGCATGTCAATCCCATGCACGCAGTTGCGAAATTCACTTTGCCTACCATGGAGGAAGCAAAGAATTTCAATACATATACTTTTTCCTGTAATGTTATCAAGAATATTTTGCCGAATTTAGATCGTCAGGTATACCAGTTTTATCTGTCAGAAAACACAAGCTGGTCTGAGACTGCAGGTGCAATGTATGACATCCCCGCAGATGCAGACAATCTGCTGTATTCTCTGACTGTAGAAAAGGGAGAGGATTTCGAAAAGAAATCCGATGCGGAAAAGGTTATTTCCTTTGATATGACGGAGCAGGTAATGCAGCTGATAGCGAAGGGCGCAAAGGAAGCTACCATCCTGATTACTGCACAAACCCCCTCCAGAACCGCTTTGATGATTCACAGCAAGGAGAGTACCAACGGCAAAGAGCAGCTTGGCCCCAAGATCACAGCATCTTGTCAGGATTACCGCACACAACTGGAAACCCTGCTGACACAGTGCGGCGAACTTAAAATGGAGCAATACACGCAAGACTCATGGAAAGCACTTGAGCAGGCAAAAGCTTCTGCAGAAGCCGCTCTCAAGACTTCTGATTTGATTGCCGTAAGCAACGCTTACCTGCAGCTGAAAGAAGCAAAGGAAAACTTGCAGCAAAGCAGTGCTGAGTCTTGGACAAAGGATTACGTCGCTACAGAGGATGCTTATTTCCAGCGTGGAGATTCTCACAGCTACGAAAATATCACAGAAGCCCATGGCAAGCAGTATGCCGGTAAGAACTACAAGTCAATCGGTGTAAACCGGTACAGTTCCGACGGCGTAACTGTTACTCCGATGAACGCTGTGATGAAGTTTACGCTGCCTACGAAGGCGGATTTGGAAAAGTATAACGCATTTGCTTTTTCCTGTAAGGTTGTGAAAAATATCAAGCCCGGCTTAGACCGTCAGGTATATGAATTTTATCTTTCCGAATCTACCAGCTGGACAGAGACAGCCTCCAAGTGGAATAACAGTGTGGTAGCAGATCCCGAGAATCTGCTGTATGCCCTCACGGTTGAGAAAGATGAAGACTTCGAAAAGAAGACTGAGCAGGAAAAGATTATTACCTTTGATATTACCGAGCGCATCAGACCCCTGATTGAGCGAGGGGTAAGAGAAGTCTCGATTATTGTCACAGCTAAAAATCCCTCCAAAACCGCTTTGCTGATTCACAGTAAAGAGAGCAGCGATGGCAAGGAGCAGCTTGGCCCCAAGATTGTTGCCTCCTGTCAGGATTACAGAGAACAGCTGGATACTTTGCTGAAGGAGTGCGGACAGCTGGCAAAAGATGATTACCTCCAAGATTCCTGGGCAGTATTTGAGAAGGCAAGAAATGTTGCTCAAAACATTCTTGACAATCCGGATTCCAGCAGAATTGTAATTGGAAACGCATACTGGGATTTGAAGAACGCCAAGGCAGGTCTGAGACTTAGCTCTGATCCGGCAGATCCGTCCAACATTGCATTCAATAAGCCTGTTCGCAGCAACTACACAAAGACTACTACATGGACAGTAAACGACGGCGATCCCACAACCACATGGAAAGGAACGCTGTTCCCTGCAAATGTGGATATCGATCTGCTGAACTGCTATGATATCGAATCCATGAAAGTGTTTATGCCGGAGGGCAAGGTCGTATGGTACTCCGTTTACGGCAGCAACGACGGCGACAATTTCACCCGCATTTATCGGAACCGTGACAATGCAGAAAAGACTGCTGAGGGCGATCTCATTACATTTGATACTCCCCAGTCTTACCGGATTCTGCGGATTTACGTAGACTATGTGGGCAAAGGCGAAAAGTCCGCATTTCTGTCTGAAGTGAAGGTGTTCGGTAAGCCTTCTGCAACAGAAAACACTGCACCTCTGCACGAAGGTACATTCGAGGAAATCCTCGGCATCCAGCCCTACGACCAGACCAAGTATGCCGCACCGATTACAGATGCAGAAACAATCGAAAATGTGTATGGTATTATTGATCGTACAGTAGGACCTCAGTACCGCAGTTGGTTCAGCTTCGAGTTGAAACCCAATGCTCAAAATGAGAAAGATTACTTTGAGCTGTCCAATAAGGACGGAAAAATTCACATTACCGGTAATGAAGGTCTGTCGTTAACCAGCGGCCTGAATTACTACTATAAGAACTATGTCAATGTGCATGTCTCCGAGGAAACCATGCAGGTGGCTATGCCGGATAAGATTGTACCCATCAATGGTGTGGTACGCAAGGAAGCACTGCAGGATATTCGGTACGCATACAATTACTGTACCGTGGACTACACCTTTGCTTTCTTCGGAAAAGAGGACTGGCAGAGAGAAAACGACTGGCTTGCACTGAACGGTGTCAATGTCGTTCTGGATCTGGCAGGCCAGGAAGCAACATGGATCAAGTTCCTGATGGAACTTGGCTATCCGTACGAGGATGCAAAGGATTGGCTGTGCGGCCCTGCTTACTATTCCTGGCAGTTTATGTCAAATATGGAAACCTTCGGCGGTCCTATTTCTGACAAGTATGTGAAAGAACGGACTGAAATGGCCCGTGAAACCCGCCGCTGGAAAAACTCTCTGGGTATGCAGACCATGCTGCAGGGATATGCCGGTATGGTCCCCACCAATTTCAAGGAGTTTAATCCGAATGCAGAAGTTTTGCCGCAGGGCGCATGGGCCGGCGGTGTCGCTTTCGCAAGACCCTATATGATCCCCACAGACAGCCCGATGTATGACGAGTATGCCGAAAAGTATTACGCTGCGCAGAAATTTATCTACGGAGATACTTCCGATTACTATGCTGTTGACCCCTTCCACGAAGGCGGTATTCGTCCGTCTGATCTGTCGGATGAAACCATTGCACGGGAAGTTCTGGAATCCTTGCTGAAAGCAGATAAGGACGCTGTATGGGTAGTTCAGTCTTGGCTGAGCAACCCCACAAAGGGTCTGCTGCAGGGCATGGGCGACCTTCGCAAGGATCATGCGCTGATTCTCGACCTGATTAAGTATCCTATCCAGAATAACAGAAATTATGTAAACTCCAGTCGCTACGGAAGTGACGAGTTCGGCGGTACCGACTGGGTGTGGGGTCTTGTCAGCAACTTCGGCGGCAATCCCTCTATGAATGCTCAGCTGGAGATTATGCTGAAAGACATTCAGAATGCACGAAAGACCAAGAGCCACATGAAGGGCATTGGTATTCTCTCCGAAGCCACCCACGACAACCCCATGGTATATGAGCTGCTGTTTGATTTGGTATGGGATGAAGTGACCGACCTGGACACTTGGATTGATCATTATATCGAGCGGCGTTACGGCATGGATTCTCAGGCTGCTAAAGAAGCTTGGAAACTCATTAAGCGTACCAACTACAATTATGGCATCAACCACACCCCCGAGTCAATTTCCCTCTATTACCGTGCACCTGAGAGTGTGGGAACACAGAATATTGCCTATGGCGCTGAGAATCTTGAAAAGGCGCTGAATCTGCTGCTGGCAGATTTCGATAAGCTCAAGAACAATGAATGCTATATCTATGACCTGACAGATGTCATGCGTCAGCATGTAAGCAATTTTGCTACGCTTACATACAATCACGTGGTACAGGCAAGAAATTCCAAAAACCTGGATGCATTCGTAAAGAATAAGGACTTGTACCTCAACGCCATCGAAATTCTTGACCAAGTACAGTCCCTCAACAAGAATCAGTTGGTGGGCGAATGGATTGGCAAGGCACAAGATCGTGCAGCAGGACTGGACGATTTCTCCAGGGATGTGTTTACTTGGAACGCCAAAGCACTGTTCACCACCTGGGGCTCTAAGAGCGCACAATCTCTGAAGGATTATGCATTCCACTATTACTCCGGATTGCTCAACGACCTCTACAAGCCTGTCTGGGAGGAGTATCTCAATCGTGTAGAGAGCAATCTCCGCAACGGAACGCCTCTTAACAATAAGGGGCAGCATGGCTATTTTGACACCTACTGGTCTTGGGTACTCAATGATAAGGACTACACCAGAACTCCTACAACTTCCACCAAGGACATAAAAGCTATCGTAGATCGTGTTCTGATGCAGTGCTCCATCAGCGGCAAGGTAGACCCCAACATCGGCAACGTTGCGCTGAACGGACTGGCACAGGCATACGGTACACAGAATACAGGCAACGTAGCCAATATCTGTGACGGCAAGACAGAGACCACCTTCACCGCAAAGAGCGATGCAGGCAAAAAGCCTGAAGTTATGATTGACCTCATTGGTCACTTCCAGCTCAACAAGATCAGCGTTGTTGGCGCAGGAACAGGCGGATATCAGGTTTTGATCAGCGCAGACGGAAAGAACTGGATACCTGTCGGTGAGCAGAAAGACGGTACTCAGGAATCTGAGAACGGCACCGCTTTCCCGGTAAGCGATCAGGTAGCAAGATTTGTAAAGGTTGTCGGCAGTTCCACTCAGCCTCTGAATCTAAGTGAAGTTCGTGTCTACGGTGACCGGATCGTAGCCCATTTTGAGCAGCTGCAGGAACTGATTGCCTTTGCTAAGACACTTTCTACAAAGGACAGCACACCCGAAGCAGTAAAGCACTTCCAGAAGGCATTGGCAGATGCAAAAGCCCTGAAAGGCAATGAAGGTCCTGACGCCGCTTCCGCTGCTTACTGGGCACTGTATTACGCAATCTGCGATCTGAACCTGACTGCAAAGCCTGTAGATCCCACGATCTATACGGTGTCCTTCCAGACAAACGGAGGCAATACCATTGACTCTGTCACTGTTGAACAGGGCAAGCAGGTCAAGCAGCCCGCAAATCCCACCCGTGAATGCTATGTATTTGAAGGCTGGTACAGCGACGAAGCACTGAAAAACGCCTATGACTTTGCAACTGCTGTTAATGGAAACATTACGCTGTATGCAAAGTGGCGTGAGAATCATTCCTTTGGAGATTGGCATATTGTCAAGGAAGCTACCGAGACTGAGGAAGGTATGATGGAACGCACCTGTACTGTCTGTGGAAAGAAAGAAACCAAGACGATTGCAAAGCGGGTCCCCGAGAGTATTGCAGTCACTACCCTGCCCCAGAAAACCTCCTATATCTCCGGTGAGAACTTTGTATCCGACGGAATGGTTGTTACCGTAACTTATACCGACGGCACAACAAAGGTTCTGGAGAACTTCCAAATCATCGGCGGTGAGGATCTGAAAGAGGGCACAAAAGAAGTGACTGTGCAGTACACAGGTGCTGCCGGTGATATCTTTACTGCCAAAGTTGCCATTACGGTGCAGGCGGATAAAGCACCTGTAGTCCCCCCTGTTGGTCCTACTGAACCTACCGAGCCCGAAGTACCCGAAACAGAGCCTGAGACAAAGCCGCAGGTGCCGGAAACAAATCCCGATGGTCCGGCAAAAACGGGCGAGAATATGTCTTCCGGAATGTTCGTGGTGCTGGCAACAGTTTCTCTTGCAGCAGGTTCCCTGCTCATCGTGCTGAAGAAAAAAGTGTATAACGTCCAAAAGGGCTAAAGCACAAACAACTCTGTGATGAGCAGAACCAGCCGCTGAAAGTGGTTACCCCTAGAAAACGGTAACAAAAAGAATACCAAATAAGGAACCCATGTAAAAATACCAAATGCAAAATGGAGTGTATCGATTTTCGGTACACTCCATTTCTTATACGCTTCAGCTCATACACAAAGCAGCTTGCTTTTCGGCAAGCTGCTTTTTTCTTTTCTGTGCAGGTATCACAAATACGCACGCAGATCTTCTGCAAGTGTGCTTTCCAGCGCAATCAGACGCTTTGCAAAATCCTTAGATGTTTCGTCTGCCGCTTTATATTGATTCAAGTATCGGCTCAGAGATTTAACCCCCATGTTACAGCCATCGGTCATAAGCTCCGCAATGGTCTGATCCGAAGCCCCCACGGCAAGCTTAAATTCTGTTTTCATGCGGGACATTCCCTTTGTCACCGGGCTGGGATCCTTGCCGTCGTCATGGTACTCATCCAGCTGTTTCTGAATCTCGTGCGCCAGTTCCCGGTGCTTTTTTGCGCAGTTCTCCAGACATTCCCGCATCGAATTGCTTTCGATTTTATCCATTACCTCTTCGATAGCGGATGTTCCCATTTTGATGCCTGCATCGCACTCCCGGAGCAGTTTGATAGTATCTTCTTCAATCATACAGCTACCTCCAAACGATTGATAGCCATAGTATGCCCTGTTCCGGCGGCTTTTTGCCAAATATAAAGCCTGCCGCAGAATTGTCTTCTGCGGCAGACACTGTTGTATTCCGTTTATACTGGCGTGTAAACCCAATAAGTCAGAATCCGTAGATTCCCGTGTTTCCCCTTACAGGAAAATATACTTCAAGACAAAGAGGACTGCCAGAATATACATCAAAGGAGTGACCTTCTTGCCCTTACCGCACAGCAGGTGCAGAATGACATAGGACACGATTCCCCAAGCGATGCCTTCGGAGATGCTGTAGAACAGAGGCATAGCCAGGATGCACAGATAGGCAGGTACAGCTTCCAGAAGATCATCAAACTTGATATCGCCAATAGCGGAGAACATCAGGAAGCCAACGAAAATCAGAGCAGGAGCAGTTGCGAATGCGGGAATTGCAGTAAAGATAGGAGCCAGCAAAGTGGACAGCAGGAACAGCACTGCAACAACCAGAGCGGTCAGGCCTGTACGGCCACCCTCACCGACACCGGAAGCAGACTCAACGAAGGTAGTAACAGTGGAAGTACCCATAACAGCACCGGCAGTGGTGCCGACAGCATCAGCCAGCAGAGCGGGCTTAATACCGGGCAGGCGGCCCTCCTTATCCAGCATTTTAGACTGGGAGGCAACACCCATCAGGGTACCAAGGGTATCAAACACATCAACAAACAGGAAAGCGCAGACAACAACGATGAAGTTAACCCATTCAAAGTTAGCAAAATCGACATTGAAGCACTGACCGAAAGTATTGCCCAGGGAAGCAAAGTCAGGAGCTTTTATATCGGGGTACAGGCTGAACATCCCGAGTTCAACGTTGGGGACATAAAGGCCGGTAGCCTGACAGATCATGCCGAGAATCCAAGTAGACAGGATACCAATCAGGACAGAGCCTTTGACCTTCTTGATGTGCAGAACCGTAATCACAATCAAACCAATGATAGCCAGCAGAGCGGCAATACCTTTGGAGTGGAAGTTCGCAGTGAAGTTGGTAACAGAAACCAGAGTAGCACCGTTATCCACGCAGATGCCGGCACCCTGCAAGCCGATAAAGGCAATGAAGAGGCCGATACCAACGGAGACTGCGCGCTTCAGGTTCAAAGGAATGGCATTGAAAATAGCCTCACGGACATTTGTCAGAGACAGGATAATGAAGATAATGCCTTCAACGAAAACAGCCAGCAGTGCAAACTGCCAGGTGTTGCCCATACCCAGCACAACAGTGTAGGTAAAGTAGGCGTTAAGGCCCATGCCGGCGGACAGCGCAAACGGAAGGTTAGCCATGAAGGCCATGCAGAGAGTGGCAAGGCCGGAAGCGATAGCGGTAGCCATCATAACAGCGTTGCGATCCATGCCCGCCTCAGACAGGATGTTTGGGTTAACTGCAAGGATGTAAGCCATGGTTACAAAGGTGGTCAGGCCGGCTGTAACCTCGGTTTTTACGTTGGTATTATGTTCTTTCAGCTTAAACACTTTTTCAAACATATTTGCAACCTTCTTTCTTATTTTTTCATTTTGATAGACGGATTGGACAAGTCGCTCAGCAAAACGGAAAGGAATAAGTTCTTGAATTGTTTGATTACTCTCTGGTTGCCATTTCTTTATTTAGCTCCGCACAGCCCCCTTTCTATATATAGTGTGAATGATCGTAACTTATACGAAGCATTTGCTTGCAGGAGATATTCTCCGTCACTGGGCAGAGTATACCTTTCTTCCTGCGCTGTAAACTGCTCGAATTGCATTTTTCTGACGATTATAAACGCATCTCTCGAAACGCTCCACCGCAGTCAGTTTGCGGACGCTGATAATGTCATCATCCCGCAGCACAATTGCATGGAGAGGATTACCGGGTGCAAAACCGGGCTTCTCACCAAAGAAATCCGATGCCGCAGAGGTAGCCAGATACCAGGCCTCGCTGACGGTAAGAAAATCCGTGTTCCAGTTGTCCAGAATCCGGCGTGCCTTGGAAGAACGGATTGAGGCGGCAGTCACATCAAACATGGAGATTTTATCTCCGCCTGCGATGTCACTGCCAAGAACCACCTTCATACCTTCATTCAGCATCTTGCGGACAGGTGCAAAACCGGAGATCAGGTTCTGGTTGGAGTCTGCGCAGTGAACCACCCAGACACCGGCATCCTTGATGGCCTTTCGCTCCCGCTCGTCAGACCACACGCAGTGAGCCATAACGGTGCGGTCGTTCCACATACCATACTTGGCATAGGTCTCCCAATACTGCCTGCAATCGGGATGCAGTTCGGAAACCCATGCAATCTCGCCGGTATTTTCAGACAGGTGGGACTGAACGGGAAGATTCTTTTCCTTGGCAATCTGCCCCAGCTTTTCCATCAGCTCATTGGTGCAGGAAGGCGTGAAGCGGGGGGTGATGACAGGCTTGATATGCTCAAAATGGCACTCTTCCAGCCAGCGTTCAGTCTCCCGGATAGATTCCTCGGTAGTCTCTTCCAGATCTGTACCGCCGTTGCGGTCCATGTTGACCTTGCCCACAAAGCCGGTCACACCGGCCTTTTCCAGTTCCTCCATCAGAATCAGAGTCGCTTCCCGGTGCAGGGACGAGAACATACATACACGGGTTGTGCCGTTGGCAACCAGCTCAGCGGCCAGACGGCGGTAGGTCTCGCGGGCGAACTCAGTATCACGAAATCTTGCTTCCGTGGGGAATGTATAGGTATTGAGCCAGTCAATGAGAGGCATATCCATACCCATACCAAGCATCGGATACTGGGGTGCATGCAGGTGCATATCAGAGAAGCTCTGCAGGATCAGATCGTTTCCCATATCTTCTACCGGACAACTTGCAAATTCCTGAGGGAGCGTCTGGTATACCCCCTGAATCACACCGTCAACCGCTACCAGATAGCCTCCCTCGGTAACATCGAGTTTTCCCAGAGAGGGGACCGAAATCACAGTACCTCTCAAAATCGTTGTTGTCAAAGAAAACACCTCTTTCATTTCAGCGGCGCATTCAAGGACGGAAAGCTGAGCATCCGTCCCCCATGCAAAGGAACACAGATGCTCATAGTGGGTTATTCGGCAACCCGTAGAAACATACGCACCATTCTCAGCGTAAATATATGAGCAGTACTATATATTATCTATTCCCTCCCCTGCATTTGTCAAGGGAGGGAAATTATTTTTTATAAATCCGAAGGAACTTCCAGCCCCTGTCGGCGGTACATAGTCTTGCGGATGGCCTTTTTCACTGCCCGGATGATATTTTCATAGCCGGTGCAGCGGCAAAGGTGACCGGAGAGCATCTTCCGCAGTTCCTCGTCGGTATAATCCTTACCGCTTTCAAGGATCTCCACAGCACTCATAATAAAGCCGGGAGTACAGAAGCCGCACTGAATGGCCGCTTCCTCAACAAAGGCCTGCTGAATGTCGGACAGCTCACCGTTGGGGCCTATCAGGCTCTCCAAGGTGCGGATGTTCTTGCCCTCTGCCCAAATGGCCAGATAAATGCAGGAGTTGAAGGTCTCGCCGTCAATAATGACGGTACAGGCACCGCATTCGCCTACTTCACAGCCCTTTTTGACAGAATCCAGATGATAATCATTGCGGAGCATATCCGTCAAAGAAGCACGGACATCCACCGTTTTTTCCACTTCTTTGCCATTCAGGGTAAAGTGAACCGTCTGATACTGGTTAACATGTTTTTCCATTACAGCTCACCTCCACACAGCCTGACAGATTCCACAAAGGCGCGTCTTGCACTTTCCACAGCGATATGCATCCGGAAATCCTTAGCGGCACGCCAGGAGTCACGGGGATTAATATCCTCCTTCACGGCACGGGCAAATTTCTCTGCCAGTTCCATGGAGACCGGCTGTCCCTCCGCCAAAGCTTCGGCAGTCTTGGCACGCAGTGGCACGGGGCCTGCAACACCAAAGGCAACTCTCGCACGAACCACGGTCTTTTTGTCCTCAGAAAGCTTCACATTGACGGAAGTACCCAGCGTGGCAATATCCATGGCGCGGCGCATAGCGTACTTGATATAGTGGCCGCAGGTGCCTTCATAACTTTTTTTGGGGATTAGAATACCGGTCTGGATTTCTCCCTCCCGGATATCTACTTTACCCGCACGGATGTAAAAATCAGCAATGGGCAGGCGGCGGATGCCGTCAGGCCCGGTCAGCTCTACAATAGCATCCAGCGCAAACAGTGTGGACGCCGAATCAGCAGAAGTCACGCCGTTGCAGGTATTACCGCCAATGGTGCCGATATTGCGAATCTGGGGGCCGCCGACCTGGTCAACCGCTTCGCCCAGAACATTGATATACTTCTGAATAATGGGGTCCCGGGTAATATGGGAGAAGCTAGTGAGGGAGCCGATACGGATGGTGCCGTCCTCCTCCATGGTCACACCGCGGATTTCATCCAGACCCTGGATGGAAATCAGCTCATGGCCTGCCCGCTTGCCTTCTCTCATCTGCACAAGAACATCGGAGCCGCCGGCAATAATATCGGCTTCAGGGTGCTCCAGACGCAGAGCCACGGCATCGCTTACGCTCTTCGCCTGATACAGCGCTTTCATATCATACATTTGCACACACTCCTTATTCTTCAATCAGTCCCGCCTGCTTGAACTCACGGTAGAGCACATGGGGGGTGATAGGACAGCAGTTAATGGAAACATCGGTGGCATTCCGAATAGCATTGCGGATAGCAGATGCCACAGGGCACACAGGGGGTTCGCCCAGACCCTTAACGCCGAAGGGAGATGTAGGTTCAGAATTCTCTATGAACAGAGCCTGCAGATGCGGATGATCCATAGTTGTGGACAGCTTGTAGTCCAGAAGGTTGTTATTGAGGGGTCTTCCGGTCTTTTCATCAAACAGCAGCTGCTCAGAAAGGGCGTAGCCAATACCCATGGACATACCGCCATGTACCTGTGCCTCCGCCAAAGCGGGGTTGATCAGCTTACCGCAGTCATGGACATTGACGATGTCAAGGAGCTTCACCTTGCACATGGGGATATCCACTTCTACCTCGGCCACGCAGCAGCCGAAGGAATAAGCGTTAGACTTGATCTGTGCTGTCTGCTCAGCGGTGATATGTTCGGAGTGCTCCAGAGAATAGAGGCACTTGCTTGCCAGTTCCTCAAGAGTCATCAGCTCACGGCCGTCGGTCTTGCGGATAATAACACCTTCCACCATGTCGAGGATCTCAACAGGCATGCGGACATATTCATGAGCAAGCTGCAGGATCCGCTCCCGCAGTGCGGTAGCTGTTTTTGTGATGGAGAAGCTGCCGATATAAGTCTGGCGGGAAGCGTAAGCACCGGTGCCGTAGGGGGTTACATCCGTATCCTGATTGGTTATCACATGAACCTTGTCAAGCGGGACTCCCACGGCATCAGCAACCATCTGAGAGAATGCGGTGTCGCAGCCCTGACCGATCTCGGTTTCGCCCGTCTGGAACTGGATGGAGCCGTCCTGATTGACGACCATCCGGCAGGAGGAAGACTCCAGTGCGATGGGCCAGACGGCGGTGTTATACCAGAACACGGAAAGGCCGATGCCCTTGCGGATGGGACCTGTCTGGTTCTTATAAAGCTCATATTTTCTCTTGTAATCCAAGGTCTCCATAGCCTTATCCATGCACTGATTGAAAGTATCGTAGTACAGCTCATTCTTGGAGAAGCTGTCCACATAACCAACCGGCATCAGATTCTGCCGACGGTATGCAATGGGGTCCAGATTCAGAGCCTTGCAGATGTCATCGGTGTGGCTTTCAATGGCGAAAGTAGCCTGAGGCATACCGTACGCACGCATTGCGCCAGCCACAGGGCGATTGGTGTAAACAGAGTAGGCATCCAGTTCCATATTATCGCAGGGATAAAGCTGCGGGATGGAGCCCATAGCCTTTGCAACCACAGAATGACCATGGGATGCATATGCACCGCCATTGGAGTAAAGCTCTGCCTTCCGGGCAACAATCTTGCCGTCGGGCCGGACATAAGAAATCAGGTGGATGCGGATCGCATGACGGACACGGTTATTGACGAAGGTCTCTTCACGGGTACACTCGAAATGAACACAGCGCCCGCCGACCTTGGTACAGCACCATGCTACCAGCGGCTCATAAAGAGCATCCTGCTTGTTGCCGAAACCGCCGCCCACATAGGGTTTAATGACCCGGATATTGCCCCAAGGCATTCCCAGCGCCTGACCGCAGACACGGCGCACGATGTGCGGAATCTGGGTAGAGGTTACCACCACAATCCGGCCTGCTTCCATATAAGCGTAGGCGCCATGGTTTTCAATATGGCAATGCTGTACGGTGGGGGTATCGTACCAGCCCTCGATCTTGGTAAGGCCGTCCTGCCGGCTGGCTTCCTGATAGTTGCCGATCATATTGCTGGTGTGGCTCAGGACATTGCCGGGGAATTCCTCGTGGATCTGAGGTGCATCCGGCTCCATAGCCTTCTGTACATCCAGCACAAATGGCAGTTCCTCGTATTCCACCTTCAGCAGACGAACCGCCTGATTGGCAGCAATCTCATCCTCAGCAATAACCGCAGCAATATCGTCGCCGTAGTAACGAACGTGCTGGTTCAGAAGCTTTCTGTCCGCCACATCCTGATGGGCGGGATCCGTGGACCAGGGGTGACCTGCGGTGGGGAATTGGATATCCGGCACATCAAAGCAGGTCAAAATCTTTACAACCCCCGGGACTGCCTCGGCCTCGGAGGTATCGATTGACTTTACATAGCCATGCGCAATAGTGGAATGGCAAATCTTGATAATCAGTGCATTCTTGGGGCACAGATCATCCACATATTTGGCACGGCCCGTACTTTTGTCGTAGGCATCTACACGAATGACACTTTTTCCAGTGTGCTTGTTCATGAGAAAAAGCTCCTTTCTTGCATCTTCATACTCATTTCTTAAACACATTACGAATCAATTTACAGTTTCATCTATGCTTGGATTATAGTATAGGTGGGTATAGATGTCAAGTCATTTTGTTAGGTATTTTTGTTAGCTTTTTACATATTCATAAAATATTTATGTGTGTTTTGTGCATATTATACCATAATTTATAGTTCATTCAAGGATAAGCAAAACTTTTTTGCAGTACCCCCAAATATGCCATCTGTTTTTCATTCATATTGACGAAGGAAAAAATTCGGCATTTTTCGTTTCTTTTAAGTCTTTTTTTAATCAGACACTTTTAAGGCCGTTGTGTCTTCTCAGAAGAACGGTAAAAAGGGGCAAATTTTCTGTTCTGAAACACAAAAACTCTTTGCATCGTCACAAAACTTTCATTCCACGCAAAGATGCAGCGTTACAGCACTTGTCCCGCAAAACGATCTAAAAACTTTCCCTCCCGAAGCACAGGGCTGCCCATAACAAAAACGGTATCCATCCCCTCCGCAAACTGCTTTGGCATCTGCCATGTGCCGGTTTGGCGAACCTTCTCCAAATCAAAAAGGCACAAGTCCGCATCCATACCGGGAGCGATACGACCCTTTCCGGCGAGGCCGAACCTCTGAGCCGGCATTTCCGTAATCTTATGTACCGCCTGCTCAACAGAAAGGACTTGGCGTTCCTTCACATAATGCTCCAAAAGCCGGGGAATATTGCCATAGACTCTTGGGTGCATCAAGCCGCTGCCGGGATAGGTAGCATCCGAAATAACGCCGGAATAAGGCTCCCGCAGAATCCGCTCAATATCTTCCTCGCAGGTGATATAATCAATCATGGAGGGGTTGCAGTCCTCGTCTGCCAGCAGGTCAAAGAGGGCATCAAAGGGATCCTTATTTTGCAACTCAGCAATTTCCCGGATACTTTTTCCTTCAAAGCCTTTGTTTTCCGATTTCCGAAGAGAGGTAGCCAGAATATTTTCAAAGCCCACCAGAAGGGAGATATTTTCAAAATCCGCTCCGGTTTCCATCCTCCTGCGCATGGTTTTGCGCTGCTCCGGATTTTGGAGGGCCTGTGTCAATGCTTTCATGCCGCCTGCCTGAAATTCCGGCGGCAGCACATGAATCAGCTGAGTAGAGCCAGCAGTAAAAGGATAGACATCGCAGGCGATTTTCAGCCCCTCTTCCCGTGCCGTGCGAAGCATATCCAGCATCTTGGGAACGCTTCGGTTCCAGTTTCTGGTTCCAATGGCTTTCAGATGGGAAATTTCCACCGGAGCATTGAGCTTTCTTGCCACCTCAATCATTTCCGCCAGAGCATCCACTACGCCGTCGCCTTCCTGACGCATATGCACCGTGATCATACGGCTGGAATTTCGGAGAGGCTCCAGTGCCCGAATCAGTCCCTCCGTGCTATAAAAGCACTCCGGCGCATAGCCCAGTCCCAAGCTCACGCCCAAAGCTCCATCCGCCAGTGCCTGCTCCAAGGAGGCGTGGATGGTGCGATATTCCGCATCTGTCAGCTCCCCCGGGCGGAATCCCGCTGCACAGCCCCGCAGGGTTCCCATCCCCACCAGCATTCCCGTATGGATGCGCATGGGGCGTGAGGATAATTGCGCTCTGTAATCCGCCATGGTGGCAAAGCTGCATCCGGCGGGCATATCCCCCACAACAGGAGACAGGTAATCCAGCACCTTCTGCCGGAAGGGGCCGTCCACCGGAGCCATGGACATTCCGCAGTTGCCGTTTAGTTCCAGCGTAATTCCCTGTGCCAGCTCCGCCTTTCCAAATTCTTCCGTAAACGCTGCCGCATCGGCATGGCGATGGATATCTATAAATCCGGGAGTCAGATATTTTCCGCAGGCATCCATCCGTTCCCGGGTCTGCGCCTGTGCCAGATGTCCAACTTCCGCAATCCGTCCGGCTTGAATCGCCACATCCCCCAGAAACGGGGTTTTGCCGGTACCATCAACAATTTTTGCATTTGAAATGACATAATCGTACATCGCTTACTCCCCTAACCGTTTTTCAGAATCAGTACTTTTTCGGTTGCTGATTAATAATTTTTCCCGCTCCGTGCATAAGGCACAGAGCGGGTATTTTTGTACACTATTCACAATTTTCGTCAGCTATTATCATCACTCTACCGACAGCTTACACTTGAATTTCAGGATTTTTAGTGTTATACTTTTTGTATGGGTAGCAAACTTTATGTTTGGAAATTCTCCGTTATTCGGTGTTTTTTCCCTTTAATTATTTCTTTTCCCCTTTGGCTTCATCAATGTAGCTGTACAGGGTGTACTTGGAAATTCCGAAGAAATTGCAAACCCGCTGACCCGACTTTGTGATCAGGAATGCACCGCTGTCATTCAGGAATCGGATTGCCTTCACCTTGTCATCCTTGGTCATCAGCTCCACCGGCTTATTTACGATCTTCACGGACTGATTGATCAGTTCCTCCAGAAGCTCAGTAACACTGTGGGTGATGGTTTCGGGCTCTTTGCAGGGATCAGCAGAAGCCGTAAACATATGCAGCATATTTTCCATACTCTTCATCATCGTGATATCGTAGTTGATGGAAAAAATACCGATTGGTCTTCTCTGTTCGTCCCGCAGGAACATGGTACTGGATTTAAGGATCTTTCCATCCTCGGTTTTGGTGAGGTATGCCAGACGATCCTCCAGCTTGGCGGGATCAGCCTTGAGAGCCTCCCATACCACATGAGAAGGGCCGTCCCCCATATGGCGTCCGGTCACATGGCCGTTCTCAATCGCCACAATGGAATGCTCCATATCGCTGGTGCGTAAATCGTGAACCACGACCTCACAATTGGAGCCGAATTGCTTTGCAATTCCCTTTGCAAGCTGCATGCAGAATTCTGTTTCATGTAAAGTCATATGTATCGTTCCTCTCAAAAACTATATTCTGATTATAGCAGAATCCCGTTGTTTTGCAATATGTACCAAAAAATTATTTTTCGGTGCAAACATATTGTTATATTTGTTATAGCTGTTAGCTGTAAGGGAGTGCTGTGCGCACGGGCTGACTAGTATAAATCCATCATTACTCAAGGAGGCAAATCAACATGTTGCTCATAGGAAACGGCAGACTTATCACCCGTGATCCGTCCCATCCCTACATTGAAGACGGCGCTGTTGCCATCGACGGAGAGGTCATCAAGGAAGTCGGTGAGCTGACGGCTCTCAAAGCAAAATACCCTCAGGCAGAGTTCGTAGATGCTAAGGGCGGCGTCATCATGCCCGGTCTCATCAATGCGCACACACACATCTATTCCGGTCTGGCCAGAGGTCTGGCTATTGACGGAAACAACCCCACCAACTTTCTGGAAGTTCTGGATGGCACCTGGTGGAACATCGACCGCCACCTGACCATCGACGGCACCAAAGCCTGCGCCTACGCCACAGTGCTGGACAGCATCCGTGACGGTGTCACCACAATCGTGGATCACCACGCCAGCTTCTGTGAAATTCCTGGTTCCCTGTTTGCCATCAAGGATGTGTGTCAGGAGCTGGGCATCCGTGCAAACCTCTGCTATGAGGTTTCTGAGCGTGACGGCATGGAAAAGTGTGAAGAAGCCATTCAGGAAAATGTAGAATTTTCCAGATGGGCCGCCGCTCAGAACGACGACATGATCTCTGCCATGTTCGGCGGTCATGCCCTGTTCACCATTTCCGACAAGACTTTTGAAAAGATGGTTGCCGAAAACAACGGTCTCACCGGCTTCCACATTCATGTGGCCGAGGGTCTTAACGATGTTTACGATTCCCTCAACCAGTATCACTGCCTGCCCATTCAGCGTTTGGAGCGCATCGGCGGTATTCTGGGCGAAAAGACCATGCTGGGCCACTGCATCCACCTGACCGATTCCGAGCTGGACACCATCAGGGAAACCGGCACCATGGTTGTCAACAACCCCGAATCCAACATGGGCAACGCCGTCGGCTGTTCTCCCGTCCTCAAGATGTTCCAGAAGGGCATTCATGTGTGCATGGGCACCGATGCTTACACCCACGATATGTTGGAAAGTCTGAAAGTCTTCCTCACCATCCAGCGTCACAACGCCGGAATGCCCAATGTAGGTTGGGTCGAAGGCACGACTATGCTGTTTGAAAACAATGCCAAGATGATGGCAAAATACTGCAAGAAGCCTCTGGGCGTACTGAAGCCCGGTGCCGCAGCCGATGTCATCGTGATGGACTACAAGCCCTTCACCCCCTTCTCCGACGAAAATATCGACGGTCATATGCTCTTCGGCATGATGGGTAAGAACTGCCGCACCACCGTTATCAACGGCAAGGTAGTCTACAAGGATCGTGAGTTTGTGAACATCGACGAGGATGCCATCAACGCATGGACCATGGAGCAGAGCAAGAAGCTGTGGGGTCAGCTGAACAACAGAACTTATTGATTTTTCTGACACGACATATCACATATATTGGAGGATAAAACAATGGCAGATATTATGCGCCCGATTCCTTTCGGTCAGCTGATGACCTGGATTTTGTGTGAAAATAGAAATCATGGCAGCATTTTCGGCATTTCCAAGCAGGTGCATCACACCACCGGCAAGGCACTGCCTATCTATCACGAGAAAATCGAAACTCCCTACGGCCCCGCCGCAGGCCCCAACTCCCAGCTGGCGCAGAACATCATCGCCTGCTATGTCGCCGGTGCCCGTTTCTTTGAACTGAAGACTGTTCAGGTCATGGACGGTGAAGAACTGAGCGCCTGCGTCAACAAGCCCTGCATCACCGCCGGTGACGAGTGCTACAACTGC
>RCNI01000606.1_pt1 | contig 21510 bp, 23 predicted proteins | sample 2041151 | NCBI WGS metagenome assembly RCNI01 (sample SAMN09708214, study PRJNA481090) | feces metagenome | isolation source: feces | place: Antarctica: Albino Rookery | reverse complement strand
AGCTGTGTCAATCTGTTTGCTGTAATACTGCAAGATGTTGTTCGTATTCATTTCCTTCATCTGGATTGCGGAGACGACGGCTGTTGATTTGTAACCTTCCTCTGTCTGAATTTCGATATAGAGGTCTTCGGTTTTGCAGGATTTCTTGCATTCATCACAGTTAAGAGAAGTTGCGTTGTTCCAGTTCAGCATCAGTTCTCTTGCTTTTTCAATGATGCTTTTTTTGAATTCTGTCTTTTTCATGACTGATTTGATTTTTATGATTTTTACATTGTTTTCGGAGAGGCTGCATAGCCTCCCGAATTTGAAAGAAGACATAAGCATCTTCGGATGAACCTACCCCGTAGGGATATGAAAGGGAAGCCCGAAGATTTTCGAAGGGCTGGACTTGTAGGTTCAGAGAAGATGCTTCAGAATTGGAGTTTTTTATTTGTTTTGAGACACCTTCCCATTATCGGTCTCATGGTCATTATAGATATTGACTTCAAGGACTTTAAGTCTGTCAAGCCACGGTGTCAGGATTGACAGACTTAAAATCCTTGGAGGAAACTGTCATGCTTGCCGTTTTACGCGTTGCGCGAGTGGAAACAAACTGCGGTGCCGTTTCCTCTCGCAAGAATAAGCGAAGCTGATTCGAAGTATTCTGGAGCAATCGATCATAGGTTAATGGGGTGTCTTGAATGAGTTGTTTTTATATCGGATTTTGATTGGAGGACTTCGGAAAGAGGACTGGATTTAGAAATGTTGTGATCTGTCATTTGCTTTCAAAATGCATGGCACCAGGTCAAGCGTAGTCTTGAACTGGCAGGAATGTTTGCTGTCATTGGCCGATTTGTGGGAACGAGCGTGCGAGAGAAACAAATCGGCATTCCTGTTTTGTACGATGTACTCTTTACTGAGTCCTGTAGGTATTTGTGTCTGTTGTTTTATCGGATATCATGTCGTCATTACCGGATTTTCTGGATAGTTTTTTGGATGAGTGGGCAGGATGTGAGTGGATAAGTGGGTTTGACTGGAATTTTTGATATTTTTACCATGGGTGGGGACGGCTTGAGAAGGAATGATGTTAGATTTCTGATCCTGCAGCACCGTGTGCTGCAATAGATGAGAATTGAAATGACTTTCAATGCGAAGCACGACTGAAACCGGAGGTTTCCGGCGGCGGTTTGCCGCAGGGGAATGCAGAGGAGCCTGGCTTTGCCAGGTGGAGCGGAATAAGCCAAGACAAACTGATTGTACAGGGTAGATGATGCCGTCTGGGTGGGTAAATTAGTTTTTTTGTTTGGACAAGGGGTGGGGAAGACAGCAAGGACAGATGCAAGGTAGGTGCGGGTTTATTCTGAAGACGGAGTGGAGGGCTGTAAGCCAGGAACAAGTCTGAGGATGACACGGAAACAGGACCTTCGATGCATGGCACGACTGAAACAGTGGTTTCTGGCGGGCTTGCTGGGGAATACCGGAACACCGGCGGAGTTACGGTACGGACCAGGAAAGCGATCGTGCCGTTTCTGCTGTCGTGGTGGGATATCGGGTTTTATGTAGTAAAAAAAAGGGACCGTCCAATCTCTGGAGGGTCCCTTTGTTAAATCATAAAATCAAATGTTATCAAAACAGTCTTATAGATTGCTGTGTCTTTTGAGTTTCTTCAGGAGTTTTGTCTTGATGAGTTTTGACAGTTCTGAAGCTAATGTAGCGATTGAGTCCTGTACGATACTGTTCTTGAACTCTTTTTTTACGGATTGGTTGTTGCAGATACCAACGGCAATGACTTCGATATTCAGCTTTTCTCTGAGATAATTGTCCATTTGCCTGCAGAGATTTCCATTGTCGGAGCGACCGTCGGTGATGACAATCATAAGGCAGTTTTCCTTGGAAAGTTTCTTTACCCTCTCTCCGACGATTTTCATGGCCTCTCCTGTTGGAGTGCCACCCTCTGGGTCGTTGATTGAGCCCATGCAGAATTTGTTCAGTCTTCGGCTCTCTCCATATACCTTGATTTGTGATTCAGAGTAGCCATAGACGAAGAGTTCGAGCTGTTCGATATTCTTCACTGCCTCATTGATGAGGATTGCGGTATCTCTTGCAGCAATGATATTGTTTCCAGACATTGAGCCGGATTCGTCAATGAGGATACAGATCGATGCCTTGTCAGAAGATCTTGTACCTGTCTGTCGAAAGATGCTTTTATTTCCAATCTGGGCGTTTGCCAGTTTGTTGAAGTTCAGTTTACCGGTTGTTCCATGAAGTTCATAGTCCCGTTCTTCGGTCTTGATTTTTAAAGCCTTCTTGACTGCGGGAATATAGCGTCTTACCTTTGCAACGGAGTCGAGGTAGTTCTTCGGATTTGAAGGCATGTTCTTGATGTAAGGAATGCTTTCACCTGTCAGTTCTGAAATGCCGTTGACGAATTCGGCGTCTTCTTCATAATAGAGTTCTTTTGCATTTCCGCCTGACTTTGAATCGGACTGTGATTTTTCGGAAGCATTTCTTATTTCTGAAAGAAGAGAAGATACTTCCGGATTATTCAAGGCCTCTTCAAGAGCCTTCCTGATTTCAGACCGACTCGGTTTTTTCTGTTTTGACTGATTGGATTCATTGCCTTTATTGTTTTTGTTCTGGGAAGTTCCACCGGCACCGTTTCCATCGGCATCGCTGTTTTGTGTAGAAGAGCCTTGCTGATTATCGTTCTCGGAGAAAAGATCTCCACATTCTTCGGATTTTTCAGAGGCATCTTCTGCTTCGTCTGAAGATGATGAGCCTTCTTGGGAAGATTCCTGGGATTTCTTTCCCTTCTGTCCCTGTCCTTGGTTCTGGCCTTCGTCTTGATTTCCGTCTTGATCCTGTTCCTGGCTCTGATCGTTGCCGTTGCCTTCTGTTTTCTGATCGTCTTTGGACTCGCCGTCCTGTTCCTGGGAATTTCCACCTTGCTGGGACTGTTTCATGAGTTGCTGTGCGATCAGTTCTTTGATGATGTCAATAATCTTGTCACAGGCTGTACGGACGTTCTCTGATGTTTTTGGATACGGAGTGAGTACATTCTTTATCTTCACAAGGTTCTCGTAGTTTGCAGCGACCATGCTCTCTGTGACTGAAGCAGGGTATCGGATGACGAGAAGGAAGATGTTGATGAACTGAGCCAATGGGTCCAGCATCTCGTTCTGTTTTTCGTCGAAGCCGGCAAATGCATATTCCTTACATACACCGAGGAAGTCAGACATGCCAGGATATTTTTCACCGGTAAGATATTCGATTCTCTCGTCCTCGATGATATTGCAGATGGTATGCTTGAGTTCCCTCAGGTATGCCGGGGTCGCTTCGATGTAGTCCAGATCGCCTTTGAAATCAGTATAGTTGATGTGGGCAGCTTCGTGGACTGAAAATCCGGTGAGGATATCAATGCCCTTGGCATATGGGATGTTTTTGTCATTGAAATAATCACTGGATATATTGATGGATTTTCCGTCTGTGTATGAACCGTTACCACCGAGTCTGACCATGATTTTCTGGTCCGTCGTAATGTTCACGGTATTCTGGGCAATCTCCCTTGCCTTCCTCAATTTGATGAGAGGGTCGGAAGAATTGAAGCCATTGAGGAAGTAGTCGGAGAAATGCTCTCCCCTCTTCAGTTCATGACGGAGGGAGAATGCAGTGTTCTTGTGTACGAAAGTACCTTTTTCTCGGATATTTTCGAGCCAGTCGCCCATCAGGGCGTTTATTTGGGATTTTGTAGGTCCTTGTGACATGATAATATTGATTCCGATTTATTTGTAATCTGTAACTGTCAGGCAATATTGTTGAAATGGCTGGCAATGACCTGTCTGACAAGGTTTCTTGCTGAATTGGTATCACCCTCACCTTCTCCCATATCGAAAAGAGGCAGGAATGTATATTCAAGAGCGTCCTGACAAGTGATTCCGTCTGCAACGAGACTTGCACAGCTGAGCGTTTCTCTGGTTGAGATTGTCGTCTCGATTTCGCCCTTTTTTTCCATCGAACGGAGGTTCGCAGCGATCAGCGAGATGACGGTAGCGTCATGTTCTTCGATTCCTGTACGCTGCATCAGGATTGCCTTTTCCTGTTCAACAGGCAGATAATCCATTTCAACCTTGAAGAAACGGGTGAGAAGGGCAGCGTCGATGTCTTTCGTCGCCGTGAATGCGTCACCGATGTTTGCTGTAGCAACGAATGTGCAATCCGGATGGACATCGATCACTCGCTTTTCTGTTCCTTTGGCGATAGATGCTGAAAGCTGTCTTGTTCCGTCCAGGAGGGAGAAGAGCATGTTCTCTCCGTTTTTCGGGATTCGGTTGATTTCATCCAGGAGGATAACGCCCGGCTGTTGGATTGCAAGTGCAAAGTCTGCCCAGTCGAAGGTAGTTGAACCGTTTTCAATGTCCATTTTACCTACCAGCTGCTCGGTCGGGTCCGTGATGGTACCCATAGGAATGATGGTGAACTTTCTGCCGGCCTGCTGGCAGTATCTTCTGATGACTTCGGTCTTTCCTGAACCGGAAGGTCCGATGAGGAGCGTAGGCGTGTGGCGGTTATCGTTTCTTACGATGATTTTCCATGTTTTCTCAGGAACATAGAAGCCTGATTTTTCGTCAGGTCTGTGGTTTTTCGGGTCTGCCATGAGTCTGTCGATGTATGGGATATTCTCGGACTCTCTCTGTGGCATCTCGATGGTACCGTTGGCGATGTTGCTGATGTAATCCGGGTAGTTGTCCACAAGCTGCATTCTCTGAGGGTCAATCATCTCTGAGAGTGTCCAACCTCGTTCGATAGCCTCTTCCATAGCCTCAAGTGCTTTTGAGGAGTCAGAAGTGCAGCTTCTGCTGTGGTGACTGTTATGTGCGATGCAGACCAGGCGTGAAGCGTCAAGGACCTCAATTGGATTGTTGGAGTCCCTGAGTTCTGCAGTGCAAGGAAGGGCGTTCTTATGCTCATCATAGAGGAAGGAGATGTAATCCTTGTGAGGACCACCGGTAGGAATGCTCTTGTAGTCGATGTAACTGCGGCCGCATGTAATCAGGAATTTCTCAAAACGGGTACGGCAGGTGATGGTATCAAGGGTTTCACCCATTTTCATGAGGTTTTCCCATGTCTTTGAGAAAGAAGAAGTGACAATCTTCGTAGGCAATTTGATGCCCTGTTTCACAAAGATGTCCTTGATCCATCTTCCGTAGAGTTCAAGTTCCTTCTGGAACTGCCCGGTGTAGGTTTCCTTGACCTTGTCGTCAACGACGCTGACAGCCTTTCCGTTTTTATCCTTGGCAAGAATCGGCATTATGTTGATTTCGGTTGAAGCTTCGACCGGTTCAGGTGTCGGTGCCGGACAGGAGTTTACCTGGATACCGTTCTGATAGAGCGCATAGGCGGCTTCCATGTTCACATCCCTGTGATTTGCTGATAGATAACCGGATGACGGGTTCACCGGATGGAATTCGATGTCATCGTTTGCCGTCTTTCCTTCCGGATATACTGAATAGTATTTTGTATATCTTGTGGTATCAAGTCGGAGACATGTTGAACAGAAGATGGTTCCCAGAGGATATTCTTCACGGCCACCGTTTCTGCATGGCGCTTTCGGTGCCTGTACATTGAGATTCGTGTCAATCGGTGTGCCAGTCTCGTCAAATTGACCTGGAAGAGCTCTCAGTGTATTCTTGACTTCTGAACCTCTGAGCTGATTTGATGTTTCGAAGAAATAATAATTTGGCATGGTTGATAAATTTAATTTTATGATTTTTTAAAATTCCGATACCAGTTCACCTGGAATTTCGTAAGAAGTTTTGCACATACTGAGGATATACATGGCGAATGCAAATATTCTTTCCGCAGCATCGTGTGCGATGGCGTAGGGGAAAGAATATTTTGTATATCCGGGTGTAGTATGTGCGACTTATGGTTTAAATTTTATGATAGCATTTCATGTGATGTATGGTATTGCATGTCAGCTTTTTTTTGTTGAAGTCGGCATGACCGGAGATTCATCATTGATATAAAGATATGTTGCCCGTAAGGCAAAGGAATGACGAAAGGTCTCATCCTGGAAGGATGACTTGGAGCGAGAAAAAAAGACCGGAAGCTACCGGTCTTTTGAACTTTGAAGTATTTATATTGTTCTTCAGATTTTCTGCCTGTGTTCTTACAGGTCATTTTCTATTGCGGAATTGATGATTTTCATCAGATGGATGTCTCCATAGGTGAGGGATAGGGTGTTGAAGACGAGTCCGTTGTCATAGTCGATGCTCAGGTTGGTTCTTTCATCCTTGATGCTCATTTTGCGTGATTCGGATATGCTGTCTTTCCGGATCGTTTCCGGGAAATGTTTGCCGACATCGGCATATTTGCCGGACAGCATTCTTTCAAGGCTGTTGTACAGAGGAAGCATGCTGGTCAGGGAGGTTGTGTGTTTCAGCATTTCTACCTTGGCAAGTTTGCCTTCGATCACATGGAAGAGGACATGCCATTTTTCTTGAGCGAACTCAAGTTTGATGTCAGGTGAGTAGATCTTGAGGATTCCTCTGTTGCTTACCGTGATCTGGTCCTCCTCGATGTCGAGCGTTTCGGCCAGGATTTCCATGTTGAGTTTCTGGTTGAGTTGCAGATTGAAGTGTTCTCGACGGATTGATTTTGGATTCTGTGCGATGCAGGTAACTGCAAGAATGCCTGCAAGCATTGTAATGACTGTTTTTTTCATGATGATCTTAAATTTGTGGTTTCATCTGTATTCGTCTGGAAAGGAAGGTTCAAAGGTCATTCTCAGACTTCCGTTTGCCTTGATTTCCCTGACTGCCTTCTTGATGATTTCAGATAAGGGATGAACTTGCGGATTCCATTCAGGATCCAGGGCGATCTTTCCGTCGGTTACTGTACCATGGTTCTCCTTCAGCCATTCAGAGAGACATTCTCTGAAATGCTCTGTTGTGATTCCTTCGTCTTCAATCACTGAGTCATACATGCCTGGTATCTTATCTAACGCTTCTTCGCAGAAGAGATGGCCGTGCCAGGTCCAGATCTCACCGTTTCCTACATTGGTCTGGCACATGTAATGATGTCCTTTTGGTATTCTGCAATCGCACCAGTCGCAGATATGATCTTTCCTCGCTTTGACGATCTTTGTTCCGATATTTTCCATTTTTTTTAATTTTTAGATTAGGGAGATGAAATCTTCTTCACTTACGGTTCCTTTCTCGAGGGCCATTCTGAAGAATTTTTCTGCTGGAATCTGTCTGCAGAATGAATCGATGTATATTTCATCGTTTTCGAAGACGCAGGTAATCTCATAGTCCCAGTCTATGTATTTCTGAGCTTCGGAAGCGATGATGGAAGCCATCTGATCTGCTTTCTTGAATGCCTCAGAGGTTTCTGAGATGATTCTGCTGATTTCATTCTTGTTTTTCTTGCATGTTGACATGTCGTATGGTTTTTCATTCATCGTATTCTACATTTTCTATCGACCAGCATAGCATTCTATATGCGTTATCAAGGATGCTGTTTTCCTTAAACTCCACGAGGATGAGATTCTGAAGATTCATTGCGGAATGGAAATAGCAGATTCTTTCATGTCCGACATGAAGAATGTAGATGCCTTTGTCCGTGTTTATTTTCCGAGGTAATGTCAGAATTATTTCTTGCAACGAGTAGGTCGGTACAAGATCGTTTCTTTTCTTATGATATTCGTCAAATGTGACGATGTCGTCAGCGTGCGTTCCGTTCATGGAGGTGGAGATTGCCATGGTTGCGTCTGACATGTCCATGTTCAGATCCTTCTGCAGATGGTTGCATTGCTCAAGATTTAGATATGTGCTGTTATTTTTTGTCATTGCGTGTTTCTTTTCTTTTGCAGGAGCGGATTCGTCTTGTAGGGTAGGCTCTACCTCATTTGATTGATAAGGAATGAAATTTTGCGTATGTGCAATATTGTTCTGTTTCTCTTCGTGTTTCAGACCATCTGCATTCTGAACAGTATTCCTTATTCATAATCTGATGTTTTCTTGAACATCCGCATCCCGAAGGAAATGCTGAAGTTCCCTTACGCTGTTGAATTGAATGGAACCGTGCATCTTTCCGGGCATTTCGATAGAGAAGGTCCATCGGAATCTCTCACTTTCATTTTTTGTTATGATGATATATTCGCTTATTGCGAATTTTTGCTTCTTTGTCAGAGACATCATGAATGCATCCTGTCGGAAAGTGTCGCTTTCAGGCTGTCGCATTTCGATGAAGCCGTTGCTGATGAGTATTTCAGGAGTAAGTGGAATATCATCTATGGCTTCGATCGGTGGATAGTAGATGTTTTCATCGACGGTGATTCCGGATCTTCTGATTTCAGATACCTGGGCCGGCGTTTTCCTGTGCTTTTCAGTTTCTGGTTTAAGGTAGTCTGGATCATAGAAGATCCAGTCATCGTACTGTAGATCCTTGATTTTCATTTGATGTTATAGTTTGATGTCTTTGGGTTTGCCATAGATTCCTAATATGTGTTGCAGTTCATGCACCGCAGAGAAAGGATGGCCGATGCTGTCCTGCCCGTCGTTGATGCTGATTCTGTAGTGCTTGATATCAATTTTTTCAAGTTCGAGATTCTGGAGTTTGAAGTAGATGTTGTCTGTAGTCTTAAAACCGTTCTTTTGTAACAGTTCCGGCGTGACAGGAATGGGATAGAAATTGTTTGCGTTGCTCACATCCGTGACTTTCCTTACGCTTTGTGTCACATTTCCATTGAAGTTGCAGTAGGTCTCTCTGACGATATCTCCATACATCAGGTTATCTTTCTGTATCATTTTGTCTGATATTAATGCTTTCCGTTGTTTTTACTGTTTTTTCCATGCATGTTGCTCTTCTTCGAGCATGATCTGGCAGGCATTGGCGAAGCTGGCTTTTCTGCACCATTCTTTCAGATCACATTGCTTGCATATGTTGTATGGATCTGTATCTGGAAACAGGAATGGTTTGTATTCAGTTCCGTCGATCTTAATTGAATATGCTTCTTGTTTTGTCATTCTTCTTTGAATTCAAAGTTTTCAATCTTTTCCAGAATTCTTTTGTCTGAAGACACGAATCCGATTTCATACATGTCGGTGTCTTCCGTATAGGAGATATCTTCCTTGTTTATCGTTCTGCGGTATCCGTTTTCATGGACGAGGATTTCATCGTCACCCAGTGTCTGGATTTCCTCGAAGATTTCTTTCCATTCATTGATGATCTTTTCAGACTCTTCCATTGACATGGCATTTTCAAGTAGAGGAAGCACTCTTTCTCGATAAATGGATTGAGTATCTTCTGTATTGTAAAGGACTATGATGGAACCTTCGTTGCATTCTCTGTTGAGATAGTGTTGTTCGAGATTGAATGGACGGACATTGCGGGCATAGTTTCTTACCCAGATGTTCCATCCTTCTTTCTTGTTGAATACTTCAGGTTCGATATTCAGGGCTTTTGATATCTGTTCGATCTGATTCCAGTTTTCGAAACCGATGATGGCTTCAATCAATCTCTCTGGATATCCGGATCTGTTTGATGTTGTATCTGCTCTTTTCATGTTTTTTTATTTTGATCTGATAAATATTTCTGTGGTTCTATTAAGACAAAGATACCGCATTATTTTGTAATTAGTTGTTTTTCTCTTTATTATCCATACACTTGACATGCTTTTTCATATCGGATGTTGATTGCGTTGCGATATTCATTCATTAATTGGAGAATTTCATTATGGAATGGTGTCGTTCCGTTATAAATTGCTCTTGACTGGATTACGCTTTGATTATTCAAGTCATACTCAATTGTCTCAACTCTTTTGTTGTTCTTGTCTCTTGCCGAGAGAATGAGTGAAGTCTGTTTTTCATAATAGCGGTTGCTGAAGACACAGTGATGCATTGCATCGGCTTCTTTCTTGAAGGAGGGAATGTCCGGAAGGACCTTGATTGTAAGATCATTGCTTTTGATGATCAGGTCTTCAAATGGACTGATTCTCTTTCGGTAGTTCTTGTCTTCCTGGCTGAGTGTTTTCAGAAGTGCGAGTTCTCTGGCATTTTTCTCTTCTTTCCGTATTCTCTCCTGGTTTCTATTGTAAATGATCTGAAGTTTGTCGTGCATCTTTATCATGTTTTCAGGACAGATGTATTTCGGTGAACGATGGTCCATATTGAGGCGTATGACCAGTTTTACGAGATCAAGCCAGATGTCAGTTTCCTGAATCTTGTATTGGTGTCGGAAAGCTATTTTGATGCTTTGCCAGATCTTTTCCTTCATTTCATTGTTCATGGCAATGTATTCGTTGTATAGGTATGTATTACCGTTCTTCCATATCGTTTCGGCGTGAGGGTCGTTCTTGATGTCTTCATAGAAGTCCTTGATGTCGAAACGATAGAATCTCGGTAATCTTGTTATATTGAATTCTCTTTTCAGTTTCTTCTTGAATTCTGCAGTATATCTTTTATTGACACAGTATCCTGCCTTTTCTATATCCTTGAGGTTCAGGTACCAGCATTTCTTTTTTTCGTCGATATCGAGCGCATCGAGCTGCTGTAGCATTTTCTTCCAGGAATAGAAGCAGTTGATTTCCGTTCCCTTTCTGCAGAATTCAAGAAAGCGTTCCTTCAATGATTCGGTGAATTCTGATCTGTGGTGAACATAGGTCTCGAAATTCTGTTCCATTCCCGTTTTCCAGATATCTCTGGTATATGGATCATCCTTGATGATGTTCAGGAATGCGAACTCGTCTCTTTTTTCAGGAACGGTGGTTATACCGTATTGTTTGAGTTGGGATAAAGCCTTTTCCCTGTATCTTTGTTCGATGATTCTCCGTGTTCTGTTGGTGTTTTCTTCGGAAAGCAGGCTGATTCTTTCTTCGTCTTTGAGTTTCAGCTTCTTGAGTTTGGAGACGACCGTATCCCAGGTCTTCTGATTATAATTGAACTTTCCGGAACGGCAGCTTTCGATGAAACATTTTTTTGAGAATTCATCTGCATTCTCCATTTTAAGGTCGAAGAATTTTATGATGAGTTCTTTCTTGTCCATTTTCCAGATTTCTTTGGTTGTGGGGTCGCAGAGCGAGAAGATGTATTTCGTTTCGCTGAGATTCTCGGGAAATGTTTTTCTGGTGATTGGACCAGCCCAATCTGGAAATCTCATTTTTGGATAGATCCGGCTGGAATTCTCGCTTGTTTTTTCCTCGTAGCCTGTTAGCAGGTTCGTTTGTTTTCTCACCTCGAGTGTGGAATACAGGGAAAATGGTTGAAGGCAGTAGTAGGCACAGCCGAATGATTTTAAGTTTCTTTCAATGAAGATTGGCTTTTGGGACTTTGGGCTGTTCCAGATCTGTCTCACTTCCGCGATGTTTACGGTCTTTTCTTTTCCTTTTTCCGAGCAGGTTTCAACCGTGAATGTTCTGAAGATTGACCAGGAATCGATGCGGTCGAACTTGTTTACAAAAGCAATTCTTCTTTCTCTTTGCTTTCGATATTCGATTTTTCTGTGGAGCGTAGTTCCGCAGTGAGGGCATACGATAGTGGTCTGATTCTTCTGGAGTTTTGTAACGGTTCCGCATTCGCTGCACCAGTATTGTTTTTGAGTCATGTACGCAGTCGCTTTCAGCACATTGGTTGCCCATGTGCTGAAAAGTTTGCCGGCTGGCTGAAGTTTCGGCATCAGGTTGATGACTTCTTTCTGTATGGCGTTTTTCGGTTGCATTTGTCTTTTCTTTATAATTCGAAGAGATTTGGTTCTTCAATCGTTGTTTCCGGTTTTACCGGTTTTGTATTTCTTTGACTTCTGACTGATTTGTTCTGAAGAAGTTCCATGCACTTCTCATGGTATTCCTGCTTTGCTTTTTCCATGATCTTATCCTTTTCCTCCTGTGTGAGTTCAGCATGGTGATTGGTGATGACTTTTGCGCTGATGCCTTTTGTGAAGTCAATTTCTTCTTCATCAAAGTAATGTACGGCCCAGCCGAAGACTTCCTGGTCTGTATAGCCGTTTTTTCCGCCTTTCTTTGCTTGGCTGATGATGAATTCACAGCATTCTTCCATGCTTTTCTTTCTCGTATCATCGTTATATTTTTTGGCGAAGTCTGGATTGTTTGAAGCGAAGTCATCGAGATAGGTTTTGATGACATTAAGCATGTCTTGTGAACAGGTTGTTTTCATTTTCAATGAATTTTGAGTTTATAGATATGGGGTTATCTTTGATCTGACGAAATCTGGATTTTGTACATTTATTCTCAATTGGTCATATTTTTCCTTGAGATGCTGGATGGAATCTGCCTGAATGAGTTGAGATTCGGGATTTGGAACATTGGCGAAGATATTGAGTGCGGTATAGGCATCAAGGACTTTTGTCTTTCCTATTTCGGTCATCGTATGGTTTCTGTTCATCTTGTAGAATATCACGATTCCGTACATGTTTCTTTTTGTTGGCATAGTCTTTTATATTGATTTTTAAGAATTTTTGAGGATGATAATCGGGGACAGTTGTCTCCCGATTGTGATTTATGGATACACATCCTGTAGAAGAAGAAACCTTGTTGCAAAGCTCCGATCTGGTTTCCGTCTTCGACGGATACCGGTGAGGGCTTGTTTCTTCTGGCAGGATGTGTACAATAGAATTTTGAGAAGAACCGATTTTAGAAAAGTTGGAATTGAAGTGTTAAAAAAAAAGAAAAGCCCCTGAGAACAGGGGCTGTAATGTATTTACTGATATTTTTCTGTGAATTCGGACAATTCTTCTTCCCGGATTTGGTCGTACCATTCTTCGTCTTCTTCATTATACATGTCAAAGAGGATTCTGAAGACCGTTACATACGAAATCTCTGAAATTTCATTTACCGTCTCCATGAAAAGTGAATGTCCGATACCGTATCTGTCCGTTTCGCCCTCTATCTTGGAACGGTTCTTTTCTACCTTGTTCCAGAATGTGTTTCTCAGAAGATTTTCGGTATCCTCTCTTGCATGTGGAAAGCATTGGGTGACGAAATCATCGATGGGAATCATGAAGCTGTGTTCCGGGATCTTCATATCAGAGACAGGAGTACGATTGTTCTGAAAGGATTGTTCATCAAAGAGATCTTCTATTTCCTTCTCATTCATGAGGACATGCAGATTTTTGGCGTTTTCATGGAATGTCTTTCTATATTGCTCTTCATTGAGAAAAAGCGTATAGTCAGAAATGTCGTTTCCGACCACTATTGTTTTCCCGATTTCAGGAAGTTTGGAGATTTCATTTGCTTCTTGAAGATCAAGACTTACATATAGCGTTGATAATTTTTCTATTTCATTCATTTTTTGTCTATATAAATTTAAATTATAGGAAACGCATCTCTGCGAAAATTTTATTTCCCAGAGATGCGTAATTCAATATCTGTATTGTTTTTAGAAGGAATATTTTACTGATATCAGCATTTCCCATGTAGAGGAAAGACTGTTGTATTTACTCCAGGCTGGTTTGAAGAATTTATAGGTACCTTTTTTCTTATCAAAATTGAGGATATTGTCAGATTTCAGTCTTTTAGAAACGCCCCAGTCGGGATTGAGGAGGTTTCCTACATTTCTGATATCGAGGCCGAACTGGATGGTGTTCACTTTTTTGCATATCTTGAAGTTGATATCCTGGGCGAACTTGAAATTCACGGTATTTCTCCATGGAGCGATGAGGGCGCCTCTTGTCAGGTATTCTCCACGGTGTTTGCTGAGATATTTATCAGAGGTGATGAAGTCATCGAATGCGATTTTGTCTTCAGGATTTGAGAAGGTCATGCTTTCAAGCTGTTCTTCAGTAGGGATGAAAATGAGGTTGTTGGCTCCCCAGTCACCGCTTATGTTTTTCATGGTGTATGAATATCTGGAAGCACCATATCCACCGACATTGCATTCATTGTAACCTTCATAGAAGATTCCGATTGTAGTTGCACCTTTCTGGCCTTGTTTCGTATGATAGTTGATACTTGCAAGAACACGGTGAGGTGTTACGAAAGTGGAATATCCCAGTTCAGCGTTGTTGTTGCCATGAACAGTGTAGTTGGCAGAGTTGAACGCTGAGCCCACCTGATCGCCGACACCTTCTGAGATAGTTTTGCTGTTGCTGTAGGTATAGGATGCGGCAAGTGACAGGCCACACCTGAAATCCTTGCTCAACTGAGCGGTGATGGAACCGTAGTAGCCGTTTACTTTTTTGGAGTTGGTGATGAACAGTGGGTTAACATAGCTTCCGAGGGAGTTTTTGATACCTTCGTCTTCCCAGGTCGTTCTCGGTTCTGGTTCTCCAGGGAGATGAAGTCCACCTTCCTTTTTGATGATGCCGAGTTTCTTGATATGTACGGAATTGATGTCTTTATTGAAGATACCTTCAATATTGAATCTGATTTCTCCAGGAAGATATCCTTCGAGAGCGAGTGATGTTTTCCAAGAAGAAGGCATTTTCAGGTTCTTGTCCATGATTGTCGCTGCAGATGGTGCAGGGTTGTTCTGGGATTGGACGAAATTACCATCATAGATGTCATTGACGATATCCTTGACATTGGTATGGAATGAAGGTGTTTTAGGATTTGTTCCTTTGTTGTCGATATATTGTATCTGCTTACAGTTGCTGTTGGCTACAGAGGATACAATCCATACAAATGGGATTCTACCGGTATAGATGCCAGTACCTCCTCGGAGAATGAGATTTCTGTTTCCGAGAATATCCCAGTTGAAGCCGAGACGAGGAGATGCGGAGAAGCGTGCCATAGGCATGTCTTCGGTACGGAGATTACGCATGGTTTTCGACTCATCTGCGAGGTGTGCAAATTCGAGGTTGTTGTTCTCCTTAACTTTCGGATATATGGGTATTTCAAAACGGAGGCCGGCAGTAAGATGAAACCTGTTGCTGAGCTTCATTTCGTCTTGAATATAAAGTGATGTCTGAAGATATTGGAAACTTGGGTATTCCTGTTTCAGAGCGTTGTTGTTCGGGAAAGTGATGGCGAAAGCTGTAGGTTGTGCATCGTTCTTGAAATCATCCCATGAACGGTAAGTGTAATAACCTGCACCACCCTGCATGAAGCCGTTTCTTGTATAGTCCCATTCTATTTGAATACCAGCGAGGATATTGTTGAAGCCTGTGGCATAATTGAATTCATCAGTAGCGACAACGGTGTGAACTTCCCTGAGGTTTCCGTAGGTGAATGGATCTGGACCGAAAGAGGTAATTACTGCATTACCATCATCATATGGTGCGAGGATATCTACTGTAGGGAATATGCCACCGACATTGCTTCTTTCTTCATGCTGATGGGAATATGCGAGACGGAATACATTGCCTGCCTTTCCATCAAGAAATCGGGAATTAAGTTCCGTTGAGATGGCTGTAAAGTCTTGTCCTTGTACATATCTTGAACTTTCAAAATACATTGCATATTCTGAATTTCTGCCTTCTTTGTATTTATCATATACATATCTCAAAGGAGTGGTGGACGAAGACGGCTTTGCGGAATAAGCATTCGATGTGTGGGAAATCTTGAAATTGAATTTGTGATCACGGCTGATGTTCCAATCGATGCGGGCAATGATTTTCCAGTCTGGAGTGCTTACAGAATAATTCTGGTATCTTCCTGGATTATATCCATATTGATCCTTGAGGTATTGGCTGACTTCATTCATGAATGCTTCTGTCGGTCTTGCTACTGCAAGGCTTCCTCCATAATCTTCAGATTCGTTTTTTCTTGCTATACGGACATTCCCTGGTGTAGAGTCCGGAGAATATTCAGCATTTACAAAGAAGAAGAGTTTGTTCTTGACGATCGGACCGCCGAAAGTTATGCCGGTGGTGTTCTTTAAGGAACGATTGAGAACGAGCTTGTCATCATCTGTTTTTCCAATCCTGTCTCCAAGAAGTTGATCGTTATTGAAGTAGTTGTAAACGGAAGCGTGGAACTGGTTTGTTCCTCTTTTTGTTACGGCATTGATGGCACCGCCGGTAAAACCGGACTGTCTTACATCGAATGGAGTGATCTTGACTGAAATCTGTTCGATGGCATCAAGTGAGATAGGTGAACCTCCGGCTGGAAGGTTGGATTCGATACCGAATGCGTTATTGAATGCCGCACCGTCAACGGTAATGTAGGAAGAACGGTAGTTCCCTCCACCGATTGCGAAACCGTTTTGTGTAATGGTTGCCTGAGGAGTGAGGCGAATCATATCATTGAGGTTTCGTGTTGCGGTCGGCATGGATTCCATTCTTTTCTGTGAAATTGCTGTTCCTGCACCAGAGCGATTGATATTCATGGCCGAATCCTTTCTGTCAGCGACGACGACCAGTTCATCAAGAGAAATGCTGTCTTTTTGGAGATGTCCGTCGATTGCGACTGTTTCGCCGAGAGGTGCTTCGATATTCAGAATTTCTGTCTTCTTACAACCGAGCATTTCAAAGGTGATGCTGTAAGGTCCGCCTGGGGTGATGGCTGAAAGTTGATAATAACCGCTTTCGTTGGAAACGGTATAAAACATTGAACCGGAAGGAAGATGAGTAGCCGTGATGACAGCACCGGCAAGAACTCCTTCCTCATCTGACACCTTTCCATTAATTGAAGATGTGGTGACCTGTGCATTTGCTGTTGTAAAAATTGCCAATAAGAATGTAATGAAAGAAATAGATTTGATTCGTGACATTTTGCAGATGTTTTAATGTAAATATTTATTTACTGATTTTGGTATTTTGTACTTTATATCAGGCCCAATATGGTGCGAATGCTTTTCAAATCTTCTTTTTCCGTTTGAAGAAGGGAAGCATTCTTCTTTTTTCTTTGCAGTTTTTTGCAGCGTTTTTCTTGATATTTGATAAGTCTTTTTAGTTGATTACAGTATTGTTCTTGTCTGTTTATGTTTTCTCTTACATAAGATGCGATATCATGTGCTTCGTAGAAGGTTATGCTTTTTTTATTCAGGATAAAGATAAAATGGTGAAGGAAATAAAGATTTTCCATTGAGGTCCGGATAAATCGAAATGACAGAAATACTATGATCGAAACGATGAAGATGAATATCCCATGTATAATTTTTTTTAGTTCTAAATCTGATTCCTGTGTAAGCTGATGTTCAGTGAAAAAAAGTACGAATGCCGTAATGATGAACAATACGATTTGAAATGCGGCACTTCTATCAAGTGATGCGATCATCATTCCGAATTTTTGTACTTTGTGAAGTCTTTTCATTTTTTGTTCAATTAAATCATCTGGATTATTGTATTATTATCATATTGATACCTTTGCTTTGATTGTAGGTACATTTTTTATATGGCTCGAACCTGTGATTCCTTTCTTTTGTATTGCTGGCCGATGCATGTGATGAGATATACCGGTTCAGGTTCGTTTTTGTCAATTGCTGTGATCTCTCCTCTTATGGCCATCCCGTTCCACCAGAAAGTTATGAAATCACCAACATTGAATTTTGAAAAGATGTCTTTTCTTTTTGTTTTCATATCTGTGTTGATTTTAATGTTGATGTTGAAATTTGGATTTCATATAATGCATCAGTTTACGATTTCATAAGCATCTGTTTCCGGAATGATGGCGACACTTCCCCATGTTCCATGCAGTTGATTGATATCGTCGATATATGTGACTGTTCCTGTCCTACCGTCATATCTGTCGTCTTCTCCTTGGAGATGTATGATTTTGATTCTTGTTCCAGGAATAATTTCTTTTCCGTTGATGTTGCTTGAGGGTTTCATTGCAAATTTATTTGTTTATCTTTTGTTTTCCAAAGGTTTTATCTTTATTACTGCCTGCCGGAAGGCGTCAGATTTCTATGTCAAGTGTCTTCAGGTATTTCCTGAGGGCTTCAATGTCGTTTCCGTCCGAATAGTGTTCATCCAGTTGCGGATGGAATATCCCGACGCTTGCCGATTCAAGCTGGCTCAGGTTGAAGTATCCGTATTCGGATTCTCCGTATCCGTTGATGACGAGACCGAAGAACTGGATGTCTTTGATGTTTTCTGGATTCTTGGTTTCTTCTGGCACTATATCACCTTCCGTTACATACCATGTCCAGGAGGTTCCCGGAAGAAAGAATTTCATGAGGATTCTTTTGTTCTCGATACCGTCCTGGCTGTAGATAGGGTACTTTTTCAGCAAGTCGAGTTGCTTCTTTTTAAGTTTTATTCGTTTCATTTTAAGTTGGATTTTCTGTTCTTGTTAGATAGTGTCCGGGGGGATGATAATCCTCCCGGATTTGTAAGAAAAAAAAGCATCTCCTGTATGAAACCGCCCCGTAGGGCTTATGAAGAGAAACATCGTTTATGGGAAAGTGTCAATGGCAGTGCTTTTCTTGCGATTTCTGAGGAGATGCTTACAGAAACAGAGTATTATGCAGTCAGATTAAAGAATCTGATGTTTTGTTCTTGATATAATGAAAGATTATGCGAATTTGCTGAATTTCGATAGGCTTTCGTGGAGAATCTCAAGACTTCTAACGATTGTGTCAGACTTCTTATATGTTGCCTTGTCCTTATCATTGTTCAGGTCAAGGCTTTCCATCTCATTGGAGAGAGTGTTCATGTAATCATGGATTCTGTCCGTGAGGTCAGATAAAGATCCTTCAGCGTCAATGGAGAAGGAGAAGTTGCTGGAATGTAAGAGAATGAATTCATTATTCTTCTCGTCCAGTCTGACAGCCCAATGGCTCTGTCTCCATACAGTCTCGGTGAAGATTTTCTTGATGTCGGTACTTTTGTACGGACTGATGGAGAGACGACCTTCATCGATCTCCTTGAAGAAATCGAAGAGGAAGGAATAGATATCCATGTAAGAGCCTGCGTCTTCATTGTTTACTGGATATTCATCTTCCGGTTTACCGATTCCGAAGTGGTAGTCCTGGCCTTTAATTTCAAGGTCAAAGGAGTCTTTATATCCTGGAACGAGTCTGACTCTTGACAGGATCACTTCACGGGCTCCGCCCTGGTCATCATCATCTGCATAAAGATAGACATCTTCGATGGAAGCCCTGACTGTATTTTCAGGAAGGTCCAGTCTTTCCTGCATTTCAGGACTGCACAGATGAAGGTTCTTGAGTTCGATGACGGAATGTGATGTCATGAGTTCGATGATGGCCTGTTTAACCTTTTCTTGAAGTTCTTTATACTCAGTGTAAAAGTCAATTTTTTCCATATTATGTTTTGATTTGAATTTTTGTTTCTTGTAATATTTGTTCAGGGTTACCCTGAACTTTTAAGAAGAAAGCACATCCTCCATGAAGAAGAAACCTTGTTTCAAAGCTCCGATCCGGTGTCCGTCACTTGTGGCGGAAACCGGTGAGGGCTTGTTTCTTCTGGGAGAATGTGCAGAGAATCGAATTTTGGAAGAATATTTATCAGAATTCTGTAATCTTTCGGATTCTTTCGTGTATATCTTCACTGGAAGTATCTTCTGCGACTTCGAATTCCATTGCGATATCCTTCAGGACAGTGTTTTCCTTGAAAAGATGGATGACTATTTTTTTCTTGTAACCATCATCTTTTTTATAAAAGAAACTGTCATAGACAACGAGAGTTCCTTTTGATGTATGCTCGACACCATAACCGTAATCTTCAAGTCTATTTTCCTTTCGGATATCTTCCTTGAAGACATCGTCGTAGGTAAGTGATTTGACCGGAAGGATTGTCAGATTACCGTCACCGTCTGACATTTCCTCTTTTGGTATTATGCAAGGGAGATATGCGATATCATTCGATTTGAGTTCCTGCAGGACCTTGTCAATATCCTGTCTGGTATATCCGTTTTCAAGAAGGGTATCCTTCATTTCTTCAAGTGAATCGTAGCGGGCCCCGAAAGGATAATATGTATGAGCAAGGTAATTATCCTTGTAGAACCGTTCTTCAGGGTCATATTTTACGAGGGCATAATATCCCATCTCTCCTCCATGGAAACAAGTGTCGAGACCATATCTTTCATGGATGGCTCTGACATACTGGCGTGTGTCTTCAAGACTGCAGTTCACGACAGAGAGTATGATTCTGTCTTTTCTGGCCTTCTCCAGCGTCGAGATAAGATGATATCTCATGCAATCATCATTGATGAGTTCCTGGAAGTCGAAATCAAGTGATTTCGGTCTTAGAATTGCTCTGATGTCCTTGAGGAGTTCTTTAAGTTTCATTGAGTCACCGGTAATGGTGAATTCATATCTTTCTCTGGTTGTCATTTTCTTGGCAATTTGGTAAAATGGTAAAAAGGTAAATAATTGAATTATAGATGAACGATTTTATAGAGATTCATTCCTGTTTTACAGTTTACATATTCATGAGCATATTATAGTCCCTACCGGTAATAAATGCTTTTACTTCAATGACGATAAAGTCTGTTCCATTGTCCTTATCTGTCAGAGAAAGCAGTTCTTCAAGACTATTGGCATAATAGATTATGTCATCGTCATTTTCTTCGTCATAAGCAGATGACATTTTGATGTATGTTTCAAAGGTGCTGTCAGGTTCGTCCTTAAAAGCGACTTCACAGATAGCTGTGTATGGTTTGTAGCCGAATTTCCTGATGAAATTTTCATAGAGGTTTTTAATCTGCTGTTTCATTGTTGTTTTGATTTATTGGGTTTATATATATTTGATTTATATGGAATAACATTGTTTTTTATGCCTGGATGCTTTCTTGCGTGAAATCATCGATATCTTTATCCGTGAAGAAAGTTGTTTCTTTGAAGGTGATAGTGGTACATTTCCTGTTTTCTTTTTCAGTCAGGTCGTAAAACCAGTCGTCTTCTCCATATTTTTTGATGCATTCAGAACAATAATGATTGGTTTTCCGGTTATGTTTATGAATGAATTTCATCAGTTCTCTTTTTGTTCTGAACGGTTTGTGATTATGTTCACGAGATAACTGCTGACCCATCGTCTTGAAATTACCTGCGAAGAGGATTTCACCATATTCAAATCCGTAATTGACTTCCCAGCGGAATGGATTGTTCTTCTTTGTCTTCACATATTGAGCAACATAGAACATTTCGTTGTTCCAATACTTGAAATATGCTCGTAATCCTTTGTATTTTTTGTGAATATATTGAGCCAGCAGGATATTGTCATAACTTCCGTAATTTTCCATATGAAGGTAAAGTGCTGTTTGTTTATTACCTTGGCTGACTTCGGATGATGTTGAGAGCGTACAGTCACGCATATTGAATTTTTGTATTTCCGGGACGAAATCACAGGAACGGAATTCTCCTTTTTCGTTACATAATGATAAAAGTTCCTGCGCAAGGAGTTTCTTTTGTTCCTCATCTCCAGTAATTGTGAAATAAATGGACCTTCTGTAAGACATGATTTACTGAATTTATTTTTTATGATTTTGATTATATCGGAGAGGTTCCAGAACCTCCCGAATTTGAAAGAAGACATAAGCATATCATAAGGAAATCACTCCGGAGGACCGAAGGAAGCAATACAGGGAGAAAAGATGGCCGAAGATATGTGCCGGATCATCTTTTCGGAAAGGATTTGCTTGTGATTTCCAGTGATATGCTTTCATGATTGAGT
>RCNI01001688.1_pt1 | contig 21524 bp, 22 predicted proteins | sample 2041151 | NCBI WGS metagenome assembly RCNI01 (sample SAMN09708214, study PRJNA481090) | feces metagenome | isolation source: feces | place: Antarctica: Albino Rookery | reverse complement strand
CAGCCCTATTGCATCCCGGTGAGTCCAGTGGCCGATCGGGAGCACGGTGTCATTTATATGCACTGTGCCAAAGTGGGTAAAAAACAGGAAGTGCTGCGGCAAAATTCCCGGGTGTGCCTGACTGCCGTTTCGCAGGCCAGATCGCTGCCGCAGGAATTTGAGATGAGCTTTGCCTCAGCTGTCTTTACCGGACGCATCGAGGAGGTGGCGGAGCGGCAGGCCAAACTGCGCCTCCTCAGTGAGCACTATGACCCCACAGGGATGGGCCGCTTTGCAAGTGTTGCCGATCGTCTGGTGGACGGTACCTGCGTGCTGAAAATCATCCCGGAGGAGATCACAGGCAAGGAAGCCCCGGATCCAGAAGCCTGAGTTTACGCTTGGGATTCCTCAGCGGCCAGAACGGCGGCTGTATCGCTGTCACTAAGACCAATCATCTTCCGTGCCAGCAGTGCGTTGAACCCGGAGGTCAGCGCATATTCGACAATCAAACTGGAGGCAGCGGCTTCGGTCGTGTGCTCTGGATTATGAAACTCTTCCGCTGCATGACGGACCTGCTCATCAAAGACCAGGGCGATGCGGCGGAAGTTTTTAGCATAGTGTTCATATGCCTGATGGACTTCTTCTTCCGTCATTTCAGCAGGCAGGAGACGCTGAATATCACTGATGCTCATGGATAATTTCAGTGTCAGAATCATCATAATATAGACGATGTGGACACGGTTATATTTGCGCTTCACTGGTGCGGGCATGACCTTCAGCCGGACATAGTTGTTGATCGTGGAGGCGGTGACAAAGCTCTCCTTTCCCTCGGAGGGGATAAAGCTGAGATACTGCTGCATGAGCACGATCACCTGATCCATATACAGGCCGAAATTCGGAATTGCTTCCCACTCCGGCAGCGTATAATTGGTAATATAGTTGTCCCAGCGCTGCAGTTTATGAAGAATTAAATCCTGATCATATGTCATGGTATACCTCCTATGTATCTTTGGAATGATTATAACAGAAAACTGGATATAATGCAATAAAAGCAGGAAGGAACACTATTGACTTACCGTATCTGATATGATATATTAGATATAAGGCTAACAAGTATAAGGAGGTCGGGTTATGTTGAATCAAATGTATGTGTATGGCGATTCTCTGCTGAAGGCAACGGTGCCGGACGAGAAATTCCGCTATCATTTTCATATTTCCGAGATGATGAAAGACTATGTGAACCAAGGATTGGATATTGTGAACCGTGCTAAGATGGGTGCCACAATCCGCAAAGGAAAGGCGCTGGTGGAACATGACCTGAGCCGTGGTATGGAGGCCCGCTGTGCATTGGTGGCCTACGGCGGCAACGATTGTGACTACAATTGGCGTGCCGTGGCGGAGAATCCTGATGCGGAGCACCACTGTAATACAGAGTTGCCGGAGTTCGTGAACACGCTGCGCCAGACGACCAATGAACTGCAGGAGCGTGGTATTCAGCCGATTTTGATGACGCTTCCGCCCATTGATGCCCAGCGTTACTTTGACTTTATCTGCCGTGATGGTCTGGACAAAGACAGAATCCTGTCTTGGCTGGGAGATTGCCAGATGATCTATCGCTATCAGGAGCTGTATTCTGATACTGTGGCAGATTTTGCTCTCGAGGAGGGTCTGCCGCTGATTCCGGTGCGCCGCAGCTTCTTAAAGGATCGGAGTTATGCCCAGCTCATCAGCCCGGACGGAATCCATCTGACCCTGCCGGGGTATCACCGTCTGTATGATACGGTGGCTGACTGGCTGCGCAAAAACTTGTAAAAGTGTAATTAAACGGGATAGAATATACGATAAGTATATTCTATCCCGTTTTTCGATGGATATAGAAGGATGCACAAGAAAAAGCCTGTCGCAGTTGGTCTGCGGCAGGCTTTTTTTGTTGGGGTTACTGCAAAGTGGCGACCCACTCGCTGTACTTGGCGATGTTGGCATCACGATCGGCAGCGTCCTTACCAATGGTCAGGATATACACCTTGATCTTGGGCTCGGTGCCGGAGGGACGGACCAGAATGGTGGTGCCGTCAGCCAGCTCAAAGCGCAGGACGTTGGAACCAGACAGCTCCATGGTGGACTTCTCGCCGGTGCGGGCATCGGTGACCGTGCCGTCGGCATAGTCCTTGTACGTGACCACATCCACGCCGGAGATGGACTTGGGAGGTTCACGGCGCAGGGTATCCATCAGCTTGGCCATCTTCTCCAGACCATCCAGACCGGGCATGACCAGGTTGTGGGTCTTCTCACCGTACCAACCGTACTTCTTGTACAGCTCTTGCAGGGCATCATACAGTGTCATGCCCTGGGCAGCGTACCAGGCGGCCATCTCGGTGATGAGCATGGAAGCGGTGACGGCGTCTTTGTCGCGGACATAGTCGCCCAGCATATAACCGTAGGACTCTTCGTAGGACATGATGACCGTACCGGCATGGGCAGCGGCCAGAGCGTTCATCTTCTCGGCCATGAACTTGAAGCCGGTGAAGGTATCATAGCAGGTGACACCATTGCTCTCAGCGACCTTGCGGGCCATCTCCGTGGTCACGATGGTCTTGAGCAGCACAGGATCGGCGGGCATGGTACCGGCACGCTTTCTGGCACCAATGAGGTAGTCAGCCAGCAGAACGCCGGTCTGGTTGCCGGTAACGGGAAGGAAGCTGCCATCGTGGCTGCGGACCATGATACCGACACGGTCGCTGTCAGGATCGGTACCCAGAATAAAGTCAGCACCGACCTTGTTGGCCAGATCAATGGCCAGATAGAAGCCTTCGGGGTTTTCCGGGTTGGGGGAGACCACGGTGGGGAAGTTGCCGTCGAGGACCATCTGCTCAGGGACGCAGTGCAGGTGCTTTACACCCAGAGCCCGCAGAGCTTCGGGCACCAACTTATGACCGCAGCCGTGGAAGGGAGTGTAGACCATTTCAAAGGTATCCGCCACCTTAGCCATGGATTCCTTGTCGTTAATCATGGACAGCACATGGCTCATGAAACGGCGGTCGGTTTCCTCGCCCATCATTTCGATGAGTCCCTGTTTTTTGGCCTCCTCGAAGTCCATCGTCTTCACATCGTTGAAAATGTCGATTTGGGCCAGACGCTTGGCAATGGCATCGGCGTGCTGGGGAGGCAGCTGTGCACCATCGGCCCAGTAGACCTTGTAACCGTTGTACTCCTTGGGGTTGTGGCTGGCGGTGACATTGATACCGGCCTGGCAGCCATATTCACGAACGGCAAAGCTCAGTTCGGGTGTGGGACGCAGATCCTCAAACAGGCGCACATGAATGCCGTTAGCAGCGCACACCTCGGCGGCAGCCTGGGCAAAACGAGCGGAGTTGATGCGGCAATCCATGCAGATGGCTACGCCCTTCTTCTTAGCCTCGTCGCCCTCAGCGCAAATAATATCAGCAAAGCCCTGGGTGGCCCAGCGAATGACATAAATATTCATCTGATGCAGGCCCATCTTCATGGTGCCGCGCAGACCAGCCGTGCCGAACTCCAGCGGACCATAGAAACGGCTCTCGATTTCCTTCTCGTCACCGGCGATGCTTTGCAGTTCCTGCAGCTCTTCATCGGTCAGGACACCGCTGTGCAGCCATTTTTCGTATTCCTGTTTATAAGACATAGGGATGTGCTCCTTTCTGGTTATCCATTTTAATCATCATCACTGACGGGTTCAGCAGACAGAATTGCCTGCGCATCCTCCAGCAAAGAGGCGGGGACATAAAGACTGGCGCCATAGCCGGAAAATCCATTGATAACCTTTCCGGCACCGCCGTCCTTATCATAATACTTGAAGCAGGGGATCTGATAGGCCGCCAGCAGGGAGATGATCATGTCCGAATCTGCGGCGGAATCAAAGGTTTCCCGCAGTAGAACGGCCCGCTCCTTTTCACCGTGCTCGTCCACGGGCCACTGGGGACTGTCCGGGCCAAAGGCCCACTTCTGTGTATCCATATGCGACCTCCTATTTGTGATATTTGGTACCTTGCTCGATTTGATAGGCCCGGTAGATCTGCTCGAGAAGCATGATGCGGGCCATATGATGGGGGAATGTCATGGGGGACATGGACAGCCGCCAGTCTGCCTGCTTTTTCAGCTGTTCATCCAGTCCGAAGCTGCCACCGATCAGGAAGGTGACCTGACTTTTTCCACTGACGGCAAAGTCCTGCAATCGCTGGGACAGAGCCTCACTGGAACAGGTCTTGCCCTCAATGCACATGGCTACCACGGCACTGCCCTTGGGAAGCTTTTCCCGGATGGTCTGGCCCTCGGTTTCCAGCGCCCGGTGAATTTCCGCAGGGGAGGGATTCTCCGGCAGGCGGTACTCCGGCAGTTCGATTAAGTCCAGCTTGCAGCAGCGCTGCAAACGCTTGCAATACTCATTGGCGGCATCGATATAGAATTTTTCCTTCAGCTTACCAACGCAAAGGATGGTTACTTTCTGCATAAGACGGCCTCCACCTGATACGCCCGGCTCAGCTCCTTGCGGGGGGCCACGGAAACGAGGGTGTCCAGCTCCTCAGCACGGAGGGAACGCTCTACGGTTTCCAGAGCCTGGGCAGGGGTATTATTTTCTTTGCTCAAGTGGGCCAGAACGATCTCTTGGGTGCCTTGCTGTGCCATTTCCACGGCAAATTGAGCAGCATCTTGATTGGAAAGATGGCCCCAGGGACTCATGATCCGCTGCTTGAGCTGATAGGGATAGGGACCGGCACGGAGCCAGTCGGGTTCGTGATTGCTCTCCAGCACCAGCAAATTCACGCCGGACAGTGCGGCAGCGGCCTCGTCTGTGACATAGCCGGTGTCGGTCAGAATCCCGATGCTGCCGCCGGCGCTGTCGATGCGATAGTCCACACTCTGACGGGCATCGTGGGAGGTGGGAAAGACAGTGATCTGGCAATCGCCCAGAGAAAAGACGGCGTCCGTGTCCAGAGGACGCAGGAAAGGTTCAATCCCTTCCACCCGGGCGTCCAGCTGCCGGGCAGTGCCGTGGCTGGCATACAGAGGAACGGTGTGATGCTTGACCATGGTTTTCAGTCCGGTCACATGGTCGGTGTGCTCATGGGTCAGCAGGATACCATCCAGCTGTTCCATGGTCAAGCCCAGTTGGGCAAGACCTGTTTTAATGCGGCGCAGGGAAATCCCTGCGTCCACAAGAATATGGGTGTCACTGTAAGAGACCAGCAGGCAGTTGCCTTCAGAGCCACTAGCCAGTGTATGTAGGGTCATCAATGGGAATACCTCGATCTATTGGAATATGCGAAAGCAGCGTTCGTCGGAGAGAATCGGACGAACGCTGTTTCAAATCATGCTTTAGCAGCAGGCACCGGGGTCGGAGCAGTAGGAACCTTCGGGAAGATCCACAATGCGGATATCTGCACCTACGGAACGCAGCTTGCCAACCAGATTTTCGTAACCGCGTTCAATGAACTGAATCTGGCTAATCTCCGTAGTACCCTCAGCCGCCAGAGCAGCGACCACCAAAGCGGCACCGGCACGCAGATCACAGGCTTGGATGGGGGCACCCACCAGCTTTTCAACGCCCTCGATGACAGCCACGCGACCGTCTACCTGAATCTCAGCGCCCAAACGCTTGAGTTCATCCACATAACGGAAGCGGTTGCTCCACACGGCCTCGGTGACAATACTAGTGCCCTGGGCCAGCGTCATCACAGCGGCGATCTGGGGCTGCATATCTGTGGGGAAGCCGGGGTAGGGCTGGGTTTTGACCTTGGCACGCTGCAAGGGCTGGTCACGGCGAACCAGCAGCGTATCTTCATGCTCTTCCACATGGACGCCCATCTCCACCAGTTTGGCGGTGATACAGTCCATGTGCTTGGGGATAATATTCTTAATCAGCAGTTCGCCGCCGGCAGCAGCCACGGCGGTCATGTAGGTACCGGCCTCGATCTGATCGGGGATGATGCCATAGGTACCGCCGGTGAGCTGATCCACACCGTTGATTTTGATGGTATCCGTACCGGCACCCTTGATGTCAGCGCCCATGGAGTTGAGGAAGTTGGCCAGGTCCACGATGTGGGGCTCCTTGGCAGCGTTCTCAATGATCGTGGTGCCCTCGGCCAGTGCGGCGGCGGTCATCACATTCATGGTAGCACCGACAGAAACCACGTCCATGTAGACAGTGGCGCCCTTCAGACGACCGTCCTTAGCCACGGCATGGACAAAATTGCCTTCGGTGACTTCGGCACCCATAGCTTTGAAGCCCTTGACGTGCTGATCGATGGGGCGCACGCCGAAGTTACAGCCACCGGGCATGGCCACCGTAGCCTCACCGAAGCGACCCAGCAGAGCGCCAATCAGATAGTAAGAAGCACGGATCTTACGCACCAGATCGAAGGAGGGCTGGGTGCTGTGTACTGTGCGGGCGTCAATTTCCACGGAGTGCTCGCTCAGATGAGTGACCTTGGCTCCCAGTTCCTCCAGAATGGAGAAGAGGAGGGTCACATCGCTGATCTGAGGGACATTTTCGATGCGACAGACACCGTCCACCAGAAGTGCGGCGGGAATAATGGCGACTGCGGCATTCTTGGCTCCGCTGATGGTGATTTCGCCATGCAGGGGATGCTGGCCGTTGATAATATATTGATTCAAAGTAGGCACCCTTTCTTTTAGGTAATAAGTATCATTGGGCTTATCATGCCCGCGTACAGGAAACTTCATACGACGACCGATGGAAGGAAGTACTGTGGCAGAGTGCAAAGGGACATGAACCCCGTGCAGCTCCGCTTGCGGCGGACGCAGAAGTAAAAGATTCATTTCATACAAAATTAGTATACCATAAAATCATATAAAAGCAATTGAAAGGTGAAATTTCTTTGCTGAAATTCTGTACACAGACAAAAAATATTCCGCTCAGAAACAGGCGTATTTCCTCAGTGGACCCAACGGAAATGCCCGGTGACCTCCTTATGGGGAATCGCGGGCTGCTCCACCGCATCTTCGACGGGGTTGCCGTGGTGAATGAGAAAAGGAATGCCGTTTTTGTCCCGCCGATCAGAGCAGATGCCGATGTGTTCCCGCTGGCCGAAAATGACAATATCCCCAGCCTGCCATTGCTGGGGATCGTCCAGCGAGTTGGTGAGGGTCTTGGCGTGGCGGCGGAAGAAGGCATCCAGCGTGTTGACCCGTCGGAAGTCGATGTTGCCGTCGGGGGAGTCGATGAATGGATAGGCTTCCGGGTGGTTGGCAATGTCTTCGTCCACCAGATCTTTGAGTTGGTAACCGGCTGCATCGAAAGCGTGCCAGATGACATCGGTACATACACCGAGGCCGTCATCGGGATAGCCGCCGGCATAGTATTTGCTCTTGTAGTGTGGATCGGTTTGTATATACGCCCGGGCTCCCAGCATCATATCGGTGTAGTCATCGACCCCATCGCCGTCGGCATCGTAGGGACTGCGGATCACGTCGATGCCCAGCTGTTCGGCGGTGTAGGAGCGGTGCAGCCCCCAGTGTAGGAGAGCCGCGGTGGCACCAAGAAGCAAAAGAACCAGCAGCGCACAGAAGATTCGCCGTCGGCGCTTGCGCCAGACGCGTCTTTGCCTTCTCCGTCGGCGCTCAGCACGGGACGGATTTCTGTCGAAATGATGGGAAGTCATGAAAAAACACGACCTTTCGTCGGTGAGAATATTCTTAGGATAGCACAAACTGCCGGTCGGGATGTTCCGAATGAAAGCGAACCGACAGAAAAAAGTCCCTGCCTCACAAGCAAAGAAGGACGCCCGTTTCCCTGTGGAAAAGGGCGTCCTTGCCGTTTAGTCAACAGGGAGTTTCAGATAGCCGTGGGTAGGGATGGGAGCGCCGAAGGTCACATCCAGCGGATGGCGGAAGAGGGGCCCATCGGTGACCAGCGAGTGATATTCGCCGTTTTCACCGCAGACGTCAATGCCTTCCCGTTCCATGCGGGCCATCAGCTCCCGGGTCAGGGGCGCACCCAGATAATCCGTACTCATCACAGCCGGGTTGATAGCAGTGATCGTGGTGGTGAAGCCACTGTCCAGAAAGGCCAGTACGGCTTCTTTGCGGTCCATGTGCCACAGGGGATACCAGGGGGTGAGACCTGTCCGGGCACAGCGTTCACTGCCCCAGGTGTAGTGGCCTTCGATGTCGATATCGCCGAAGATGCACACCTCGGCCCCGTCCTCCCGGCAGTCGTGCAGAGCGTGTTCAAAGTTCTTTTCGTAGTCGGCACCGCTGGTGCAGACAAGCTGGATCGGGATACCAAGGGCGTCGGAAAGCTTTGCCAGTACCGCAGGCGAGAGGTCGTGAAACCAGGCGTGGATATCGTCCGTGTTTTGCATCATAACCAGCCGCACCGGGCGCATTCCGGCCTGCATAGCCTTCCAGATGGCCAGGGTGCTGTCTTTGCCGGAACTATAAGACGCAGTAAATCGTTTCTCGTTCAGCATATTTCCTCCTGAAATCCATGGAACAGAGTAACAAAATGTGGTATACATAGTATAGCAGTGATTTTATGGACTGTAAAGGAGATGGCATATGAAGGAATTGGCTGTTTACGGAAAAGGCGGCATCGGCAAATCCACGCTGAGTGCCAATATTTCCGCGGCATTGGCCCGACAAGGGAAGAAGATTTTGCAGATCGGCTGTGATCCGAAGCACGACTCCACCCGGGCCTTGATGGGCGGACAGCGCATCACTACGGTGCTGGATTATATCCGTACCACGCCGGCAGTGGACTGTCGGCTGGAGGATATTCTGTTTCACGGCTATCAAGGCATTGGCTGTATTGAAGCCGGCGGGCCCAAACCCGGCGTTGGCTGTGCCGGACGAGGCATCATCACCGCCTTTGAGCTGTTGGAAAAATTTCATATCAAAGAGCAGTACGATTTGATTTTATATGACGTTTTGGGTGATGTGGTCTGCGGCGGATTTGCTGTGCCCATCCGCCGGGAGTACGCCGATACGATTTTTCTGGTGACCTCCGGGGAGTATATGTCTATGTATGCGGCCAACAATATCCTCCGGGGCATCCAGAACTATGATGGTGAGCAGTGCCGTATTGCGGGCATTCTTTTTAACGGCCGCAATGTGAAGGACGAAGAGGAGAAAGTGCGCCGATTTGCCCAGGCGGTGGAGCTGCCTGTGTTTGCCCGGATTCCCCGGGATGATGTCTTTGCCCGCGCCGAAAAGCAAAATTGCACCGTGGTGGAGATGGAGGAAGAAACGGGCGGAGCCGTCAGCCGCATTTTCGATGATATTGCCCGGCGCATCATTGCGGTGCCGCAGCTCTATGCGGCCAAGCCACTGACCGACGAGGCCCTGGAGGAACTGCTTCTCTACGGACGGGACAGCCGGACATCGACAGCCCCGACGGTCAAGCCCTGCCCGACCACGGTGCAGAAAGAAAAAGAAGCGCCCGCTGCCGGGTATGATACGGGGTATCTATCCAAAAATGTCCTGCGGGACGAGCCGCTGCATGGCTGTGCATTCAGTGGAGCCATGGCTATGAGTGTTCACCTGCGGGACGCGGTGATTCTGGCCCATTCCCCTAAGAGCTGTACCTATCTGACCTATCAGAGCATCAGCTCCCTGGGGCGGCGGCACCTCTATGAGCGAGGTGTGGCGCTGCCGATTCCTTTGCAGCCCAACATCATTTCCTCGGAAATGGATGAGAGCGATATGGTTTTCGGCGGTACGGACAAGCTGCTGGATACGGTGCAGCGGGTCAAGAGTCTGCAGCCCCGGCCTAAGGCTATCGTCATCATCAGCTCCTGTCCGTCGGGCATCATCGGCGACGACATCGACGAAGCCAGAAAGCTGGCCGAACCCGACTTGCCGGTGGTGACCATCAAGACCGAGGGCAATCTCACCGGGGATTATCTGCAAGGAATGCTGATGGCCTATATCCAGCTGGCGGAGCAGGTCATTGACCCGACCGCTGCCCCGGAGGAGAATGTAGTCAACATCGTCTTTGAGAAGGTGGTGGCAAAGAACACCGAAAGCAACTTCCGGATCATCCATGGCTGGCTGCAAAAAATGGGCATTCGAGTGAACTGTCGTTTCCTCTATGATACCTCTTACGATTCCCTGCGTCGGTTCTGCTCTGCGCCGCTGAACTTGCTGGCATACCGGGATTATACCGGTCAGATTTTGGAAGATTTCTTCACGAAGAAGTATGGCAGCCGCTTCTATGCAGAGCAGTTTCCGGTGGGCTTTGCGGAGTCGGAACGCTGGCTCCGGGGCGTGGGTGCCTTCTTCGGCAAAGAGGAGCAGGCGGAGGAGATTATTGCGAAGAACCGCCAGGAGTACGAGGCACGCATTGCCGCCATCCGCCCGGTGCTGGCAGGCAAGCGGCTGATGGTGCTCAGCTATAACTATGATCTGGATTGGATTTTGCAGACGGCGCTGGATGTTGGAATGGAAATCGTGAAACTGTGCTTTTTGACCTGCTCGCAGGATGAAGGATTCCGCAGTCACCTGCCCGGGATTGAAAAGGTGCCTATGGAGATGGATTATGACCGCACCCGGCGGGATCAGGACATTCAGACCTATCGGCCCGATATTGTGCTGTCCAACTATGATTCCTCTGTACATTATGAACAGTGCATCGTGGACACGATTCCACTGTGTCCGGACAATGGATTTTTCTCCGGCGTGCTGATGGCAGAACGCTGGGCCAACTTACTGCATATGGATTTGGAAGGGGAGTGGAAAAATGACCAGCGGTTATTTAACAAGTATTACTCCAGATAGTTTTTCGGGGCTGATTTTTGGCTTTGAGGGCATTGAGAATGTGGTGGTGCTGCTTAACGGCCCCACCGGCTGCAAATTTTACCACTCGGCCACAGCGGACCATCAGACCATGCGCCAGCTGCGGTTTGATCCATTCCATTATCCGGAACTGTGGTACTTTGGGCAGCCCCGGGTCCCGTGTACCTATCTGGACAAACGGGACTATGTATATGGCAGCCGGGACAAGCTGGACGATGCCATTGCCTTCATTGAAAAAGAGATGACGGCAGATCTGCTGGTGATCGTGAATTCCCCGGGTGAGGCCCTGATTGGCGACGATTTGAAGCGGGCGGCGCAGGAGGCCCGCACCTCCATGCCCATCGTTGTGGTGGAAACGCCGGGGTATTCCCGCTCTGTCTGGGATGGGTTTTCCATGGCTTGCCGCGCCGTCATCGAACAGCTGCTGCCTGCGGTCCGTCCGGAAAAACGGCCCGGCGGGAAAAAGACGGTGAATCTGCTGGGTCTGTCCATTTTCCATAATTTCCACGAGGGAGACCGCCGGGAGCTGACACGATTGCTGGGGCTGTGCGGTATCGAAGTGAACTGCGCCCTGTGCTGTGACAGCTCGCTTGCGTCGATCCACCGTATTCCGCAGGCGGACCTCAACGTGGTACTGGACCCGGCCTATGGTCTGGAGACGGCTAAGCTCCTGCAAGAGCGCTACGGTACGCCCTATGTGGCCCGCCCAGAGTTGCCGGTGGGCTTTACCAATACGGAACAGTGGATACAGGATATTTGTCAGGCACTTCAGTGCGATGCAGAGCCGATGCTGGTGGAGAGTGAAAAGACCCGTGCCCGGGCCTACCTCCACATTTTCCGAATCAACGCCATGACCGGCCTGCCCAAGGGGGCCAAGGGGCCAAGTTTGCCATCCACGGCACGGCGGCCCAGTGTCTGGCGTACAGTACCTTTTTTGTACGGTATCTGGGCATGATTGCCGATTCTGTTTCCCTGCTGAACGAGGATGCCTCGGCTGACGAACTGCGCTGTTTCCTGCGGCAGTATGATATGGAGGCGGCGCTGGACAAGGAAATCCTGCATACCGATGCACAGATGGTGTTTGCCGACGGCAACATCATTGCCAAGCTGAAAGCACGGAAACATGAATTCAGCGGCGTGGAGATCAACCTGCCCAATATGGGCTATGTCGATGTAATCCCAAAGACGCATCTGGGACTGTCCGGCAGTCTTCTGTTGGTGGAGGAAATTTTGAACGGCCTTATGTATTAAGAAAAGGAGCGTATCCCGGTACGGGATACGCTCCTTTTTTCGATGATAGACAGCGACGGCAGCAGGGAAGAGGACGGTTATTGGCCGCTCTTTTCCTGGCTGGGCATCTGCCATGCAAAGTGGTCGGTGTGCAGCAGATGGTGCGCCTTGTCGCTGAGGGGATAGCGCAGGAATTCCTTGTACAGCGTCTGGATTTCCGGATTCTCGTGGGAGAAGCGGATAGGACTGTTTTTGTCCAGATTCCAGAGGATATCGCCGCGGACTTGCGCCATCTCACAGTTGTCGTGGATGGGCTGACCGCCGCCGCCGGCACAGCCGCCGGGACAGGCCATAACTTCCACAAAGTCGTATTCGACCTCACCCTTTTCCAGAGCGGTCATCAGACGGCGGGTATTTCCCAGACCACTGACCACAGCTACACGGACATCACCGTGCTCGGGGATGGTGAACACAGCTTCTTTCCAGCCCTCCATGCCGCGGACGTCGTGGAAGGCGTCGGGATCGGGGTTGGTGCCGGTGGCCAGAAAATAGGCGCTGCGCAGAGCGGCGTCCATAACACCGCCGGTGGTACCGAAGATCACGGCAGCACCGGTACCGGTGCCCAGCGGGGTGTCAAAGGGCGTTTCAGGCATCACGGCAGGGTTGACCTGCTCGCCGCGGAACATACGCACGATCTCACGGGTCGTCAGGACCACATCCACATCGGGATCGCCGCACACATCGTTCATCACGGGCAGAGCGGCCTCGCTCTTCTTGGCGGTGCAGGGCATGACGGACACCACGAAAATCTGATGGGGGTCAACGCCCAGTTTGTCGGCAAAGTAGCTCTTGGCAATAGCACCGAACATCTGCTGCGGGGACTTGGCGGTGGAGAGGTTCTCCGTAAAGGAGGGGAACTGACTCTTCAAAAAGCGGACCCAGCCGGGGCAGCAGGAGGTGAACATGGGCCAGGTATGGCGGTTGTGCTGGGAGAAACGCTGCAGGAACTCGCTGCCCTCTTCCATAATGGTCAGGTCAGCAGAGAACGTGGTGTCGAACACATAATCAAAGCCCATGTGCTTGAAACCGGTGACCATGCGCTCGGCAGTAGCGTATTTGGGGTCCAAATGATAATACTCGGCCCAAGCGGCACGGACAGCGGGAGCAATCTGCACCACGGTGATCTTGTTGGGATCGGCCAGAGCGTCGAACACCTTGCCGGTGTCGTCACGCTCCTGCAGAGCGCCCACGGGACAGTGCGTGATGCACTGACCGCAGAAGGTACAGTCGGACTCGCCCAGCGTGTGGGTCTTGGCCACACCGACCGTGGTGCGGGAGCCGGTACCAATCAGGTCCCAGATGTGCATGGTCTGCACCTTGTCGCAGACCTGAATGCAGCGCATACACTTGACACAGCGGTTTTCCAGCCGGACCACAGGATTGGAAAAGTCGTCCGGTGTGGGACAGAGATCCTTGATGTAGTGATCGCCTAGCAGATTGTAGTCGTTGCACATTTCCTGCAGACGGCAGTTGCCGCTGCGGGTGCACTGGGTGCAGAGTGTGTCATGCTGACTGAGCAGCAAACGCAGGTTGACGCGGCGTGCCTCCCGGACACGGGGCGAGTTGGTGAATACTTCCATCCCTTCGGCAACCACGTTGTTGCACGAGGGAATCAACCGCTCGTTACCATTAACTTCCACAATGCACAGACGGCAGGCACCAATCTCGTTGAGGTCCTTCAGATAGCACAGAGTGGGGATGTCCAGATGGATGGAGCGGGCAGCGTCCAGAATGGTGGTGCCCTCCGGCACAGTCACTGACTGATGATCGATTGTCAAAGTTACCATTTTTCGATACGTCCTCTCCTAAAGATTCCGTAGCCGAAGTGATCGCAGCGCAGGCAGCGGCTGGCTTCGGTGCAGGCGCCCTCTTCGGTCAAGCCACATTCGATATCCTCGAAATCGTGTTTGCGTTCACCGGCTTCGCGCTCGGTGGTTTCAATGCGGCCATGGGGCGGGCGGCTGTTCAGTTTGGGAGCAGGGATGTCCACGTCCACGGTGATTTCGTGGTGGAAGCCCAGATGCTCGTCAATGTTGGCGGCAGCCACCTTACCAGCGGCAATGGCACGGATGGCGGTCGCAGGACCGGTGACACAGTCACCGCCGGCGAACACGCTGTCCATATCGCCCACCTGACTGGAGCTGGCAGCAACAAATGTACCACGCTTGATGGGGATACCGGCATGGGTAAAGCCTTGAATCTCGATGCCCTGACCGATGGCTACGATGATAATATCCGCAGGGACCCGGACTTCATCCAGAGCAGCCTTGTTGGGCCGGGGACGGCCGGCCTTGTCCACCTCACCGATGATCTGGGGCTGGACCCACAGAGCGGTGGCAACGCCGCGCTCATTGGCCTCAATACGAACAGGGGCCGCCAGCGTCATCAGTTCAGCGCCTTCGGCCATAGCACCGGTAACTTCATCGGGCAGAGCGGTCATATCCGCAATGCGGCGGCGGTAGACACAGGTGACCTTGTCAGCACCCAAACGGATGGCACTGCGGGTAACGTCCATAGCCACATTGCCGCCGCCGATGACCACCACTTTCTTGCCGTGGAAGTTGGGCATATGGTCATCGCCGATGGCACGCAGCAACGCCACAGCGGACATGACATTTTTGCTGTCCTCACCGGGAATACCGGTTTTCTTATCCTGCTGGGCACCAATGGCGATGTACAGGCAGTCAAAGTCACGCTGCAGCTTGTCGAAGGTGATATCCTTGCCCACGGTGATGCCGGTATAAGCCTTGATGCCGGTATCCAGAATGGACTGGATTTCCCGGTCCAGCATCTCCCGGGGGAAACGATAGTTGGGGATGCCGTAGCGCAGCATACCGCCCAGCTTGTTGCGCTCCTCGTAGATGGTGACCTTGTGGCCCATCAAAGAGAGGTAATAGGCGCAGCTCAGACCGCTGGGACCGCCGCCGATGATAGCCACCTTTTTCCCCGTGGCGGGAGCGTTGGGGGGATTGGGCACGTCACCGGCATGATCCACGGCATAGCGCTTCAGTCCACGGATGTTCACGGCGTCATCGATCATGTTGCGGCGGCAGCGAGCCTCACAGGGATGCTCACAGATGTAGGCACAGGCGGTAGGCAGGGGATTGTCCTTGCGCAGCAGGCGTACTGCATCAGCGTAGCGCCCCTCACGGACCAGTGCCACATAGCCGGGAATATCCACACCGGCGGGACACAGAGCCACGCAGGGGACGGGATTCTCCAGACCGGCCAGACAGCGGTGATGCTTGATGTGCTCTTCATAGTCATCCCGGAACCCCTCCAGACCGTCTACCACCAGACGGGCAGCATCGCGACCGATGGCACAGTCAGCGGTATTGATGATGGTGCGAGCGGTTTTTTCAATAATTTTCAGGGTGGCCATGGAGGCCGTGCCGTCCAACACCTGGGAGATCAGCTTACTCAGCTGGCCCAGACCGATACGGCAGGGGACGCACTTGCCGCAGCTCTGTGCATGGCACAGCTGCAGGAAGGACAAAGCCATATCCACTGGACACAGGCCAGGAGGGCTGGCAGCAATGCGGCGCTCGACGTCGCGGTACAGATGTTCAACGACCGTCTGCGCTCTGCTGGGACTTTTGATATCAAGTCTGCTCAAAGCAGATCAGCTCCTTTCGTCCATAGCCAACAAGAAGTACAACTTATGGACATTATATTACCCTTTAGAATGCCACAAAAGTAGAAATATGTCAATTATATAGGAAATATTATTAAAATGAAAGAAAAGTATCGAATTGCTGCGAAAAAAGCAAGTAAAAATTTGAATGATTTTTTTGCTTGCTTAGAGATAGATTTGGATGATATTGGCAAAAAAATGATACAAATGGAAAATTTAGTGGAAGTAGCGGCGAATAGAAATGAAAGGGAAGTTTTCTTAAAATGCAAAAAGAAAAACGCCTCATCCGGAGATGAGACGTTTGGTGAGGGACAGATTATAGGTCGCGGTTGTTGTCATCGTCATTATCAGAGAATGCGTTGGACAGCTCCATGTGCATGATCTTGCGGCTGATGAGATAGCGGCGGGTGGCAAACATGGCGGCCAGAGCGAGGACGCCAGCCAGTAGACTGATGGGGTCATCATGGGACAGGATGATATGACGGGCAATGGCCACTGTGACCACTTCCAGCACATTGGCGGGAGTCAGGTCGATCAGCATGCGGACAAACTCCAGACCCACGACAATGCTCAGGATATCCTTCAAAAACAGATCACTGGTGGGGAAGTAGGTGGGGTCGATGACGACACGGTAAGCTTCGATGCCAAGATTGCCCACCAGAACGATGATGGTCAATACGGCCAGGATCAGCTCGATTACATAGAGCAGCTTGCGAATCAAAGATTCAATTTTCAGATTATGCATAAAAACCTCCTGTATCAAAAATGGTACATTTACGACGGGAAACAGCGAACGTTTTCTATCCGATGACAAAAAAAGTAATTTTCTCAATCCATATCATAACATTTGAACGGAGGCAAGTCAATAATAAGCGTGATAAAAATAACGAAAGAAAAAGAAAAAATCCTGCTCCGGGCGCTGTGCGCTGGGCAGGATTGCGGAAAGGGACAAAAGTGCATCCGTTTCCGGGAAGCTCCGCAAAGGCAGGTCACTTCTGCGGAGAGGGTTATTTTGCCAGAAAGGCCTCGTAGGAGGATTGCAGCCACTGTTTCAGTTCTTCCACACCGTCATCATCCCAGGGAAAATCCCGGACTTGCACGTCGTTGGCAGCTTCGTAGCAGTAGACAGTGTAGATGGCGACATGAAGCTGATGGTTTTCCTTGTCGGTGGCAAAGCGATAGCGGAAATCACCAATATTGCCGGTGTAAATGAAAGCCCGGTTGAACCACCGGGGTGTCAGCTGTGAAAATTGCGGATGCATGGACTCACTCCTTGAAAATTCTTTTTTCTTATCATAGCACAGCGCAGGCGGCATTGACAAGAGGAAGAGAACGGAAGAATTCGGTTGCATCTGAGGGAAGATATGGTATAATAGGCCCAACGGCTGAAATACTGGGGAAAAAGGCAGATTAGATGATGATTCTGGTGTCGGACAGGGGTACTTTGCAAGAACTGTTCCGCTCGGTGAACGGCAGAAGAGAAAAATTTTCGGACGTGCCTGCTCCTGGTTTTGGAAAAGAGAGGTAAGTGAATTATGGAAAACGCAGTAAGACGAATCGGTGTACTGACCAGCGGTGGTGATGCACCCGGCATGAATGCAGCTATCCGCGCTGTGGTCCGTACCGCAGCCAAGTGCGGGATTGATTGTGTGGGCATTCGCCGCGGTTGGGCAGGTTTGATTAACGGTGATATTCAGCGGATGGATTCCGACTCTGTGAGCCATATCATCAACCGTGGCGGTACGATGCTCTATACGGCCCGCAGCGAGGAGTTTCGCATGGAGATCGGCCAGAAGAAGGCCGCCGACACTTGTAAGCTGCTGGGACTGGATGGCATTGTGGCGATCGGCGGTGACGGTACGTTCCGCGGCGCACAGGCACTGGCCAAGTACGGCATTGCCGTGGTGGGCATCCCGGGCACCATTGATAATGATATCGTCTGCACAGATTATACCATTGGTTTTGATACGGCAGCCAATACAGCGATTGAGTGTATCGACCGCCTGCGGGACACCATGCAGTCCCATGAGCGCTGTTCTGTGGTTGAGGTCATGGGACGTCATGCTGGTTATCTGGCGTTATATGTAGGCATGGCCGTAGGTGCCACAGCAGTACTGGTGCCGGAGAAGGAGTACGATTTTGAGAGAGATGTGGCTGAGCGGATCCGTCATTCCCGACTCAACGGCAAGACGAACTTTATGATCGTGGTGGCGGAGGGTGCTGCCAGTGCCGTGGACGTGGGCAAGCAGATCCATGAGGATCTGGGATTGGATCCCCGTGTCACCATCCTGGGCCATATTCAGCGCGGCGGCAGCCCCACGGCTAAGGATCGCGTGATGGCGACCCGTATGGGCTATGAAGCCGTTCGTGTTCTGGCAGAGGGAAAGACCAACCGGGTTATCTGCGCAGATGATGATTCCATTTGCGATATGGATATTGATGAAGGCTTGGCCATGAAGAAGACGCTGAATGCGGAAGAGTATACCGTCATGGAGGCAATGAGCGGCGTGTAAGCTGCAAGCAGTTTCTTGTCTTATGAGTAATGCAAAAAAGAGCGATACAGGATTTCCTGTATCGCTCTTTTTGTTTTGGAACCAAAGAAGCAGACCCTTGTTTGATTCGCAGAAATTAAAGGTCAAAAATACCCATGATAAAGATGCCGACCACGACCAGTGCAATCATGAGATAGTGCTTCCAGGACAGTTTTTCTCTTAGGAACAAACGGCCCCACAACACGGAGGCGGCGCAGTAAGAGGAGATGATGGGAGCGGACATGGCCAGATGCTCGGTATCGGAAATAGCGAAGATGTAGCAGAACTGACCGATAGTCTCAAAGATGGCACCGGTGTATTTGGGAAATTCCCGGCGGGGAACCAGGCGCTGATGCTTGATGACCACCACATAGAGGAAGCACAGGAATGCAGCGAAGAGGAACGTCAGCTCATAAGCCACATTAGCAGAACCTGCGCCAATATCGGAATCGACAGGCAGTGCCAGCAGCTGGTTAATCTTCGCAATGGCGAAGTTATCAGCGAAAGTACCGGCAGCGTCCAAAATACAGTAAGCCACAGGCATAGCCAGGGCCATGAAGGACTTAGCATACTTGTAGTTGCTGGCCTTCTGACGCTCAGCACGGAGATCGTCGTCCTCAAAGTGATCCACCACGCCCAGACCGATGGCACCGATGCACACCAATGCCACAGCACCGATGGCCAGAGGGGAGTAGCCGCCCCGGCCCACGGTCAGCAGAGTGACAATAGCCACCAGAGCGCCGGAAGAGTTACAAATGGGGGAAGAAATGGACAACTCGATATAGCGAAGTCCCACATAACCCATGGCCATGGAGATAATGTAGAGGAGGGACACGGGCAGATAGATCCAGATGATCTGAAGATTGATAGTGGTGCCGTTAGCGAAGATTTCATAGCAGGCGTGCAGACCCATAACAACACCCACGGCAATGACCATCTTCCAATGGCTGTACTTGTCGTCCGCATCACGGCAGCCAATCTTGGAAAAGAGATCAGATCCGCTCCAGAAGAGCAGAGTAATAAGGGAAAGCCAGAACCACATATGTCATTTTTCTCCTTCGAATACACAGATAAGCATTACAGATCAATGAGCTTTGCATCCAGCATTTTCTGCAGGCTCATCAGGATGCCCAGCTTGGCATGGTACCAAGTCAGACCGCCCTGGAAATAGACGGCGTAGGGGGCACGGATGGGGCCGTCAGCAGACAGCTCGATGGAAGAACCTTGTACGAAAGCACCGGCAGCCATAATGACATCGGAGTCGTAGCCGGGCATGGGCCAGGGTTCGGGGGTCACATAGCTGTCCACGGGGGCAGCTGCCTGAATACCGCCGCAGAAGGCCACCATGCCCTCACGGCTGCCCAGCTCTACGGCCTGAATGATATCGTTGCGCTGCTCCTTGCTGCCGGGCACGACGCGGAAGCCCAGCTTTTCATAGCAGGCGGCGGCGAACACGGCACCCTTGGTCGCACCGGCCACCACGGTGGGGGCCAGGAAGAAGCCCTGGTAGAGAGAAGTCAGCAGGCCCATGTTGGAACCTACTTCCTTACCCAGACCCGGGGCATTAAGACGGTAGGCACAGCGCTCAATGCAGTGCTTCTTACCGCAGACATAGCCGCCGGTGGGGGCCAGACCGCCGCCGGGGTTCTTGATGAGGCTGCCCACCACCATGTCAGCACCCAGATCAGAGGGCTCAATGGTGTCCACGAACTCGCCGTAGCAGTTATCCACCATGCACAGAATGTCGGGCTTGCACTCCTTGCAGAAGGCAATCAGCTCGCCGATCTGCTTGACGGAGAAAGAGGGGCGGGTCGCATAGCCCTTGGAGCGCTGGATGGTCACCAGTTTGGTCTTTTCATTGATGGCCTTGCGGATGTTCTCGTAGTCAAAGGTGCCGTCGGGCAGCAGATCTACCTGGCGGTAGCTGACGCCATACTCCTTGAGAGAGCAGGTAGAGGGACGGATGCCGATGACTTCTTCCAGTGTGTCATAGGGAGCGCCGACCGGGCTGAGCAGCTCGTCACCGGGCAGCAGATTGGCGCTCAGGGCCAGCGCCAGAGCGTGGGTACCACAGGTGATCTGAGGGCGTACCAGAGCGGCCTCGGTGTGGAAGGTATCGGCATAGATGCGCTCCAGATTGTCACGGCCTTCGTCATCATAGCCGTAGCCGCTGGACAGATTGAAGTGGTTGGCGGCCAGACGATTCTTCTGCATGGCGCCGATCACCTTCGCCTGGTTGTATTCGGCCACGGCGTCGATGTGGTCAAACTGCTCTTTCAGATCGACCAGTACTTTTTCACCAAACTGCAGGACAGCTTCAGAAACGCCCAGCTGGGCGTATATTTCGTTCATATGCATATGACTCTCCTCATTCCTTATTGATCTTCTCTAAAATTTGTTCTGCGACCTGATCCAGAATCTCTGGCTTGGAGACGATCAGACCACTTTCTTCATTCCCCAAAATCAGCAGGGTGTCTCCCGGCTTGATGCCGAAGAAGCTGCGGGCCTCTTTGGGAATCACGATCTGTCCACGATCCCCCACTCGGGCGGTGCCGAAGATTTTGGGCCCTTTGGGTTTTCCTAAAATATGTTTGCCCCCAGGCATAGCCTCACCTCAAAAATCACATTTTTCACACTTGTGTGACGTGAACTAGTATAACACCTTTTGAAGTAAATGCAAGGAAATTATCGCTTGCTCTAAAAAAATTCTCATATTTTGCGGTAAAACGCACAAATTTTGCGGTTGCCTTGGTACTTTTCCCCCAAATCAGCATGGCTGTCCGCCTTGCATAGGGAGGGGGAGGGATGGTATACTGTGGGGCAGAACAAAAAGGAAGGCGAAAAGAGATGTATTACCGTACACTGAACAGCTGGCTGCGGGAGCAGTATGGCGGCAAGGTCTATAAGCTGGCGTTGCAGGGGGTGACCACCTGTCCCAATCGGGATGGGACCGTGGGCCGCCGGGGCTGCCTCTTTTGCTCAGAGCAGGGCAGCGGTGAGTTTGCGGCATCGGGTCCTATCGAAGAGCAGCTGCGTCGGGCCAAGGCTCGGGTGGCGGCAAAAGTGCCGGAGGATACCCGCTACATCGCCTATTTCCAGAGCTTCACCAATACCTACGCCCCGGTGGATCATCTGCGTTCCCTTTTTACAGCCGCCATGGCCCCGGAGGAAGTGGTGGCCTTGTCGGTAGCCACCCGACCGGATTGCTTAGGGGCGGATGTGCTGGATTTACTGGAAGAGCTGAATCGGCAAAAGTCGGTATGGGTGGAGCTGGGATTGCAGACGATCCATCCGGAGAG
>RCNI01001114.1_pt1 | contig 21543 bp, 16 predicted proteins | sample 2041151 | NCBI WGS metagenome assembly RCNI01 (sample SAMN09708214, study PRJNA481090) | feces metagenome | isolation source: feces | place: Antarctica: Albino Rookery | reverse complement strand
TTCGACCAGGAAATCACTGCTGCCGACTTGTTGGATGGCAAGTATCTTTTGGTTCAGCGCGGTAAGAAGAACTATTTCCTTCTCATCGCCAAATAAGCAAGACATCGTTGATTTGATTGAAGCACCCATTGGAAGTTCCAGAGTATACCTATATATAATAAAGGTGTACTCTTCTGACAATGGGTGTTCTTTTTTTATCCAACCAACCCTAAAGTTTTTCCTCAAAAAGAGATACAAACATTCCAAGATACAATAGTCAGCAAACAAGATTCCGACTATATTTTTTGTGCAGATAAGAGTTCTATAAACACCTGATAATCAGTACAATAAAAAGATACCTAAAACGCCTTGTCGTTTTGAGTAAAACGACAAGGCGTTTTAAAAAAATGACAGGTCGTTTTAGATAAAACGCCAAGACATATTTTTTTTCTGTCTTGACAAGATGAAAACAGCCCCCTTTTTACATCAGACAAAAGACAGCCTTTGCTAAACACCTCCAAGCCTCAGCACGCCCTTTCCAAACACTTTTCCAACAAGAAAAATTGTTCCGAAGAAACAAGAGAAAACTATAAAGAAAAATGCGAGTCCAATTGAGGCATCGCCCCTGGTTGTGTACAGACATAAGCCGATACGTCCACTGCTATTTTATGGGCATCCCGTATACTTCTTCCCTTCAAAACTGCAGCCACAAATGCCGCGGTAAAAGCATCGCCTGCCCCCACCGTATCAACAACCTTAACCTGAGGAGTCGGGAAGAAAGTATGCTGTTCAGGAGTAAAAACATGACTTCCCTGCTCTCCACAGGTCAATATCACCATTTTCAACTGATAGTCATCAAGCAAAGTACGACATCTTTCTTCCACCCCTTTCTGAGCAAGACAGAACAAACAAGTTATTTGCTCAAACTCTTCATCATTGATTTTCAATACATTGCATTTACAAAGAGAATCATGAATAATTTCTTTGGTATAGAAGTGCTGGCGAAGATTGATATCAAAGACCTTCCATACATCTTCCCTATGGGGCATCGCATCCAGAAACCAATTGATGGTTGTTCGAGACACAGCATGGCGTTGAGCCAACGAACCAAAACAAACCACCTTGGTATGCGAAGCCAATGCTTCCAGTTCATCGGTATAAGGTATATTATCCCATGCAACATCCGTCTTGATATTATAAGAAGGCACCCCAGAAGCATCCAGAGAAACCTGTACGATTCCTGTAGGGTATACGATTTGCGGCACGAAAAACGAAATTCCTCTCTCTTGAAAAGTATGTAGAATTTCATCACCCAAACCATCCTGACCTACTGCACTGACCACCTTTGCAGGCAACCCGAGCTGCTGTACATGATAAGCGAAATTAGCGGGAGCCCCTCCCAACTGTTTGCCCTCCGGCAACATATCCCATAACGCCTCACCCAAACCTATAACATAGTCTTTCATATTTCTCGGCATGTTTTTTATAGTATATCATTAAAGCACAAAAGTTTTCCACTCTTGAAAGTGGAAAACTTTTCTATAAGGTATATATCAAAACGCTTCATTACGCGTTTTACTGGTTGCTATCAAATAAATTCCCAACAGAATCAACGGTACACTCAACCACTGACCAATGTTAAATGTCATACCCACTTCTTCAGCTACCTGAGGATTCTTCATGAATTCGAGAGCGAATCGTGTTCCAAAGAATATCAGCAATGACACTCCCGTAATGAGACCGATTCTCGACTGCAGATGAAAACGAACGTACATCACTTTCGCTACGATAAAGGCGGTAATACAATAAAGCATCTCATAAATCTGAGTCGGGTGACAAGCCAAAGCCTCACCATTCCGATTGTAAAGAGCCTGCCATTCGCGTGAGTTGACAAACTGGAATCCCCAAGGCATATCGGTAGGGAAACCGAATATCTCAGAATTCATCAGGTTTCCGAAACGGATACAGGCACAGACCACAGCTACAGCAGGAATCATACGGTCAAATAACCACCACACACTCTTATGGGTAACTTTTTTAGAATAGTACACTAAAGTAAGAATAATGGCAAACACCCCTCCGTGACTGGCCAGACCTCCTTTCCATACTTTTAATATTTCTATGGGATGAGCTCCATAAAAATCCCATTCATAGAAAAGGCAGTGACCTAAGCGGGCACCGATAATGGTACTGAGAATACTGTAAATAAATAATTTGTCGGCCCAATCTTCCGGATAATTCTCCTTGCGAAACAAACGAGATACCATTTCATAGGCAATCATGAAGCCAAGCCCCCACATCAATCCATACCAACGGATTTCCAATGAGCCCAAATGAACCAAGATGGGATCTACATCCCAAACGATACTAGCTAATGTCATCTTATTCTATTTTTATGATTATTTTCAGTCATATCAGGCTAGAACCTCTTTGTCTCCAAAAGAACAACGGAAGTGCCCAAACGTTTACAAAGGAACTAAAAAAAATCTCTCCTCCAAAATGAATTGGAGGAGAGATTCTAAGTTTCTATTTTTTCTCCTTGCTCAACGGAGAATTAAAGAGCATTATGCCATTACCTTTTTATTAAGACTACCCATACCTGCCGGTTATACCAGATGAGCAATCAACTCTTCACGATTGCCTGCCAACAAATCAATTACCGGCACCTCAATCATGGTATAACATCCAGCCTGCTGCTTCATGGTAGCACGAGCAGTACAAACTAAAACCTGACCGGTCAACGCAGGATTATTTATCTTCATGTCAAATTCAAACAACTGGTTCTGTGTAGTTCCTGAAACACCTTTGCGAACCAAGTTCACACCATGACCCATATCCTTCAAATCATCAACGCAAGGAACCTGAATTACATGAGTTTCATCGTTAACGAAATAAGGATCAGCCTTGATAGCAGAAGCTACAGTTTCATAATCGTATCCGTCTTCCAATTCGATGTAAACCATACGACGATGAATGCCTGTACCTACAGGAATAGTCATAGACAAGGCCGCTTTCACTCCTTCGATAGCCTTTACCGCAACTGTGTGTCCCATACTCATACCTGGACCGAAATTAGTATAGGTGATTCCCTTCGGAGCAATAGCCTGCAACAAAGTACGAACAATTGAATCGCTTCCCGGATCCCAACCGGCAGAAATAATAGAAACCGCATTTCCTGCCTTTGCAGCTTCGTCCAAAGAACGACGCAATGAAGTGATCTGTGTATGAATATCAAAACTATCAACCGTATTGATACCTAAAGCCAAGATTTCTTTTGCATATTGTTCAACGCTACGTGTAGGAGTAGCCAAGATAGCTACATCAACATCTTGCAGTTCCTTTATATTTTTTACTACCGGATATGCAGCCAATTCCGCCGGCTTGTTTTCCTCACCGTGACGACGAACGACACCTGCGACCTCAAAATCGGGAGCAGCTTCCAATGCTTGCAATGCAAATTTGCCAATATTACCGTAACCTACTACGGCAGCTCTAATCTTTTTCATAATGTGTATGATTCTTTAAATTATTATCATCTATGTTTTTCAAGTACAAAAATAGATAATTGGAACGATTCTAAAAAAAAAGGAGAGAACCATTTTTGGATATTTTTCCTCCTGTTTGCGATTTATAACTAAGATAATGCTATTTTTGTTCGTCAAATTATAGTTTGTTAAATTTTTATGATTGAATATATTAAAGGAGAACTTGATGAATTGACACCAGCAATGGCGATAGTAGACTGTCACGGTGTAGGATACGGAATAAACATTTCTTTAAATACTTATTCTGCCATTCAAGGAAAGAAGGAAGTGAAGCTTTACATCTATGAGGTAATCCGAGAAGATACCTATATGCTCTACGGATTCTCTACCAAACAAGAAAGAGAAATATTCCTTCTGCTCATCAGCGTGTCTGGCATTGGAGGAAATACGGCCAGAATGATTCTTTCTGCACTAAGTCCGTCGGAGTTATGCAACGTTATCAGCAGTGGCAACGACAAGATGCTGAAAACGGTGAAAGGTATCGGGCTGAAGACAGCGCAACGTATCATTGTCGATTTGAAAGATAAAATCGGAACTACAGGAATAGAGCCAGCCGCTTCGACCGACCTGTTGGCAATTCCTGCACATTCTGAAGTATATGAAGAAGCGATAGCCGCATTGGTCATGCTGGGATTTGCACAGGCTCCTTCACAAAAGGTGGTTTCTGCCATCCTAAAAGAAGACTCCAGCTATACAGTTGAAAATGTAATCAAACTGGCCTTGAAAAGATTATAACCTTTTCAAGACAGCAGACAGTGCCACTCACGACAAGGCATTCATTACACGAGTTCTGATAGCAGAAATCTATCGAAATAGTCGGCCAATGCCACGAAAGGCAGCTATCCGCTCCATATTTTGTCGAGAAGATTTATGTCTAACAACATATTGGAAAGGACACGAGAAAGTCGTAATTTTGTATATCTAATTAATACATACTATTAAACTATGATTCACAAAATGCCAAAACTTCCTTATACGATGGAAGCATTAGCTCCGCTGATGAGCAAAGAGACACTTGATTTTCATTACGGCAAACACTTGCAGGCCTATGTTAATAATTTGAATGCACTGATTGCAGGAACTTCTTTTGAGAACATGGAACTTGAAGAAATTATCAAGAAAGCAGAAGGAGGCACTTTCAACAATGCTGCCCAGACATGGAATCACACTTTCTTCTTCAACCAACTCACTCCTAAAGAAGTGAAGATTCCTGAGAAACTGGAAAAAGCATTGAATAAGACATTTGGTTCAGTTCAGATTTTCAAAGAAGAATTTACACAGGCTGCTGCAACGTTCTTTGGTTCGGGATGGGTCTGGCTGGTTTCAGACGAAAAAGGAAACCTTTCCATTACAAGCACCCCCAATGCAGGAAATCCGCTTACTCAGAATTTAAAGCCTTTACTAGTTATCGACGTTTGGGAACATGCCTACTACATTGATTACCGCAACAATCGAAAGGCTTATATTGACAGTTTCTGGAAACTAATCAATTGGGAGAAGGTTGCTGACTTGCTCTAAAAGCACTGCAACAAGATTCAATATAAAGGGAAGAGCCGTTTGAATGAAGTCTCATTCAAACGCCTCTTCCCTTTATGTTTACGTACTCTTATTCTTTTCCAGTCTTATCTTTAGCAGCTGATTCCTCCATTTTCCGTGTTACGAACTGAATCTTCATTCTTGCCTCTTTCTGTTCCTTACGTATTTCTTCCATTGAAGACAATATACGAGCTAAGTCACTGACAGCCGCAATGGCTTGAATATCTTTTGCATACATGACTGTTCGATAAGGACGGTCGCCCAAGAATTCCAATTTCAAGGACTTGGCTTCACGGTTGGCTACGATGAAAGCAATTACTCCCCCATCGTTGCCCAACTTATAATCTGCTTTTTCAATGAAACGTCCCAAATCAGTCGTTTCATAGCTATCATTAGAGACCGGCGTTTCTGCAAAAGCATCTTTTGTACTTACCTTTACCGCTGTGTGATGCAAGTTTCCACCCGCACAGAAAATAGAAGTCAATGACATCTCGCCCAACTCATTTACCTGAGCACGCAGAAAAGACCGTCCTATATTCTTTTCGATGATTTGAGAAGGATGGAAATAATTACCAATTTCCTGATAGGCCGTATCCTTTTCTAATACATAGTTCTTCTTAATCTCATCCAAAGCCTCCTGTTTTACCGTCATCATACTATCCAAATAAGCTAACGAACGGCCCTGCTCCTCCAAATCAACACGCTGCATTAATCTGACTGCCTTTTTTCTAATCTCAAAAGCTTTCGGATACAAAACACGAATGCTGTCTATCTGCAATTTGGCGTCATTAAAATCTCCATTATTAAAAGAGGTCTCTGCCCGAAGCAACAAAGTCTCAGCTTTCTGTTCATCTTGATTGCAAGAAACGAATATCATCGCTAAACAAGCTATCAGCAATTTATATTTCTTCATAAAAAAACTTTTTTTTATAATCACAAAAGTAAGAATAAAATATGAATTAAGAAGAAATCAAGCCAACAATCTCTCCCCACAAAAAGTGGAATTTTACGGCAAAAACATATATTAGTAACCACAAATACTGAATAAAACGGGCTTCATACTTTATTTTAAATTTAATTTTACCCTATTTAAGGTATTGCATAGAGTATTATCATCCTTTAACTTTGCATCATTAAAAAATAAAAAAATGTTTTAAATTATTTACTCAATAAAAAAACTCAAAATGAACAAAAAGATTTTCGTTGCAATGGTATTTGCAGCATTTGTAGGAACAAACTCAGTAATTGCAGAAACAATCAAAACAGTACAGTATCGTGTAGAAAACATGCGTTGTGGCAACTGTGCAGGGCGTGTTAAGAAAGCTTTGACAGCTAAAGAAGGTGTGGATAAAGTTACTGTTGATATGGAAAAGAAAGTGGTTACCGTTTCATACGATGCAGACAAAGTCTCAACAAAAGCACTTTCTGCTGCTATCACTGAAATCAAATTCACTCCTACTGCTTATTCTAAATCTGAAGTCATCGAACGCGTTGCTTCATACAAAGCTTCTCAGATGCGTTGTGGTAACTGTGCAGCTCGCGTGAAAAAGAACATGAGCGCTGTAGCAGGTGTTCAGTCAGTTGACGTAGACATGGCTACAAAATCAGTTAAAATCACTTACGATGCAAACAAAGTAAGCAAGAATTCTTTCAAAGACGAATTCAAGAAATTCGGTTATACCGTAACTACTTATATCCCTAACAAGATTGTTGCTTATGCACAGCTTGCAGTTGAAAAAGGTGACCTTAGCGAAGCTGGCTTGAAGAAGCTTTCTGCAGTAAAAGGTTTCTTGGATGTAAACGTAAACCAGAAGACTCAGGCTATCGCTATTTCTTACAACACCAAGACTTTAGATGAAGCAGGCGTTAAGGCTGAATTGAAAAAGTTGAACTACGTGATTGCTGACTGATTTCAGACAAGATCAATATAAAAAAACGAAGCACTTCCTAACATACTGAAAGCAGTATGTATACAGGAAGTGCTTACACTCTCAAAATGACATTCGCAAATATATAAAATTTGCATTATAGTACACTATTATTTACGGAGAAAAAATCTTCTATCTTCATAGTTAAGAGCTGCAAACAGCCCCAATCAGCCAATTCCATTCAACAGATTTGGGAATTAAGATAAAGAGCAATTAGGAAGATACAAGTTGTTCTCGCTAAACAAATATAGATGAAAAAAAGAAGTTTAGGTTTATTTGTTTTATTATTATTTTTGATTGTTCAGGTATCAGCGGAAACTATTTCAAAATTGAACATCAAAGGTTACATTCTTGACGAAGATGGTAACCCACTAATCGGAGCCCTTATTAGCAATAAAGATAAGACAGCATCAACCGTCGCTCAGGATGGCGGTTATTTCGAGATGAAAGTTGCAGAAAAGAAACCAATCCTTCAAGTTGATTATGTAGGATTTAATACAAAATTACATGAAGTAGTACGCCCAGACGATGTACAAGTCATCGTATTGTCTTCTAACAACGAACTAACAGAAGTTGTAGTGACTGAAAGAGGTATGGGGGCTATGAAACGCCGTCGCAGCGTAGTCGTTACTGAAGACATCACATCTAAAGCCCTTACCCGTGCTGCTTGCTGTAACTTATCAGAAAGTTTTGAAACCAATCCATCTGTCGACGTTGCATACAGCGATGCTGTTACTGGAGCCAAGCAGATTCAGCTTCTTGGACTTTCTGGAACTTATGTACAAATGTTGACAGAAAACTTCCCGAACATGCGTGGAGCTGCTTCTTTGTACGGATTGGATTATATCCCTGGCCCTTGGATGCAAAGCATTCAAGTTTCAAAAGGAGCCGCTTCTGTTAAGAACGGTTTCGAATCTGTTACCGGCCAGATTAACGTTGAATATAAAAAGCCTAAAATAGCAGACCCATTCTTCATCAACTTGTTCTACGGAAGTGCAGGAAGATACGAAGGCAATGCAGTGGGTGCTGTAGAGTTGAACGACAACTTGTCAACTGCTTTATTCGTCAACTACTATAACGAAAAGCAGTCGCATGACAAGAACCATGATACCTTCTTGGATATACCGAAGATGGAATCATTCAGTGCAATGAACCGCTGGCATTACCAGACACCCAACTTTGTATCTCAGTCAGGTGTTAAGGTTCTTACCGACCGCAGAACAAGTGGTCAGACTCACCATACAGTAGGTCCTGATTTCCAAGGCGATCCGTTTACCATCGATTTAAAGACGAACCGCGTAGAAGCCTTCACCAAGAACGGTTTCATCATGGATCAAGATAGAAATGAAAGTATCGCAATCATCGCTTCTGGTTCATACCACGACCAAAAGTCCAACTACGGTAAAAATATCTACAACATTTATGAAACCAATGTTTACGGATCATTACTTTATGAAAGTGAATTCGGTGAAAAGCATAAATTAGCAGCAGGTATGAACTTCAATTGGGACAGATATACACAACGCGGCAACGTGGTTGATATACATTGTCCACAATGGAAAGATCTGGATGAAACAACAGGAGGTGCTTATGCTGAATACACTTGGACACCGGTTGAAAAATTCACCGTACTCGGTGGAATCCGTGTAGACTACAGCTCACTTCATAAATGGTTCGTCACTCCCCGTCTTCATGTAAAATACGACGCTACAGAATGGATGCACTTGCGTGCTTCAGCCGGAAAAGGCTACCGTTCCGCTTTCGTCTTCCCTGAAAACAGCTACTTGCTTGCCAGCAACCGTAAATTCGACATTGCTTCGAACTTGAAACAGGAAAGTGCATGGAACTACGGTTTAAGTGCACAGTTCTTTATACCAATCGGTGATGAAGAACTGACATTGAGTGCTGAATGGTTCTACACAAACTTTGACAATCAGGTGGTAGTGGATATGGATTCTGACAGCCATGAGGTATCATTCTACAACTTGCAGAGACGTTCTTCTTCAAGCGTATTCCAGTTTGAAGCAAGCTATCCACTGTTTAGAGGTTTCACCATCTTAGGTGCTTATCGTTGGATGGATGTCAACTGTACTTATGGCGACAAGAAACTCAGAAAGCCATTGACCAGCCGTTACAAAGGTTTGATTACCGCTTCGTATGAAACTCCGCTTCGCAAATGGCAGTTTGACTTCACCACTCAATTCAACGGAGGTGGCCGTATGCCTTTGGCTGATAAAGAAAAACCATTATGGAACAACTCGTTTGGTTCTTTCGTACAGCTTAGTGCACAGATTACCAAACGCTTCCATCACTGGAGCATTTATGCAGGCGGTGAAAACCTGACCAACTACAAGCAGAAGAATCCGATTATCGGATGGGAAAATCCGAGTTCAGATGATTTTGATGCTACAATGGTATGGGGACCTACAATGGGACGAAAATTCTATGTGGGTATTCGCTACAACATTCCAAAATTCTAATAAAAATACAGAATTCCTTCGGGAATCACACTTTCAAAAACGATAAATGTTATGAGAACAAAAATCTTTGCATTAGGTGCATTATTATTGATGTCAGCCCTTTCAGCAAATGCTGAAACCTTCGACAAGAAAAAGAAAAAAGAAACAGTTACTTACTTGGTTTCTATGACTTGCGAGAACTGCCAGCAACGTATTGAGAGTAATATTCCATTCGAAAAAGGGGTTACAGATCTCAAGGTAGACCTTCCCAACAAATTGGTTACCATTGAATATCGTTCAGATAAGACCACTGCTGACAAGCTGAAAGCAGCAATCAAAGAAATGGGATTTACAGTAGTTCCTTTCAAGAACATCAAAAAAGAAACGAAAGAACAAAAATAAAGAGTTCTTACTCGTATCCTTTATCAAACAGGAAATTCAATTCTTTTCATAAGGTATCCAGTAGGCCGCTGATACCTTATGAAAAAATTGAGCTTCTTTCTTCTTGATCAATTCCGCTGGACTCCAGCAAGAATCTCATCAATAACAGAAGAATATCATTTGATTATAGTGATTCCATCTTCATGACAAAGATATAAATCTTGTCTGATTATATTTTTTTACACAATCTCAATATGAAAAGAATAAATTCTTTCATACAATTTTTTGAACAAAATTGTATGAAACACCTCGTTATTGCCCTTTCCCTTCTATTCCTTTTCGCTTATACACCTGAAGTTCAAGCTAATACAGGAAATATCGTTATAAAAGGTAAAGTCCTTAATAGAGATAAAGAACCTATGATTGGTGCCACTGTTACAATACACAAGCACAAAGGTGGAGCCGTGGTAGACATGGACGGAAATTTTTCTATCCATCTCAATTCCGTAAAATTTCCTTGTACGCTTATCGTACAATATGTAGGCTATAAAACTGAACGTATCACTATCAACAACTATCGTGAAGGAAGAAACAGAAAAATTTTCCTTCAAGAAGACAACTATTCTCTGAATGACGTGGTAGTGGTAGGTTATGGTAAATCATCACGTAAAAAGCTGACAGGTTCTGTTGCCAAAGTTACCTCTTCAGTGATTAATCAAGCCAGCAAAGAAGCTCCTATCATGGCTCTTCAAGGAAATGCAGCCGGTGTCTACATTACTCAAGGTTCTGGAGTGCCGGGAGCCGGAAGCAGTAGTGTCATCATTCGTGGTGTCAGTACATTGAACTCTCAGTCTAACCCTCTCTACATCATTGATGGAGTTCCATTCTATTCAGAAGGAGGCAACGAAGTAGGTTATTACTCAAACGGTGTATTCGGCCGTCCCGATGCCTTGTCTTTAATCAACCCATCAGATATTGAAAGTATCGAAGTATTGAAAGATGCCGACGCAACAGCCATTTATGGTACAAAAGGTGCTAATGGTGTCGTTTTGATTACTACTAAAAAAGGTCAGTCTGGTAGAATTAAGATAAATGCAAACTACTCTGCTACAGCATCTTACATTTCCAAGAAATTGGATTTCTTAGGTATTGAAGATTATATTTCATTGAGAAAGAAAGCCGTACAGAGCGACCTTGAAAAAGGATACCTTAAGGAATCCGATCTGAATGCCATGAAATTCCCGGACCTTTACTTATGGGACCAACACAAAGATTACAACTGGCAGGAAGAAATGATGGGTAATACCGCATGGGCACACGATGCACAACTTCAGATATCTGGAGGTAGCAAGAATACTTCATTCATGGTAAGCGCTTCTTATTATAAAGCAAACACTGTTGTCATTAGTTCGGACAAATACTCTCGATGGACTGCTCGTGCGAATTTTGCACATCATTCAGAAGACAGACGCTTCAATATGGAACTTGGAGCAACATTCTCAGGTATTGACATGTTAGCAAGCGCTGGTTCATCACCTTATACAAGAATGAATACAGCTCCAAACACACCGTTGTTCGATGAATTCGGCAGACCCTACTATATACCTGGCGATAGAGACTACTCATCTAAAACAGACTTCTTGGCCTTTACTGGAAACAGCAAGACTGCAAACTTCTTAGGAAACTTACAGTTGAGCTATGAAATCATCAAGCATTTGAAAGCAAAGGTTTCTATGGGTTACAACTATACGACAAACGATCAGAAAAATAAATACGAACGTTACTACGAGAACCCATACGATGAATCCCAATACAATGAGGCAATGTATGCCAACACCAGCACTGAAGCATTCCAAATAGAGCCTCAACTCATTTATGACCTGAATATTTCAAAAGGCAAACTGACCGCATTGTTAGGTGCCACCTATAGCAATACCAGCAGTAAAGTTCTGAGAATGAGAGGACAGAAATATCCTAGTGATGCATTCCTTGACAATATTGCTTCCGCAGCAAGTGTCATTCAGTATATGAATCCTACTTCTCAAACCAAAACAGCTTCAATTTTTGCTCGTTTGAACTATGATTGGGACAGCAAATACCTAATCAGCGGTATCTTCCGTCGCGACGGTTCATCACGTTTCGGACCAGACCACCGTTATGGAAATTTCTACTCAATCGGTACAGCTTGGCTGTTCGGCAATGAGAATTTCATCAAAGAATCAGCTATCGGCAAGGTTTTGAGTCATGGTAAACTCCGTTTCAGCTACGGTCGTACAGGTAACGACGGTATCGGTGACTATGCTTTCATGACAAAATACTCTACTACTTCATACCCTTATGAAGGAAATATCGGTATGTACCCAGAGAATATCGCCAATGAAGCCCTACATTGGGAATCTACCTATAAGATGGACTTAGGATTGGAACTGGGATTATTCAATGATAGAGCCTTGTTCAATGTCACTTGGTTTCACAATGTAAGTACCGACCTTTTGACCAATAAGGCACTTGCATCACAGACAGGTTTCAGTTCCATCACTTCAAACTTGGATGCTGAAATTCTGAACCGCGGTTGGGAAATAGAATTGAACACTCAAAACATAAAGACCCGCAACTTCTTATGGAAGACCAGCTTCAATCTTACCATACCACACAATGAATTGACAAAGTTCAAGAATTTGGAATCATCTGCTTATAACAGAAGATATGCTCTTGGCGAATCTTTACATGTAGTGAAAGGTTATAACTACTTAGGAGTAAACAACCAAAATGGTCTGCCGATGTTCGAAGACGTTGACAACAGCGGAACTCTCACCTCAGCAGGCGACTACAAGGTCTTGGGTAACTTGGACCCTAAATTCTACGGTGGTTTGACCAATACACTCACTTACAAAGGATTTACACTTGACTTCAGCTTCTACTTCAGAAAGAAGCCGATGGAATACGGATACCTATGGAGATATATGTACCCTATCGGAATGCAATATAACGTTACCAAAGAAATGGCAAACAACTATTGGACCACCCCAGGTGTAGACGCCAAATACCCAGGATTGGCTACAACATCTTCAAACCCTATTGCAAATGAATACAGAATGCACATGTCGAATGCTCAACCTGCTTACAGCAACGGTTCATACCTGCGTTTGAAAGACGTAACATTCTCTTACGACTTCCCTGCAAAATGGTTAAGTGCAGTAAATATGAGTGCTCTGCGTTTATATATCCAAGGCAAGAACCTGTTTACTATCACCAACTTCGACTCATACGATCCTGAGACCGGTGACGTATCTGTCCCATCATTAACATCATGGGTATTCGGTGCTAATCTGACTTTTTAAAACTACCAATATGAAAGCAAATAAATATATTTTATCTTTATTATTAGTCTGTGGATTGGCTTCTTCTTGCGATAGTATACTTGACATAGATCCTCCTACAGACTCCATGACCGATACGGAAATCTATAGTTCAGAAGAAACCATAGCCATTGCTGCATCAGGATTGTACACCAATAATTTCTTGAACAATTCCATATACTATCAAATGCTGGAAAAGGTTTTAGGAATGACTTCGGATGAGACAAGGACAAACAACATCAACTTTGCAGAATATGAAATAGGAGGTTACACTTCCGTTACCCAATGGTTTACAAACCTCTGGTCTTTACCTTACCGTACAATCTACCATGCCAACGACTTCATTATAAACGTAGAAGGAACCAATCTGATGAATGAGCAGAAAAGAAACGTTTTCTTAAGTGAAGCTCGTTTCTTCAGAGCTTATTCTTATTTTCTGCTTGTCAATATCTTCGGTGATGTTCCTTTAGTCTTAACAAACGACTATCGAGAATCAGAAACCATGCCAAGAACGCCCAAAGCAGACGTCTATAATCAAATTATTGAAGACTTGAAATATGCTGAAGCCAATCTTGTCGGTTCCGATAATGATAAAACTAAAATTACCAGTGAAGCAGCTAAGGCACTACTTGCCAGAGTGTATCTGTACACAGAACAGTGGGATAAAGCAAAGGCTAAAGCAAATGAATTGATTCCTTCCGCACACGGCGGTACAGGCACCAAATTCACATTGGAAAAAGCCGATAAAGTATTCAAAGCAAGCAGCAGTGAATCCATCCTTCATATCAACATGGAAGGGTATATCGGCGCTGGTACTTACGTAGGATATACACGTATTGGAAATTTCTTTATCCCTACAAGAAGTTATGTCAATTATTACCTCTCTGATGGATTGGTAAAATCCATCCTGAAAGATCCGAAAGACTTACGTAAAAATTGGATTAATTTCAAAGAAAACAGCGGTGAAAGATTTTATTATCCGTTTAAATACAAAAATCGCAAGACCCCTGCAGCTGTAGAAGATTATGAGAACCTGGTTCTATTACGATTAACAGAACAATACCTGATTCGTGCAGAAGCAAATGCTCATAGTGGCAATATACCTGCTGCCATTGAAGATCTCAATATCATCCGCTCACGTGCAGGTCTGGATCCAATCCAATCAGCAAGCAATGCAGAATTGATGCTCTCTATTGAAGAAGAACGAAGAAAAGAATTCTTCATAGAATGCGGACATCGCTGGTTTGATTTGAATCGTACCGGTAGAGCCGATGAAGTTTATCGCAACACTTCATACAAGACTCACTGGAAAGCTTACAAATCTTTGATTCCAATACCTGACCAAGAGAGAGGACGCAATCCATTCCTTGAGCAGAACCCAGGATATGAAGATTAACTAAAATAGAAACTTGTTTATTATCCACGAACATAAGATTGATTTTGACATCATTCCTCTTTTGTTCATTTGAATCGCTTTGGGGCATCGAGAGATTCTCTAAAGCGATTTCCTTTATAAACTCTACCTTAATTTAGAGATTAAGATACACTAACTACATAACTAACTTTTACTCGGCAAATAATGCCAATAAAAGATGCTCGTAGCATCTTCTACTTGTCCATCAGATTTCTTCTGATGGACTTTTTCTTTCATACTGCTTCTTCCTATCTGAATCTAAGGGTATTTAAAGTTCATAAAGAAAAGATTTATCCGTTACTTCCCTTTCTAATAAAATACTACTTATCAGATAGTTACCAATAGGAAGTTCTAAAAGTTCATTTTTATTTCTATTTTTATTCCATTTTATTTGGTAGTTATATCAAAAAGTAATACCTTTGCACTCGCAATCAGGAAATGAATGCAAAACAAGATGATTCGCTAGCTCAGCAGGTAGAGCACAACACTTTTAATGTTGGGGTCTTGGGTTCGAGCCCCAAGCGGATCACCAAAATAACGCAAGTAGCTTTTTAGTTACTTGCGTTTTTCTTTTTATATACCCTACGTATTCTGACAATCAATAGATTACGTTTCATATCACCGTCAACATATTGCGTGTAGCACCATCAAAAAAAATGGGAAATGCGACACATTTGGACACAATTGCCCCACTTCGGACCATTTTTGTGTTACAACAGCTGTGTTACACTTATGAAAAATAAAGTAAGAGTAGTTTTCAACAGAAGAAAACAAGCAAGTAAAAGCAATTGTGCAGCCGTAGAAATAGTTATCTGCTTCGGTCGCGAACGTTTCTACTTTTCAACGGGCATCTTCCTGAATCTAACACAATGGGAAGACGGAACAGTCATCAATCACCCCGAATCCGCCCAGTTAAACGAACAAATCAAGAAAAAAGTCATCGAGTTTGAGCATATCATCGTCGCCATGGGTGTGAATGGCGATGAAATGAACGTCGCACAGTTCAAGACGTATCTCACAGTAGAAGGCGGCAACCGCCGTAACTTCATGGCATGGATGCGCGAACGCATGGAAAAGCGCCAGATGCGAGAAGGCACACGCAAAGGTCACGTCACCACCTATAAGGCCTTACAGCGTTTCGGCAAGTTCAAGACCTTCGATGACGTCACCCTCCCCCGTATTTACGAATTTGACCTTTTTCTTCGCGAAGAAGAAACCTTCACCAGCACAGGCAAACCCGTTGTGCGCAGTCAGGCAGCCATCCACAACTACCACAAGCGATTCAAGAGCTATGTGAGCGAAGCCTATCGCTTAGGATTGATCAAGGACAACCCATATACTCGTTTTCAAGATAAGAGAGGGGATAAAAAAGACCACGACCATCTGACCAAGGCACAAGTGGAGCGGTTAATCGAACTTCGTGAGGCATCCACCAACGTAGTGACCAACAAATACCTCGACTTCTTCCTTTTCCAGACATTCACGGGAATGGCGTATGCCGATGCGAAAGCCTTCGACTACAGAGAACACGTCATCACCATCGGAGAAAACGCTTATATCGACGGAAAACGTGTAAAAACGGGCGAAGTTTATGTTACTCCTATTTTGCCTTACACGAAAAAGATTCTGGAACGGAACAATTATAAGCTCAACATCACTTCCAACCAGAAGTACAATCAGTTCCTCAAAGGACTGGGATTGGCTTTGAACTGCTCCTTTCCCCTTACCTCCCATATCGCACGACATACCTTTGCGTGCACCATCAGTCTGGGAGAAGGTGTTCCAAAAGAAGTTCTGCAAATCATGATGGGCCATTCTTCCATCAAGACCACCGAACTGTACGCAAGGCTTCCGATTGAGTTCGTCACCCAGAACCTCGACAAGAAACTTTTCAACGTGTGGAAGTAACCGTTTTAACGTTAAGCTGAAAACCTAAAAGAGCGCAAGTAGAAACCGCACCGACTAGAGCCGAAAACTCCGATCAGTGCGGTTGATTATTTATGTGACATTTTCTGTGACATTTCTAACGGGATGGGCTTGCCCATCTGCCACTTATTTCAATAAGGGGGAAGCCTAATTCCCCGTATGCTCTTCGAACACGGGAGAAATGCCACTTTTTACAGCAAGCTGAAGTGGCAGAAAACGGTGGCATCGAATCTTATGTTTCATAAAATAAACGTTATACTTGAATATCTATAATCGAATGGTATATTTATCACTATTTTTTAATAAAAAAGATTTTTTAATAGTACTTTTGTAAAAGGAATGCCACATAAGATAAACCATTCAGTACCTTGAAAAATTCGAATCTATGATTTTTAATAAATTTAGAAAGATATTGGAATTCATTGCTTCTATTTTCGATAATAATGATTCTGATCACTCTTACAATAAAGAAGAAGCACCTTCAAAAATAGACAATCTTGAGAAACGAAAACAATTGCTAACTGAAGAAAAAAAGCAACTTGAGCCCAAAATAATAGACTGGTTTAAATTAGACTTAACATCTCAAGAGCGAAGCAAAGAAATCTCTATATTTAGAAAAAATGAGTTAACAAAAATCCCTACTTTAAAATTTTTAAAGCAGGAACGGATAAGAAAAGAGAAAGAAAAACAGCTAGCATTAGAGAGTTCACTCCGTTCAAAATTACAATCTGCATCTCAATACGTTCTAGATAAGAATATTAATAAGGCAGAACATTTATTAAAACAGGTTCAACCACTATTATATCAAACTAAACAAAGAGAAATTCATGAAATCTTTACAAAGGTTCACTCATCTTTAATGAATCTTAAAAAAGAAATTGAAGAACAGGAACGTCTTAGGATTCTTGAAGAAAGAAAAAAACATCAGGAAATAGAAAGATTAAGAAAAGAAACCCTAGAACGTGAGAATAAAGAGAAAGAAAAAAGAGCACTAGAAGAAAGGAAAAGACGCGAAGCTGAAAATAATAAGCGTATTTTAGAGGCCGAGAAGAAAGAAAAAGCAGAAATGGCAGAACGTGCCCGATTGGATGCCCTTTGCTCTTGCTTTAAGAGCGATGCACGAGGTATCATTGCAACTCTTAAAAATGAAGGAATAACATATTTTTATCATTTTACAGATATAAAGAACATACCATCAATCAAAAAACATGGAGGCTTATTTTCATGGTACTACTGTAAAACACACAATATAACTATACCAGTTCAAGGAGGAGATTGTGATTCATTAGATGAATATTTTGGTTTAGAAGATTACGTACGTTTAAGTTTTTGTGATGATCATCCTATGGCCTGGAGATTACAACAAAGTGGAAGTAATTTAGTCTTACTAAAAATCAAGATAGATGTTGCTTCTTTTAAACATACATTGTTTTCAGATATGAATGCTGCTGATATGCTACATTCCCATGGTGGAAATCTTGAAGATTTACAAAAAATTGATTTTGCAGCAACAAGAAAACATTATGTTAAAAGATCGGATCCTGATTTTAAGCCACATCAAGCTGAGATCATGGTAAAAACGTAAATACCTTTAAATTACATTGTAAATATTAATAATCCTAGCCCTATAAATTAAATGATATACGTTGAAAATAAAAGAAGAAAAATAGAACGAATACAAAAAGAATATCCTAATGCTATTATTCTTGATATTACTTCTAAATCCACGATGAGATATGCTCAAATTTTAAGCCCCTTTTATCCTCATGGTAATATACCCATACCTTTTTCTCCAGAAGACATAAAAGCTACTTGTGTGGAAGCGGTATGGCAAGGGTTGAAAGTTTTTCAAAATGCTGATGTTGACTTTACAACCTTTAAAAATGATTCGATGCATAATCTGAAACGGACGGTAAGGAAATTCGGTCTTCCATTAGGACATAGAAAAGGTGTTTATGGCACAGAACTTCTTAATTATTTTGATGCTCGAATGCAAATATACCTTCCGACATACAAATGGATGTTGGACAACATACCAGAAGTGAATCATGTAGTTGAACGTATAAAACAGCAATCTAAGAAGCAAGACATAGTTTTTTTAGATTATAATACAAATATTGAATTTAGAGATATATCCAAACCGTTATCTCATGCTGGTCTTGTAAAATTATACATTGAAGGAAACTATCCACAACCATCCGATCACTTTATCCCAATGACAGAAGAGGAAATTAAGAGAAATAGTATCTTAAACAAGAAAAAGAAAACCGAGAATATAGCTAAGGAATTTACATTATTTGATTAATTCATAAATTGACATGGAAAATTATATAACTTTATTTATTGCAATTGCAATCGTTATAGCCGTTGTTTTTTTACAAGTAAGAAACTTCTTGAAAACGAAGAGTTTAATATCTAGATTAGAAATCTTTTTTCCTGATATTAAAGAATTGGTTCTAAAAGAAACTTCTATAACACCCAACATCCTTAATAATAAAAATAAATTAGGCTGTTTTTTAGATAATATTCCTTCCCCCCACTTAAAGAGTGAAGAAGATTTGGAAGATTATACAGATCTAACATTATTAGAATTGCCGAACAAAAGCGTCAATAAAAATTTCTCACAAATTGTAACCCGAACCAACGAATACTTATGTAAAAATGTTGGAGTAAGTGCAGATTTTTCTATTTTAAAGGAAATCTGTGAACATCAAGTTGAAATATTGGAAAACGAAATACATAGTAGACTTAATGCACCATTGTATCTTGGCCTGGCAGGTACCTTTATTGGTATTATCACAGGATTATTTGGTGTTGATATAGCTGGAATTCTTTCAAACGATGCAGGAATGGTAAGTTTACAACATCTTATAAATGGAGTTGTTGCAGCTATGATAGCTAGTTTGTTAGGACTCTCTTTTACAATATACAATACTTCTTATTTTGGGAAAATTATAAAAGAGACAGACCATAAAAAGGAAGAATACTACAACTTCTTACGTAGAGAATTAATGCCTGTCCTTTCTAATAGCATGGCCTCTAGCCTTAACTCATTAAAGGGTGTCTTGGGGCATTTTGTCGATAAATTCGGTAAAAATCTTGACGCATATGCAGATTCTGCAGATTTATTAAATGATAATCTTGAAAAACAACATCTTGTACTACAAGAAATCAACAAAATGAGTCTCACCAAAACCGCTACTAAAATTGCGGAGTCATTTATTACTCTGAAAGATGCTTCCGATTCTTTAAATGTTTTTCATTCATACCAAACTCAGCTAAATAAAACCATAGATGTTGTCAATGGAGTCGTTGTTAACATAAACGATATTCTATCAAAATTCGACAATTTTGGCAACGCATTATCAATTGTTGTTAGCAATCAAAATAAGGCCACTAACCTACAACAAAGTTTCCAAGAAGCCATAGAGACACACTTTCCTACCGGTTCTGAAGGTCGCGAAGTATGGAGAAAAGAATTTGATTACTTAGTTTCAGATGCCAAAAGCGTAACTGAGAATCTCTCTGAACAGCTTACAGCTACAACCCAATATATCAACAACTTTGTTTCTGACAATCAAAAATTCTTTGAATCCTTCGACCAATTGCAGAATGTCATCACTACTTTAGTACAATACACTCAAGTTCAAGCAGATTGTTACAAGGATCTAAAGGGTGAGATTCTCGATTTACGTAAAGACTACAAAAACGCTCAAATAGAGAATATTGATTTAAATAAGACTTTGCTTAAAGCTGTTGAAAAAATGACAGAGTCTATTAAATACTTAAAAGATAGAGAGAATGGCAATAAAAAATAAAGATAACTCATTTTGGTTAAGCTATTCAGACTTGATGACTAGTCTGTTTTTTGTAATGCTTGTGCTATTCATTATGTGTATTGTAAAAATGAAACTTATAAATTCAAACCTACAAGAAACTTTAAATGAAGCCAATGCTTCAAAAGAACAGCTAGAACAGATTCTTCAACTTGATAAGCAATTTGAAGTCCTAAGCAAATCATCGGAATTAGTCTATATAGAAGAAAAGAAAACATTTGTAGCTAAAGATTTTATAGGTGTTGAAATTTTTAACCCAAACGACGATACTATAAAAAAAGAATTTACTTCTACAGTAGACAAAGTAGGTTTGTCACTACAACGTATAGTAAAGGATTTATATGAGAAAAATCCTCAATTAAGCTTTCAAATGATAATTGAAGGAAACGCCGCCATTCCATATGAAGATTTGGTTAATAAAAAATTTAACCCTGATAGTTATCAAATGTATTTATTGAGTTATAGAAGGGCTTTAGCTTTATATCTTAAATGGAAAAGTAATGGCTTGAACTTTAGAAAATACAACACTGAGGTCCTAATTTCAGGAAGTGGTTTTAATGGAATCAATCGTGATCTAAAAAAAGAAGATAACAATAAACGTTTTGTAATCCAAATCATTCCCAAAATATCAAAACCTGCAGAGGATAACCAACAAATAAAGAAAAAACATGCCAATAAAACTTCTATAACAAATATAGAAATACATACCACAAAAGATTTATCCATTTATTATCCACAATTTAAAGAAATAGAGTTCGCTGTAGAAAGTATGCCGTCCCAAAATCAAAAGTCAATCACCTTTTGTTGCGGTGCTGCATATACCGGTAAACTTTTAAAACATTTTGAGCATGCAAATATTGCAGGGAATCATGTGGCTAACGGTATACTACATAAAGGTTACCCTTGTATGCAAAATACAGGATGCTTTGTTTTTTATAAAAACAAATGGAAATTCTCTCTAAGCAATTATGAAAATGAATTAATTCTAGCAAGTAAAAATAAAGGAATGGGATTTGCTCAAACTATGATAATCTATAATTATGAAGAACAGAATTCATTCAAACAAATAGGTCATAAATCAAGATATAGAGCGGCTCAGTAGATAATCAATGGGGATAGCCATATAGCTTAGCGATTCTAAAAAGAAAGAACTTCTTGTCAGCTATCCCCCTTAAGTTAG
>RCNI01001172.1_pt1 | contig 21562 bp, 15 predicted proteins | sample 2041151 | NCBI WGS metagenome assembly RCNI01 (sample SAMN09708214, study PRJNA481090) | feces metagenome | isolation source: feces | place: Antarctica: Albino Rookery | reverse complement strand
GCACGAGCGAATGCCCAGTTATAAATAGCGGTACGAGCTCCACCAATGTGAAGCTTGCCTGTTGGAGAAGGGGCAAAACGTACGCGCACTTGCTTGTCGTTACTCAAAATATCTCCTTTAGCTTTTAGTTCAAACATTCTAAGTATAGACAACTTTTAAGTAGATGTCCTGCTGGTTAGGGTAAAAATCTTCCTTTCCATATGATAGCTATAGCAAACAGATGTGCCGTCATGGATATTCGCAAAAAAAGACGCCACTAATGTGACGTCTTTCCTAATAGCAGTTAGTGCTGATTACATAATTTTTGTAGACTCGAGTTGATGTTCAACCCATTCATTAAGTCTAATAACTGGCTTTCTAAATACAAGACCCAAAAGTAGGGATGGGATGATGTATTGGCCAAGCCACAAAAGCTCATACCATAGCTCCATCTTATAGATACCTGCAATGCAAGCACGCATCGCATTCATCGAGCTTACAAACGGCAACCATGGATAGAGCTTTTGGAAAAATACCGGAAGCATTTCAGGAGGGAATGATCCACCCGATCCTGCAACCTGAATAACCAAAAGCAAAACAGCAATGGCTTTACCTACATCTCCAAAGCTCACTACTAGTGCGTAGATGATATTCATATAAACAAACGCTGTAAACCAGCAACTCAGCATGAAATACCATGGATGAATGCATTGAATATTGAGGTAGAACAGATCACCCAATCCTAAAAGCGTTGCTTGTAGGAACGATACAAGGAAGAAGAAAAAGAACCTTCCAAAGTATACGTAGCGAGGCTTTGGATTACCTAACTCTTCAAGCGCCTGATCGCTAGGGTTGACCTTAACAAGTGCAACTAGGATTGTGCAACCTACCCAGATAGCAAGAGTAGTATAGAAAGGCGCCATCGCACTTCCGTTATTATCTACCGGATAGATCGGATTTCTCTCCAAGCCTACTGGGCTTGAGAGGAATGTTGCAAGTGACTTAGGGTCTGCACTTAGAATAGTCTTGATCTTCTGTACATCACCTGAATTACGTGCTTCCTGAATGTCATGCACGAGGTTATCGAGACGATTTTGCGCATCGTGAAGACTGGACGCTGACTCATCGATTACCTCATGGATGGATGTGAGATCTCCAGATGTTGTCATCGTTGCATTTCGAATAGCCTCAGTTGTAGCGGATAGATCTTGTCCGGTTTGCTGTGCTTTAGAAATAGCTTCGAGTATCGATGAGCGCAAAAGTTCAAGCTGAGGCTTCAACTCATTTGAATAGCTCAACTGAACACGCCCAAGAGCATCTTGCGTACTCTTGAGTTTAGATTCGATATTAGCCTTATCGATTGCTATTTGACTGGTTGTTTGACTTATCTGGCTAGCCGCATTATCAATTGAAGATCTGAGATCTTTCATCTGGATAATTGCATCGTCAACTAAAGGTGTGTCAATTCCAGTCTTATTGAGCGCATCACGAGATGATGTAAGCGTCGCAATCTTATCTCCAATTTGACTCGATACACCTTTTAGAATCTCGGTAGCCCTTGTTGCATTGCTGTCAGCGATAGCAAATGCTTCATTGAGATCCTTTTGGATTCCTGTAGCTGATGTCTGAAGCGAGTCTATTGGCTTGCTGATTTCATTGTGCAAGGAATCAAATTCATCACCGACTCCATTTAGCTTATTTGCAGCATCTGTAAGGCTCTCTACGGCACCGTTGGCGGTCTTCTGTGGACTCTCAAGCATTGCCTCGGATGTGGCCATAATTTCTTTGAGAGACTCGATGATAGTTGCATAGCCTTCGAGCGAGTCTGCGGCTTGTCCAATCTTTGTGGAAGCGCTTCCAAGTTGATTGTCTAATTTATCGGCAAAGTCAAGTACTTGATCTCCGTCCATAAACTTCGTAATAGAGGAGAGCGTACGAGCTCCAATTGCTGTTATCGATTCCGTAAAGGATGTATCAATTTCAGTACGAATTGAGTTGGATGCCTTATCGGTAACAATGCTTGCTATCGAATTTTCTTTCTCGTTTGAGTAATAAATCAACTCTGCAGGTTTTGCATCATCGCTAAAGACCGTCATTAGGTTACGACTGAAATCTTTTGGAATGATTATCGCAGCATAATACTTACCGGACTTAATACCATCAATTGCATCTTCTTCGTTTGGTACAAAGATATAACCAATATTCGTTTTAGCTCTGAGGGAAGTGACAACCTTATCGCCAATATTGATTTCCACAGGAATAAGATCAGATGTATAGCCCTCATCACAGTTAGTAACTGCAACCTTCAAGTTGGAGGTGTTTTGGTATGGATCCCATGAGGCCTCGATATTAAACCATGCGTACATTGAAGGAATAATTACCAGGCCCATGCAAACGAGAAGACTAATAACGTTCGAAGTGATCTTCTGAGCATCACGTTTAATCAGTAGGAACATCTGTCTCATCACTTGCACCTCCCTTATCATTCTTGTCTTTAAGCTTACGCTTTGCATGGTTGAACTTATCGTTTGTATGTACTACGAAGTAGTCGCGTGGTCGCTTCTTGTTAGTACGTGATTGCGAAGCATCCTCGATAGTCTGATCGGCTTTATAACCAGTAGATAGCTGAGGCTTTTTGGTGATTTCAATGACCTCAGTGTTCTTGTTTGGTTGCTGATCTACCTCTATTGTTTCGTGGACATCCACTTTTCCTTCTTGGGAAGAATTGTTAGATGGTTCTATGTCATCTGATTGAATGACATCATGTACCGGCTTTTCTTCCTTTTTCGAATCCACATCGTTGTTATCTGTCTGAACAACAAGCTTCATTGAGGTTTCTGTAGGTGTTACCACCTTAAAGAGTGCGAATTTCTTTGTATCCTCATCCTCTTCTTCCGGAGTATGCTCAACAGTTACATAATGCTCCTTTTGAGCACGTTGATTCTCGCGAGCTTCGCGAATCTTCTTCGCAGTTTCGATAAACTCCTCAGGAGACTTTGAGTGCAGTACTTTCTCAAGTGGAGCAAATGACATGTAGTCTTGCTTCATCTGCTTGCCAAGAAGCGTATAGAGCTCCTCTTGGCTGAGTTTAGAGAGGTTAGTAGTGCGCTTAATCCTATCGTGGATGTACTCGATCACGATCAAGAAGGTGTAGATCAAGATGATGGATATGATCCACATAATCAAAAGTGGCAACTTTGATTTAAGGAAGAACATCAAGAGCAGAAGCGTGATAGGGATGATAAACATCAAATAGAATCCACGCTTGATAAGCGTTGGATACATAAGCTCAAAACGAGCTGCCCTCTGCGTAAGTACTCCACGATGTGCATCATCTTCCATTGCTGTCTTAATAAGTGTTGAGACCTTGATGTGCTCACTATCGAGTCCGACACGCTCAGAAATCATCATGTCTGTCTGAGCAAGTTTGCGATCGAACAATGCATTGATGTTGAGTAGGTATTTGCGCAATCCAATACCAACTATAAGTACAGGAATTAAGAAGAGCATAAGATAGATAAGATTGATGACATAGTATCCATCATAGAATCCAGCAATGCTCTCGCGCATAGCATTAATGCCATAGGTAAATGGAAGCCAAGGATAGAGCCTACGGAAGAACATAGGCATCATCTCAATAGGATACATACCCGAGCTTCCTGGAATCTGAAGAATGATCATCAGAACACACAACGCTTTACCAATATGCTTAAATGCAATGGATAGGGCATAAATGAAGTTTACATATACAAAACTTGCGACCATTCCAGCAAATATGAAAGCAATTGGACTGATGCATTGGATTCCCATGACAAGGTCTCCCACACAACAGATGATTGCTTGAATTTGTCCGAGCAATACGAGAAGTAAGGCGCGACCAAAATATCCCTCACGTGGTTTATAAGGTCCAACACCTTCTTCGTCAACCTCTAGCTTATAAATAGCTACAAGTACAAATCCTCCAACCCAAAGAGCAAGATTAGTATAGAAAGGTGTTACACCTGTTCCATAATTTGCTACAGGGAATACAACCTCATCTTTGATTTCCACAGGACTCTTCATGAAGGAGACAATCTCGGCTTCATTGAGATTCAATACATCCTTGAGCGTCTGATATGACTGAGAACTTTGAACGGCGCTCAAGTCTGTCTTTGATGATTCGATAAGACTACGAATATCTTCGACACCCGATAGGGTATTGCTGCAGGATTTCTCAGCTGTATTTAATGTTGTGATGAGCTGATCGAGAATTGAATTTGTTTGCTCAATTGCAGGATTAATATTTGTTAATATTCCCTGAATGGCACCACTTTTAGAACTAATGGTGTCAAGGATAGAGGAAGTTTTTGAAACACTTGCTGCATTAAGTGTATTAAAGAGGCTTCCAATACCTGTAATTGTATTTTGAATATTTGTATTCGCACTAGCGTTAATCTTCTTTAGATTCTCGATAGAGTTAGTAATAGTTTGGGCGTCTGCCTTAAGGCTACCAATCATATTCTCTTCTTGAGAAATAGTAGCGTTCAGCTCATCAATTTGCTGTTGAAGAGATGCTCTAATTCCACTTGTGGCTGGAAGTTTATTGAGCATATTCTGAAGCTTATCGCGTGCAGATTTTTGAGTGGTAATAAGACTATCAAGACGTGAGATAGACGTATTAATTTCCTGCTGAGCTGTTTGAAGTTTAACCAAGGCATTAGCTACAGCCATATTTGCATCTACAGTAACTCCTGAAATATCAGTTTGAACATTTGCAAGTTCGCTTGAAGCGCTCTTTTGGAAGGCATCAAGATCTGAGCGTGTAGTAGACATCACAGTGTCAGCTTGTGCAAGCGCGTTGGATGCTGCCTCAGTAGCACTAGTGATAGATGCTAATGTTTGCTTTGATGATTCAAGGGCCTCTTTAGTGGAGTTAAAGGTAGCTTTTGATTCATTAAGATTATTAGTAAGTGTGTCAAGGTCGCCCTCAATCTGTGTGAGGGTTCCCATTACATTAATACGTGTTTGATTTTCTTTTGTCACAATGCCACTGAAGGCACCATTAATATTTTCAGATATAACTTGGGCTACGGTTGCAATAAATTCGGAGTTAACCTGACGCTCAATCGTCGTTGCTCCGGTATCGGTTACTTTAGGTGCGATAGCATTTTTCTTCTCATTTACATAATAGATAAGCTTAGGCTCATGAATCTTACCTTCAGTAACTGAGGCTAAATCATTGGAGAAATTTGGTCCAATTTCAATTGCAGCATAATACTTACCACTGCGCACGCCAGCAAGCGCTTCGTCCTCTGAGACGAAGTGCCATTGGAGGGCATCGTTTTCTTTAAGTTTTTCTACAATTTTGTCACCGGCATTTATATAGCCAGTGGTTTCGGTATCAGTACCTTTATCTTCATTAATAATCGCTATAGGAATATCCTTTGTATTTGAATAAGGATCCCAGTTAGCGGCTATATTAAACCAGGCATAGAGACTAGGGATAACACATACTCCCAAAGTCACAATGATAGCAATAGGGTTCGTAAGAATACGCTTTATATCTCTCTTAAAAATTTTTAAGATTTTATCCAATGCTATGCCTTTCTGTAAAAGTTACGAGTAAGACAGTAAATATAATAGGCCAACCACTCGTTGACCATCAGATGAATTATGATGTTAGTTGAATTCGTATTATATTATAAGGGAATTGTACAAAATGAAAGAATTAGAACACAAAGAAGCCTCTGTTCTAGATAAATACCGTAGACAAACAGATCGCAGTATTGTGAAGGCTGCAAAGGATATTTCGACTCATACGACCTATTCTTGTCGCACAGAAACTAAAACTCCCAAGAGTGCGCGTACTCGCCAAAGGATATTAGCTAATGCCTCAATGCTCATTAAACAGCGAGGATCTGCAGATTTCCAAATGAGTGAACTCGCTGAGCTATGTGAAATGAGTAAGGGCGCACTATATTATTACTTTGCTGATAGAGATGCGGTTGTTGAAAGTATCCTTTCAATGCGCTTGGATGAATTTGTCGAGACTCTCGAAACTACTATTGAATCTGCTGATACGCCTCAAGATTCCCTTCGTGCAATGTGTCATCGATTCGCTGAGACCCTTAACAACGAAGAAGCTATCATTGCCATAATGGCGACTGAGCTCGTACGCGGTGGTCCGGATGTTATTCGTCGTGTCGAAGCTCGCTTTGAGCGTCTTAACCGTTTGATTGCGCAGCAGATTGAGCTCGCAAAACAACAGGGGATAGTGCGCGAGGATGTAGATGCACGACTTTTAAGTGCATGTATCTCAGGAACATTTTTCTTTACAACGTTCGCAAGCCGCGTTACACCTGATAAACCTGTCGATGGCCGAAAACTTGCGGATGAGTTGTTAAAATTTATTGCATATGGAATTGTAAAGCGTTAGAATACAAAAATGTTGCGCATAGAGCCAAATGTGCAACTTGTTTGCAAATAGATACCTATATATACATATACAAAGGAATCTATACTACAAATACTCGTTAAGAGGCGCATTTTGCGCGTAGAGTGGAGGGACCGAGCCCTGTGACAACCAGTCATTGATATGGTGCTAAATCTCGGCAAGCGAAAGCTTGGAAGACGAGGCTTAAACAGATTGCAAGTCAAGCCTCCTTATATTATGTAAGGGGGCTTTTTGTTTAAGTCTTTATATCGTACATATAAGTATGCTCAATGAGAATTGAGTACTGTCGATAAGGAGGACAGATGGCTAGCATTATTGAAGAGAAGGACAACAAAGGTAATTACTTCTTTACCTCTGAGTCTGTAACTGAAGGACATCCTGATAAAATTTGCGATCAGGTATCCGATGCCATCTTAGACGCAATCTTAGAAAAAGAAGCTCGTTTGGCTGCTGAGGGTTATGTAGCTCCATCAGGCAAGATGGCTTCTTTGGATGACGTTCGCTGTGCTTGCGAGACTTTCGTAACTACAGGTACTGTACTTGTAGCTGGTGAGATCCGTACTCAGGCATATGTTGACGTTCAGCAGATCGTTCGTGACACCATTTGCGAAATTGGCTATGACCGTGCTAAGTACGGATTCGATGGTGAAACTTGCGGTGTTATTAACTTGATTCACGAGCAGAGCCCAGATATCGCTCAGGGTGTTGACGAGTCTTATGCAGCTCAGGCTGGAGAAGCAATCGATGAGATCGATGCTGTTGGTGCTGGTGACCAGGGAATGATGTTTGGTTATGCTACTGACGAGACTGATGCATTTATGCCAATGCCAATCTACTTGGCACAGAAACTCTCCGAGCGCCTTGCAAAGGTTCGTAAGGATGGCACTTTGAGCTACCTTCGCCCAGACGGAAAGACTCAGGTTACTGTACGTTATGAGGATGACAAGCCTCAAGAGGTAACCGCATTGGTAATCTCAACTCAGCACGATCCTTCTATTGAGGACATGAATGTCATCAAGGAAGACCTCATCAAGAACGTTATTGACCCTGTTATGAACGAGGTTAACGTATCTTGGGATAACGCTGACATCTACGTAAACCCAACCGGACGCTTCGTAGTAGGTGGCCCTATGGGAGATACCGGACTTACTGGACGTAAGATCATCGTTGATACTTACGGTGGAATGGGACGCCACGGTGGTGGAGCATTCAGTGGTAAGGACTGTACTAAGGTAGACCGCTCTGCAGCATACGCTGCTCGTTGGGTAGCTAAGAACGTAGTAGCAGCTGGTCTTGCTCACAAGTGTGAGGTAGAGCTTGCTTATGCTATCGGTGTTAGTCGTCCTTTGAGTGTATTGATTGATACTCACGGCACAGGTGTAGTAGATGACCGTATCATCGAAGAGGCTGTAAACAAGGTATTCGACCTTCGTCCAGGTGCTATTATTCGCGACCTTGACCTTCGTCGTCCTATCTTCAAGAAGACCGCAGCTTATGGACACTTCGGACGTGATGATGCTGACTTCACTTGGGAGCACACCAATAAGGCTGAAGAGCTCAAGAAGGCTGTTGAAGAAATTCAGGCTAACAATTAATCATTTAATAACGACGTGGTTTCGGCCACGTCGTTATTTTTTTAAAATGTGGCGGATTGATTAACGATAATCATTGAACTTGCTTGCTAACTAGAAGGTATACCAATAGGGTAGAATGGAGTTAATGTTCATTAAGATACATCATTGTGAAAGAGGAATTGTTGTCTGAGATGCTACAAGGCTTGACAGATCAAGAGGTTCAAGACCGAATTGAAAAAGGTCAAGTCAATGTTAATACTGAAGTGCATACAAGGAGTATCAAGCAGATTATTGCTGATAATATCCTTACGCTCTTCAATGGTATTAACTTTGCCTTGGCTATTTTAGTTCTTTCAACAGGACATCTTCGCAATCTTCTCTTTATGGCTATTGTATTTGCTAATTTATTCATTGGAATTTATCAAGAAATACGCGCAAAGATAGCTGTTGATAAACTTTCAATCTTAACTAAAGCTCAAGTGCAAGTTATTCGCTCAGGCAAACGCTTAATGATAGATCCTGAACAACTTGTTTTAGATGACATTGTTTCAATTGGTAGAGGTGCTCAGATTCCTGCCGATAGTATAGTCGTGCAGGGTAGTGTTGATGTTTCTGAAAGCCTTTTGACAGGTGAAAGCGATCTTATTCGTAAAGATCCAGGGGCTGAACTTCTAAGTGGAAGCTATGTTGTTAGTGGTGTCTGTCTCATGCGTGTAATACGTGTAGGAGATGAAGGATATGCAGCTCGTCTTAACAATGAAGTAAAAAGTGAAAAGGGCCACAGCTCAGAAATTCTATCAACCATCAATGCAATCATAAAGTTTGCGACGATGGCGCTGATACCTATAGGTCTTATCCTATTTACAACAACCTATCTATCATCTCACCAGTATGTTGAAGCAATTCTCTCATCTGTAGCAGCAGTATTAGGCATGATACCTCAAGGGCTTGTACTTCTTACCAGTTCCGTTATGGCATTGGCAACAATCAAGCTTTCTCAACGTAAGGTGTTGGCACAAAACCTCTATTGCTCAGAAGCACTCGCTCGTGTGAGTGTAGTATGCCTTGATAAGACGGGAACTATTACAACAGGTGCTATGCATGTTGATTCCTTTATTAACCCCAAAGGTCATCCTATTGATGAGGGAACATGTGAAGCTAATTCATTCTTTAGAGGGTTGGATGCATGTATCGCCTCTCAAGTAGATGATCTTAATGACACTAGTCGTGCTCTGGTAGAGTCAAGACCTCAAAGATATCCTGTACATATTAGAAGAACCATCCCATTTTCATCCCAGCGCAAGTATGCAGGAGTAGTCTTGGATGATGGTTGTGCATACGCACTCGGAGCTTTGAGCTTCGTTGCTGGTAGTGAAATGGTTCAGCAGTATACGGATGTTCTTAATACTCTTCCAAGGCATTTACGTGTTCTAACGCTCTGTAAGGTACAAGGGTTTGATGAGGATGAAAAGCTTAAAGGTGTGGTGGAGGTTTTGGGATTTGTACTCATTGAAGATGAGATACGAACCAATGCCAATGAAACTATTCGTTATTTTTATTCTCAGCAGGTAGATGTAAAAATCATATCGGGTGATAATCCTCGAACTGTTGCTGCAATTGCGTCTAAAGTAGGGGTTGAGGGTACAGACAACTATATCGATGCAAGTAAGCTTACAGACGATGAGCTCATAGCAGCAGCAATGAAGCATACTATTTTTGGAAGAGTAACACCTGAACAAAAGAAAATACTCGTTCATGCACTTCAGAATATGGGGCACAAGGTTTGTATGACGGGCGATGGCGTCAATGATATTCTGGCTCTTAAAGCATCTGATTGCTCTGTTGCTATGGCGCAGGGAAGTGAGGCAGCACGCAATATCAGCGATATTGTATTGGGAGACAATGATTTTTCTCATCTACCTCACATCGTTGCTGAAGGACGTAAATCTATTAATAACCTTACGCGCTCTGCATCACTGTTTTTAGTTAAAACGGTGTATTCAGTCTTTATCGGGGCATTTTGTATCTTCTTGCCTCCATATCCTTTCATTCCAATTCAGATGTCTCTTTTGAGTGCTGCTATTATTGGAATCCCTTCATTTATTCTTGCACTTGAAGGTAATTATCAAAGGGTAAAAGGGGAGTTTCTCAAAAGTGTATTGTTAAGAAGTATTCCTGCCTCTATCAGCTTTTTCTTAGCTACTATCACTTACATCATCATTGAACGCAGTTCAATGATCACTCAGCCTACGATGTCTACAATGTGCTTTATTACACTGTGTGTTGTAGGCATTGCACTGCTTATTAAGATATCCATACCTCTAACTCCACTACGTTTAGCATTGCTCATTTTTGTGATGTTCATGGTAGGATTTGGAATATTTGGCTATGGATACATTTTTAGGTTCGTTTATCTCAATTGGCTAGAGAGTCTCATAACTATACTTATCACGGCTTTAAGCGTATGGCTTTTTAGCTATTTAATTGATTTTGCTACGAGTGAAAACCCAAAAGTTGATAAAATATATAGCGCTATTACACAACTATTTATTTCGACGAAATAATATATACATTAGAGGTAAAACGTGATTTGTCCTTATTGCCATTCGCATATTAAAGACGGTCTCGAAATATGTCCAGCATGCCGTAAGAAAATCGGGGTAGCTGTTGTAGAGGAAGCTAGAGAAACGAGCTTTTGCAAACAGTGTGGAGCGCGTTTAAGTGAAACTGATGTAACGTGCCCTTCCTGTGGCATGTATCGAGATGTTCGTGAATCCACTCCAACAGTAATGGATGCTCAGATTCCAGAGCTCGATCCGGGTGCTACTAATGCGATACCACGCATTGAGTCGGCTATTCCAGATGATGATCCTGATGAGGAGAGTAAATCAGCTCCTATAAAGCCGTTTGCTGTGGCGGGTATTTTGGCTATTGTTGTCGTGACTGTTTTTACGCTCATCATCGCTCATCCATGGGATCCTGCCGCGTATTACGGAAGACCACAAGAGCCTGTCGATTTCTCCAAATCAGGACCAGCTCAAATTGATTCCCTTGCAGGACAGGATAAGAAGTCTCAAATGGAGGAGCTCCTTGATAATGCAAGTCCTTATGAGATTTTGACTGAGAATTACGACCGTCTTATTGAGCTAAATAATCAAGTAGATGCAATTCAACTTAAATTCCGCGATTATGGATTTAGCGATAATCAAGAGGAAATTGATGCAGCTGCAAAGGAAACGCGACTTATAGCTATCGAGATTTCTAATGAGATCACCAAAATCAATAATATGAACTTTACAGGTACGCCTTATGAAAAACAGAAGCTCGAACTCGTGAAGTTAGGTAATTTCTTACGTAATCGAATAGATGGCTATTCTGCAGCTTGGAATGCATCTAAAAACAGCTCCAATCGCGAGAAAGATCGCAAAACGATAGAAAATTATATTCAAAAAGCCCGTTCTAACCAGGCATCTTTTGAAGACCTGAAGCTTAAGGCGAAGCCACAGCTTGTTGATTAGAGTTACGTTCCAATCATTTGAGATGCAAGGTTGTCTAACAGTTACATCACATCTACATCACACATAAGACCATTTGATGTTATGAAGATGTGCCTAGCTACTGGTTATCTGATAAAATAAATGAGATTGTTCAAAATAGAACTTTTTAAGGAAGGAAGATTATGGGTCTCTTTTCACATACACCAGATCTTTATGAGCCTGAATATAAGCTAAAGGGTACTGAGGTAGCAACTATTGAAACCTCAAAAGGTACTATTAAGGTAAAGCTTGATTCCGAAGGTGCACCTATTCATGTTGCAAACTTCGCTGAGTTGGCAAATGCTGGTTTTTATGATGATCTTAAATTCCACCGTTATGTTCCTGGATTTGTAATTCAGGGTGGTTGCCCAAATACTCGCAACATGACCGAAGAAGAGGTTCGCTCTGGTATGCCAGGTCCTGACGGAATGCCTGGAACAGGTGGTCCTGGATATTCCATCAAACACGAATATGATGTAAATCCTCGCAACTCTCACGTTGATGGTGCGCTTGCAATGGCTCGCTCACAGCATCCAGATAGTGCAGGTTCTCAATTCTATCTTTGCTTGGGCCCACAACATTCTCTCGATAGCGGATATACCGTATTCGGTGAGACTATTGAAGGACTTGATGTTATCGGTGAGCTTCGCGCAGGCGATCTCATTAAACAAATTCGCGTAGAGGCTTAATTTTAGTCATCTAAGCATTGTGCATATGTTCATGCACACAAGAAGGAGTGCATAGCACTTCCGACAAAAGGAGTAATAGTGACTCAACAAGACTACGAAGCAGCAAAAGCTTATTACCAAAAGGGTGATTGGTCCAAGGCTGCATCTACCCTTACTTCTGTATTGCGTCCTGGCGAGAATGACGGCGCTGCTCGTCACTTGCTTGGAAATTCTCTTATGAAGCTTGGTATGTATCACGATGCTGCTGTAGCATACGGCGATGCTCTTCAGGATGAAGAATACGGAAAGAAAGGTGCACTCGCATGCAATCGTGCACGTGCATTTGCTGCTGCAGGAGAATATGCTCAGGCAGAGCAAAGCGCACAGGAGGCACTCAAGGATTCAGAGTACCCAACACCATATAAGGCCTACATGGCTTTAGGTAATGCTTGCTTCAATCAGCAGAAATACCAAGATGCAGGAGTTGCATATCGCAATGCTGCAATGGATGAGTCTAATTCAGATCCTGCTCGCTCCCTTGTAGAGCTTGGACACTGTTTTGTAGAGATGGGACGTGCACTCGACGCTGTTGAGGCATATCGTACCGCTCTGGACTTCGCGGGACCTATGATGCCACAGTATAAGATTTATGCTGACATGGGTCGTGCTTACGTTGCAGCTAATAAGATGCAAGAGGCTGTTGATTCATTTGTTGCAGCTACTGAGGATGGTGTATACACTCTCACTCCAACAGAGGCTGCGAGCTATGAGGCAGCACGTCGTGCACTTGCTGCTAGCAAGGGACGTCCTTCCGAAACAGACCAGTTCCTCGCTCAGGCAGGTTATGGATCTGTTGGTCAGATTGAAGATCCTCTCGATCCTTTAGGAAAATCAGGTGAGTTAATCCCTTCTGCTGATGACACCGGATTCTTTACTATTTCTGAGGAAGACTTGGTAAAGCAGGACAAGGCTAAGAATAAGAAGAAGGGTGGAGCAGGTCGCTTCTTTACCGTTCTCATTATTATCATCCTTATCCTTGCAGCTGCAGGTGGTTTTGCATACTACAGTGGCTACGGCTGGCCAACTCAATCTACTGTTGTAACTGAGTTGTTTGCAGCTAAGAAGTCCAATAACACCGATCTTGGTGAGTTTATGGTAGGAGAGGTTGATCAGGCTAAACGCAAGCAGATTGCAAGTGTTATTCCTGAGGGTGCACAGGTTGAAGTAAAGGGCATTGATCGCTCTATGAATCAGTCTCGTGTTTATATCACTGCTACACTTCCGCAAGGTGGAAAGCAAAACTATATCGTTGATCTTACTCGTAGCGGTATTAGCTGGAAGGTCTTTAATGTTGTTCCTGAGTTCCCATCTCAAGACAATAAGAATTCTCTCCCAACTCAGTCAGCTACACAGACTGCACCACAGTCTAACGGTGAGAATAAATAATTTGTAATGTAATGAGTCACATCGCCTCTATCCTTATAGGGTCTAGAGGCGTTGGTGCTGATGAGAGCCGGCTTTTAGCTGGGAGGAAACATATATGTCGTTTTTCGACTCAATATTTGGTGAATACGGTGGCGACTTGGCTATCGACTTGGGTACTGCAAATACGCTTGTATCCGTTCGCGATCAGGGTATTGTACTTAATGAACCTTCCGTAGTAGCTATCGATAAGCGTGAAGAGCGTGTTTTGGCAGTAGGTGCCGACGCTAAGCGCATGGTAGGTAGGACTCCAGGTTCTATCGTTGCTGTTCGTCCATTGAAAGATGGTGTAATTGCAGACTTTGACGTTACTGAAGTTATGCTTCGTTACTTTATCGACAAAGCTCGTGAGCGCCGCTATCCTTGGAGTCCACGTCCTCGCGTTGTTGTATGCGTTCCATCTGGTGTTACATCAGTAGAGAAACGTGCAGTATTTGAGGCTACTATTCAGGCTGGTGCTCGACAGGCTTATCTTATTGAAGAGCCTATGGCTGCTGCAATCGGTGCTGACCTTCCTATCGAAGACCCTACAGGTTCCATGGTCGTAGATATTGGAGGAGGAACTACCGAGGTTGCAGTTATCGCAATGGGTGGCATTGTTGTTTCAAAGTCCATTCGAGTTGCAGGTGACGAGTTTGACCGTACTATTCTTGAGCACGTTCGCGACGTTTATAACTTGAGCATCGGTGAGCGTACTGCTGAGGATATTAAGATTAAGGTTGGCTCTGCTACACCGCTTAAGGAAGAGCTTGACGTTGAGGTTAATGGCCGTGACGTTATTAACGGTCTTCCTAAGAGTATCCGTATCGAATCAGAAGAGATTCGTCGTGCATTGGATCGCCCGCTTGATGAGGTAACCAAGGCTGTTAAGGATGCACTCGATCTGACACCTCCAGACCTTGCAAGTGACCTTATGTACTACGGCATTTTGCTTACTGGTGGTGGAGGAATGCTTCGAGGACTCGATTATCGTCTCCGTGAAGAGACAGGCGTTCCTGTAAATGTAAGTCCAACATGCTTGGAAAACGTTGTAAATGGTTGCGCACGTGTCTTGGAAGCAAATGCTCTCAGTGGCGGATTTGTACAGAGTGCTGGTCATTAAGATCTTACTCTGTCAAAGCTTCTTTAGTTTAAGGAGGCGTTATGTACGCTATCCTTTATATGCGAGTAGAAGCATTGCGTAGATACTTGCAAACTAATACATACAAATATTGATATTGCTAAAGCAAGAGGGAACCTATTTGGTGCTCTCTTGCTTGATGTCATTAAATAGCTCAAAAGAGATTCAATGAAAACGTATCAGAATTCATCTAAGAAAATTGCATCTATATTGCTTGTTTTATCTCTTATTATGTTTACGATTAGTTGTCGTGAGGGTGATACGGGAGTTATGCAGGCTGCTAAAAACGCAACTCAATTTACTATGAGGCCAGTACAGGTTATCGGAAACGTTATCTGTGCGCCATTTACTGGTATTGGTAATATTGCTTCTAATCTTACGGCTTCTGAGAAGTCGCTATCTGAATTAGAAGAAGAGAACAAGCTACTTATCGCACGTAATGCTGAGCTTGAGGAACAGCTTCAGGCAAATCAACGTCTCCAGGGACTTCTTAAGATTCGTGGAACTTACGATCTGAAGACTTTAGGAGCTAAAATCATTTCTGCTCCTCAGGGTTCATGGGCAGATATTGTAACGATTGATGTGGGTAGTGACTCAGGCGTATCTGCTGGAATGCCAGTTATGGATACTTATGGAGTCATCGGTCAAATTTCTTCCGTCTCAGGAAATACCTCCCAGGTACGCCTTATGACGGATGAAAATTCACGCATCTCAGCCATGATACAGAAGAATCGTGTACAGGGAGTATTGCGTGGTAGTGCTAATGGTACTGTTAAGCTCACACTTGTGCCTATTGATACCGATGTAGCTGTTGGAGACTTGATTGTTACAAGTGGTTTAGGTGGAATCTATCCAAAGGGTATGCCTTTGGGTAAGGTTGCCAATGTCGAAAAGCCAGAAGGTGCCCTCTATGCAACAATCGTGGTAGAGCCTATCTCTAATGTTCATCAGGCAGAGGAAGTGCTTGTTATTACCGCTCTTTCTGAAGCACAAATGCCAACAGCTGAAGAGATTGCAGCTGCAGATAAAACAGGTGCTTATCCTGATTCGACAAAAGGCACAAAGACTGATGCAGACCAATCATCTGGATCAGAGACTTCATCATCGACCTCAAGTGCACAGTAAGGAGGTAATATGCATATTCAAGACAAGAATAAAAACAAGCGCATGCTTATCACGCTTATTCTTATCTGCATTTTCATGCAGGTAGGCATATCACCTCATATTACTTTCTTGAGCGCACATGCAAATTTTGCACTCATTTTTGCAGTATGTATGGCATACGGAAGTTCAAATACATCTGCGGTGTGGGGAGCGTTTTTTGCAGGATTGTTCTACGATCTCATGGTAAATGGACCTGTTGGTCTTATGAGTTTTGAGCTTGTAATTGCAGTACTTATAATTGGTGGCTCTGAGCGTGGTCGCTTTGGAGAGAGTCCATCAACTCTTATACGTACATTTGCTCTTACTAGTTTCTGCGTTGTACTTTTTTATGGCATCGTGCTTCTATTCCTAGGTCGCATAGATTCATTTGTGAGTATGCTTTTCTATCGTGTAATTCCAGAAGTTATACTCGATGTGATTGCATTCATTCCGTTTGTATTCTTCCTTTCCCGCAGGCAGGCTCAATCGAGTACTACCTTCCGTAGTACATATGGAAACCCTGGGGGATTGTCTTCAAAACCTATGAAGCCTATGCGCCATCTTTCTCAAACGCCTCGTAAAGGTAGGTAACTACGGTGAGTGCATACAAGATTATCGGTATTGTTATCGGTATTGTCTTGGCCATCGTAATTGCAGGCTATGTAGTGTTGAAATTCCTTGGCAAAGATAAGATTAAAATTGGCATTGGCCCTCGAGGAGCATCAGCTCCTAGTGGTGACGATGCTTCATCAGATAAAGCTGTTACAAAACGCCTGAAAGGACTTGGTCTTTTTTCAGGTGGAGTCATTGCTGTTTTGATGGGACGTCTATGGGCAATGCAGCTTGTATCTACTGATGACTATAAGGAGAAAGCAGAGTCTAACCGTACGCGAACGATTTTAACTCCTGCTCCTCGCGGTCGTATCCTAGATAGAAACGGCATTCCTCTGGTAGATAACAGGCCTTGTCCTACAGTTACAGCAACACCAGAAGTTATTAAAGATCCTGTTGAGATTCAGCTTCTTGCAAATCTTCTTGGCATGCCTCAAATGGCTGTTCGTCGTAAAATTCAAGATCAAAGCGAAGGTGCCCAGGCTGCGCGCACCATTGCCATTGATGTTCCACGTCGAATCATCGCATATCTTGGAGGACATTCCGATTTCTTTAAGGGAGTGGATGTAGAAGAGCGTACCCAGCGTGATTATCCTTATGGAAATCTAGCTGCGCACGTTCTTGGATACACGGGACCTGTTACCAAAGAACAGCTCGATGCTTCAAAGTCCAAGCACGATGAGGGTCAGGTTTCCTATTCTATTGGAGACATTGTTGGTCAGGCTGGAGTCGAACTTCAGTATGAGAGCGTGCTTCAGGGTGTTCGAGGAGAGCAAAAGGTACACGTAGATGTAGATGGTCACGTTGTAGATTACGGCGAAAGTATTCCTGGGAAATCAGGAAATGATGTTGTTTTAACTATCGATAAAAACGTACAATTAGCCGCTCAGCGTGCGCTAAAACATGCTATTCATGAAGCTCATATGCAGGGAAATCCTCAATGTAAAAGTGGTGCTGCCATCGTTATAGATGTACGTGATGGAAGTATTATCGCTTGTGCCTCTGAGCCTTCATTCTCTCCATCAGTCTTTATTGGTGGTATTTCCAATCAAGATTGGGAAAAGCTTTCCGATGAGAAGAGTGGATATCCACTCATGAATAAGGCAATCTCTGGACAATTCCCAGCAGCGTCCACCATAAAGCCTCTCAGTGCTTTCGCTGGTCTTAACTATGGTATGTGTAGTGCAGATTCAAGCTACTATTGCACTGGTTTTTGGACTGGAATGGGTAAAGACCATGGCAAGCGTTGTTGGAATGAGCATGGACATGGAAATATCGACCTTCAAAACGGTATTACCTATTCTTGTGACGTTGTATTTTATGAGATAGCAAAGAGCTTCTTTAATTCTAAACACCCTGAAGGTTTGCAAGAGACATATCGTCAGTGGGGATTGGAAAAGCCAACAGGCGTTGATCTTCCTGCTGAGGCAAAGGGTCGTATTCCTGATGCGAAATGGAAGTGGGAAACCTATACCTCATCACCTGACGTCGATCGTAGATGGCAGGGAGGAGACACTGCAAATATCGTTATTGGCCAGGGTGACTTCTTGGTTACAGCTATTCAGATGGCTGAGGTATATGCAGGTATTGCAACACGTGGTAAGCAATATAAGCCACATGTTCTAAAGGAAGTTAAAACTCAGTCAAGCTCTACACCTCTCGTAGAATTTCAGCCTGAAATTTACAACGAGACAAGCGAGAAGCCTGAGTACTATCGCATTATCGATGAAGGTCTCCTCGGTGTTATTGAGAAGGAAGACCCTACGATGACCGCTGAGTTCTCATCAATCCCTGTACGTGTTGCAGGTAAGACGGGAACAGGTGAGCGTCCACCTGATATTGCTCCTACAGCATGGTTTTGTTGCTTTGCTCCATACGAAGATCCAAAATATGTTGTTGCAGTCGTATTGGAGAATGCAGGATTCGGTGGCTCTACTGCAATGTATGCAGCACGAGACATCATGGCCGCACTCTTTAAGCCAGATGACAAAGAGGAGCAAGAGCGCCTTGCTGCGTATGATACTCAACCGCAAAAGAGTGAAGAGGGCGAAACTCAACAGTAGGATGCTCTGCTTAACATAAACTATTCAACTATCAGACAGGTAGCTATGAATAAAAGAAAACAAAAATCAAAAATCGTATCAAATCCGGGCAATGACCGATTGATGGCGGGGCTCTTTGGAGGAAGAAACTCCAAGGGGCTACCACGTATGTATGCAAGTGGAACTACAAAAGGTTATTCAAGGAGTCTCTACTTACCAGTATTGATTCCTGCGCTTTTACTCATTGCTTATGGACTCGTCGTTATTTGGTCAGCAAGTCTCTCGATTGATCGTGCTTCAATTTCGCGACAGGCAATGGGAGTCGCTCTTGGCCTTGTATTTGCAGCTATTGCTTGGCGATTTGATTACAGGTCATTATCAAATATGACGACGGTACTTCTCATACTTGATGTTGTGCTCATGATTTTGCCAAAGATTCCAGGTATTGGAGTCTTTGCTATGGGTATCAATGGTTGGGTTCGCATTCCTATTATTGGTCTGAGATTCCAACCCTCAGAGATCGCAAAACTCGTCACCATTTTCTTAATGGCTTCTCTTTGTGCTCAATACAATGGCAAGATTGAAAGCTTCAGAGATTACGTTAAGCTCTGTGCAATCTTATGCATTCCATTCTTTGCAATTTTGATTCAGCCAGATCTTGGAACTGGACTTATTGTATTGGTTGCAGGAGCTGCAATCATTATATGTGCTGGGGCTAAGAAGACCTGGGTGTGGGGTACAATTGGTTTAATTGTTCTTGCATCGGCTTTTGTAATCATTACAAGCATGATGCCAGGAGTACCTCATATTTTGAAAGAATACCAGCTCAATCGTTTGCTTGTGTTTGTAGATCCTAATATTGATCCTACTGGATCGGGATACAATCTTCAGCAGGCACAGATTGCTGTAGGCTCTGGTGGCATTTTCGGTAAGGGAATCGGAAATGCATCTCAGGCGGGAGGAGGATTCTTGCCTGAGGCACATACAGATTTTGTATTCTCATTGCTATCAGAGGAATTTGGCTTCTTTGGGGCAATTGTTCTTTTGCTCTTGTTCCTCTGGCTGATGCTTGCAACAGTGTCGCTTGCTATTAAAACGCAGTCTATGTTTGCAAAGCTTATCCTCGTTGGTATTGTTGCTATGTGGGGCTTCCAGGTACTTGAAAATGTAGGTATGAACATTGGCATAATGCCAATCACCGGTATTCCATTGCCATTTATAAGTTATGGTTCTAGTTCAATGGTTGCTCAGATAACAAGTGTGGGTATCGTACAAAGTATCTGGTATCACAGAACTAAGTCTGCTTAAACCTGGTATATTTACTATTAATTGGTTTAAACTTTATTAAGTAAAGCTTTAAGGTCATACACAAACGTCAACGAATTCAGGAGACAGTATGTTTAAGCTATCAACCGATGTACCAAAAGAAATATTTGAGTTGGCACGTGCTGTTAAAACTACAACAGATAAGCCAACTAACTTACTTTCAATGCACGTCATTGTGGATAAATCCTCATCACGTGAGCTCGTAATGACGCTCAAGGATTTACTTCGTCCAGCATACGGAGAAGTAATAATTGAAGTGGATGAAATCTTCGAGGTTCAGCCTCATCGTGCCATCCCAACACGCGATGTTGCCTTTATTGTCTGCGGTCAAGAAGCAGACCGAGTAGGAGAGATAGCATCGAGTTATTCAGAATCTCACATTCCTACTCTTATCATTACCGATAAGGCTTCTGAGATTCCTCCAACTGATACCGTCCAAAGCTCAGACGCTTGTCCGGTATCATTGGTTAATGTTGCCGACTATTCTGAGCTTGCACCTAAGATTCGTCGTTGGGTGCTCGACCAAGATGACGACTTTGTTCAGAAGTTTGCTAAAGAGTTTGTATTTATGCGTAATGCTTATTTCAACAAACTCATTTCCAATACTGCAAAAGAAAATGCAGTAGTTGCGCTCATGCCTATCAATAAAGCGGACATGCCTCTTATGACACTTAATACTACTAAGATGGCAGCTCAAATGAATTGGGTTTTGGGTCGCAAAATAGGACTTTCCACTATCGCTGAGATGGGATGCATAATGGGATCGGGATACCTTATGAGGGGAGTTGCCCGTATCGTACCTAAGTCTAACAAGTTCGCTCGAACTGTTATGGATGTGGCTGTAAGTTATGCTGGAACCATAGCTTGTGGAAAAGTATTGAAGAATTGCTATCATCTGACAGAAAAATTACCTTTAAAGGTACCAATTCGTCGATAAAGCTGATAGAATTCATTAGGTTGTACTTTATCAAGTCGATAACTAAATACTTGTTTCCGTTTAGCGTCGAGATGCCTACACACACAGCAACCTGTTTCAGGCCCACGGACATCTCGCTTATCAGACAGGTAAATTGCAATAAACGTTTGTTCATAAAAAGTGAACAGGGTAGTGGATATCTATTCTGTTAAGTAATAAACATTACTTTTTGTCACTTATATCAGCAATGAAGGGCTAAAGAATGAATGTACGCAATCGTAAAGACTGGCGGCAAGCAGTATAAGGTTGAGAAGGGCGATATTCTCGAGGTAGAGAAGATCGACGCACAGCCTGGTGATTCCATTGAGCTTGACGTCCTCATGATCAACACTGGCAAGAAAGTAATTACCGACGCTGAAGAGCTCGCTGCATCTAAGGTAACCGTTGAGGTTCTTGAGCAGTTCAAGGGCAAGAAGCAGATGGTATTTAAATTCCATAAGCGTAAGCGCTATCACCGTACCAAGGGTCACCGTCAGAACCTCACTAAGGTTCAGGTAACCAAGGTACCTCGCGGACCTCGCGCAGCAACCAAGTCGGCTACAACTGCCGAGTAAGTCAAAGTACTATAGAGAAGGCAGGTATAAGCCATGGCACATAAGAAAGGTCTCGGCTCATCTCGTAATGGTCGTGATTCTAACGCTCAGCGTCTTGGAACCAAGCGTTTTGGTGGT
>RCNI01000630.1_pt1 | contig 21563 bp, 20 predicted proteins | sample 2041151 | NCBI WGS metagenome assembly RCNI01 (sample SAMN09708214, study PRJNA481090) | feces metagenome | isolation source: feces | place: Antarctica: Albino Rookery | reverse complement strand
GAGGAGGTCAAGACTGTCTGCTGGTGCGGCAAAAAAGCGGCCTTTAACGCTCGCTTTGATGCCAATGGCAAGGTGGTCAAGGAGGGCGCCCAGGTGGTGCTGGGGGCCAATGACCGCTACATCGGTCTGTGCCGCAAGCACTGGATGCAGGGCGACCTGGGTCCCGACTTCGACATTCATAAAGTATGATTTGTACATTGTGTCCCCGCCGCTGTGGTGTCCGCCGCACAGAGACAGAAGGGGCGGGATTTTGCGGGATGCCGGCAACAGTGCATATCGCGCGGGCAGCCCTGCATTATTGGGAGGAGCCGGTCCTCAGCGGCGAGAGCGGCAGCGGAACTGTATTTTTTTCCGGCTGTACCCTGCGGTGTGTCTATTGTCAAAACCATGAAATCTCGGCAGAGAATTTCGGTAAGCCTGTTTCGGTGGGGCGTCTGCGCCAGATTTTTGAAGAGCTGATTGCCCAGGGTGCCAACAACATCAATTTGGTGACGCCCAGCCATTTTACCCCCCAGATTCTGGAAGCTCTGCGGGAGCCGCTGGGGGTGCCGGTGGTGTGGAACTGCGGCGGCTATGAGCGGGTGGAAACGCTGCGGAGTCTGGAAGGCAAAGTGCAGATTTACCTGCCAGACCTGAAATATGCGCTGCCCGCACTGGGGCGGGAGCTGTCGCAGGCAGAGGATTATTTTGAGGTGGCCACGGCGGCCATTGAGGAGATGTTCCGTCAGGTGGGACCGCCGGTGATTGAAAATGGCCTGATGAAAAGCGGTGTGATCATCCGCCATCTGCTCCTGCCGGGGCAGCTGGAAAACACCCGCCGGTGCATTGATTGGGTAGCCCGGACCTTTCAGCCTGGGGAAGTGCTGTTCTCACTGATGAGCCAGTATACGCCGCAGCCGGGGGCGGAAGGATTCCTTGCCCGACGGGTGCGGCGGGGGGGGGATCGTGCCGCAATGGAGGATATGCGCAACTGCGGCATCGAGGGCGGCTTTGTGCAGGACTCCTCTTCAGCGAAGGAAGAATACACGCCTCCCTTTGATTTGACCGGAATATAAGCGATTTTAATGGTAGGGTTGTTATGATACAATCCAATCATTCTATTTGGCGCTATTGCTAAAATCGAGGCCTGCGTTCGTGCGAGCCTACAAAATTTTTGTACAAGTTATACTAAGGACAGAGAACCCTTGCGTTTCGTTTTGGATTGTGCTATGTTGAGTATGGAACAAGACTTTGTAGCACAAAGTAACAAAAAAAGGAAAATGATAAGGGGGACTTTTGTATGAAATATCCTGTCACCGGTCACGAGGTTTATGTGAGTTTGAACCTTTCCAATACGATGCTCAATGGTATCGGCAAGGGAACCATTACCCGCGAAGAAGTCTCTGCGGACTATCTGAAGCGCCTGTTTGCTGAGCACGGTGTCATCGTTTCTGCCAAGCCCGAACACCGTGAGCTGCTGGAGCGTGTGAACAGCCTGTGCGGTCTGGGTCTGGAGATCCCGGAGGCCCTGAAGCTGTTCCAATTGAGCGAGGAGCATCGTCGACTGGTCGTTATCAATGTCCATGGTCTGCGCCGCAAGGGCGGCTCCCTGCTGCCGTCCTATACCGAGGAGGAGTTTGACGAGGCCACCTTTACCTTTGCAAAATACTATGTGCAGAGTGTCCACTATGATACACTGGTGGAGGAGAACAAGAAGCTGCGCTTTGATCTGGAGCAGGAGCTGGAGTGGCGCAATCGTACCGACAACAACTGATTGAAAAGAACATTTGGAAAGGGCGGGTGCCAAGGGTACCCGCCCTCTTTTGCGTAAAAAAACCCGCCCTTTTCAAAGGGCGGGTTTAATGATTCCTAAGAAAGTTAAACGACGCGGTAGTCTCCGGCCACCGTGCGTTCCTGTCGGCGGGCAATCTCCTCCGCCAGAGCATCTCCCAATGCACAGATGATGCTGTTGGACACCAGAAAGCCTTTGGGCGTCAGTGCCCATCCGCCTTCCGTGCGATGGCACAGGCCGTGCTGTTCGTACAGGACGAACAACTTTTCCAACGGATCGAAGCGGTGGCGGTAGCGGTTTTCAAACGTGCGGCGATCGATTCCCTGAGTGGTCCGCAGGGAGAGCATAATGTATTCCCGCTCCCGTTCCCGGGAGACGATGTTCTCGCTTTCGGAGAGGCGCAGGTCACCGGCGATGTATGCGTTCAGATCGCGGGTGTAGGCGTAGCGCACGCCGCCGAAATCAGAGTGGGCACCGGGGCCGAAGCCAGCGTATTCCCCCAGCTGCCAGTATTTAAGATTGTGGCGGGAATGTTTTCCGGGCTGGGCAAAGTTGGAAATCTCGTATTGCTCATAGCCTGTCTGACGGAGAAATTCTACCGCAAAGAGATACATATCCGCCTGCTGATCGTCGTCGGGCAGTGTCAGATGATCCCGGCGCTGCCACAAAGGCGTGCCCTCCTCCAGCTTCAGACCATAGCAGGACAGATGCTGCGGGTGCAGGGAAATGGCATCGGACAGGGTCTTTTCCCACTGCTCCATCGTCTGATCGGGCAGGCCGTAAATTAGATCCAGACTTAAATCGGGGATTTTGGCCCGGCGGACGGCGGCTGCGGCATCCACGACCTGCTGCCAGGTGTGAATGCGGCCGATGGAGCGCAGCACGGCATCGTCAGAGGACTGGACGCCCAGAGAGATGCGGTTGACACCGGCGCGGCGCAGGGTACGCAGTTCTTGCCAGGTGCCGATGCTGTCGGGATTGGCCTCCAGCGTGATCTCGGCATCGCGGGCAAGATGATAGTTCTTCTTGATGGTTTGCAGCACCTGTAAAATGCGTTTATTGCCCAGATAGCTGGGGGTACCGCCGCCGAAGTAAACGGTGTCCACCGTGTGGTTGGTGGCGGTGGGGGCCACTTCCCGCAGGTGATTGCACAGGGCAGTCACATACGCATCCATTTTCTCCTCACTATGGGCCAGAGAGTAGAAATCACAGTAGGCACATTTGGAGCGGCAGAAGGGAATGTGCAAATAAAGCCCTAACGGGCGGATCGTATTATGTTTCATGGGCCTCAAATATCTTTCTTCGGGGGCAGGATTGTGACCGCATCCCAAGGACAGTTTACCTTGCAGGAACGGCACCCCACGCAGTGCTCCTGATCGACTTCCCAGAAGCCGTCGGGACGCTGGTGGATACACTCCATCAGACAAAACATGGCGCAGTAGCCGCATCCGGTACAGCAAAGCGGATCAATAACTGCCAGAGAGCGGGCTTTACGGCCGAAAGGATGAATCATCTGTGCCATAAAAAATACCTGCCTTTCTTGGTTTGACTTCTCTTGTAGTATAGCCTTTTTTTGAGATTTTGACAAGCGAAAACGCATGAATCCCGCCGCTTCCGGGTAAACTGAGCCAGGAAAGGATGTGGGAAACGATGGAGATGACACCAGAAGAATACCAACAGTACGTGCGAAAGATGCAGAAAAAATCACCGATTTGGAAGGATACCGGATTGGCCTTTGTGATCGGCGGCGGAATCTGCGTGCTGGGGCAGGCGGTGCGGCAGGGCTGGATGACAACAGGAATGACAACGCAGGATGCCGGAACAGCTACTTCGGTGACACTGATTGCGCTGTCAATCCTATTGACGGCGCTGGGACTTTATCACCGCATTGCCCGTTACGGCGGTGCGGGAACGCTGGTGCCCATCACGGGCTTTGCCAATGCAGTGGCCTCCCCGGCCATTGATTTCCGGGCAGAGGGCCTCGTGACAGGCATGGCGACCCGGATGTTTCAAGTGGCGGGGCCGGTGCTGGTGTTCGGCATCAGTGCCAGCGTCATCTATGGCGTTATCCTGTGGCTGCTTGGATAAAAACAGGAGCATACCGATCATTCGGTATGCTCCTGTTTCATGGACGAGGGTAGGGATGGATGCCCTTCGGAGAAAGGACCTGGCGAGGTATTAGTGTGCCAGCTGCAATTTCCGCTTGTGAAGGATCTTTTTAATGGAGAAAAGATATATCGGAACCGAGACCATAACGGCCACCACGTCGGAGATGGGCTGAGCATAGAAAATCATGGACGCATCCAGCACCATGGGCAGCAGGAATAGCGCTGCGAAGTAAACACCTTTACGCCAGAAGGAGAGGGGCAGAGACATCTGGACCTGTCCCATGCCGGTGAAGCCGTCCACAATGGCATACTGGGCCCCCATGGGAATGGCGGCCATGGTGCAGATGCGGATGGCGCGGAGGGCCTGGGCGGTGATCTCCGGATCAGAAGTAAAGAGGGAGACGAACGCGCCGCCGGCGATCCGGGCCAGCACGAACAGCAATCCGGTGTAGGCCATGCACAGTGCGATGATGAACTTCTGGGCTTTGATGACACGGTCTGCCGCACCGGCACCGTAATTGTAACTGAGGATGCACTCCGTACCGCCGCTGATGCCGCCCAGGGGCATGGTGACGACCAGCATGAAGCTTTGCACAATGGTGTTGACGGTGATGAGCAGATCGCCCTGGGTCCCACCGAATTTTTGCAGCATGGCGTTCATGGCAATAATCATCACGTTATCCATGGCGATGATGATAAAGGGCGTAAAGCCCATGGTCATCACGCGGAGCATGATATTTCCCTGATAGCCGCCAAAGGTAATGCAGATGTTGGCCTTCTTAAAGAGGAACACCAGCACAAAGGTGGCGCTGGCAATCTGGCTGATGACCGTGGCGATGGCGGCACCCCGGACACCTAAATCAAAGAGAAAGATGAATACAGGGTCCAGCAGGATGTTCAGCACGGCACCCAAAACCACGGAGCACATACCCACCTTGGCGTAGCCTTGGGCGATGACGAACTGATACATACCGGTGGAGAGCAAGGCGAACAGCGTGCCGCTGATATAGATGGTGAAATATGCCTCTGCGTACGGATAGGTGACTTGGCTTGCACCAAAGAGGAGCAGCATGGGACGGCGAAGCAGCAGTGCTGCCGCCGTTACTGCCAGAGCCAAGCCGATGAGGAGCAGGAAACAGTTGGCTAGGATTTTTTCAGCCCGCTGCCGATTGCCTTCCCCCATGGCAATGCCCAGCAGGGGGGCACCGCCAATGCCTACCAGAAAGGCAAAAGCACCGATCATGGTGACAATGGGACCGCAGATGCCGACACCAGCCAGACTCAGATCGCCATAGGTGGGGATGTTGCCCACGAAAATGCGGTCAACGATGCTGTATAAAACGCTAACAAACTGGGCCAGCATACTGGGAATAGCAATTCTAAAAACGAGACCAGCGATTTCGTCCCGGCCCAGATCATTCTCTTTTCTCACGTATTTCTTCCTCCAACATTCACATTTGTCGCAGATACGACCATAACACAATAGTAACATATTAGCGCGGAAATAGGGGAAAATCAAGTGGTAAAACCGCCGATTTCTTCCTGATTTTTACTGCTGATACACAGACAAAGCGACAGCAGTCCGAAGACTGCTGTCGCACTTTTTCAGATGAGAGTCAATTAGAGTTCCACGACCTGTCCGGCCCCTTGTGCCTCGGCACTTTTCAGGATAACGGCGGCGCTGCCCAGATCCTGCAGGGCAATGCCGGTGGAGTCAAAGACGGTGATGTCCTCGGCGTTGGTACGGCCGGGCAGTTCCCCGGCGATCACGGCGCCGATCTCGCCGGTCAGCTTCTCCAAAAGTCCGGCCTCATGGGCCAGCTGGCACTCACCAACGCTGAGGCACTGCCCCGCATCATCGCCAAAGACACGGGCGTTGGCCAAAATCTGGGGGTCGATCTCCTGCTTGCCAGCCATATCTGCGCCCACACAGCTGATGTGGGTGCCGGGTTTGACCCAGGCACTTTGGATCAGAGGCGCATGGGAGGGCGTTGCGGTGAGGATCACATCGGCAGCGCCCACAGCGGTCTCTACATCTTCGGTGGAGGCAAAAGCAGCTTTGGTTTCTGCATGGGCGGCGTGGAGCAGGGTCTGGACCTTTTCCTCCAGAGCGGTCAGCTTTGCGGCGGCCTTCTCCGGATGGTTGGGGTTTACCAGCGTTACTTGCGTCAAGCCGGGCAAAGCCAACAGCGTGGCGGCGACCAGATAGGCGCTCAACTCGCCGCAGCCCACCATGAGAAGGTTCTTGCTGTCGGGACGGGCCAGATACTTGGCACCGATGGCACCGGCAGCACCGGTACGCAGATCAGTGACAGGACCGGCATTGAGTACGGCCTTGGGCGTACCGGTGGCCAGATCGCAGATGAGACTGGTGCCATAGAGGGCGGGCAATTCCTTTTCCGGGTTAGCACCGAACCAGGATACCAGCTTCAAGCCGAAAATGCCCTCGGCATCCAGATTGCCGGACTTGATGTCCAGATCTGCGTGACCGGGATCAAACTCGTGGAACACCATGGGCCACACGCTGCCCTGCCCGGTGTGTTTCTGAAGGTATGCCTTTTCCACGGCATCAATGGCCATGGGTAGAGTAAACAGCTTTTTTACATCAGCACCGCTGATGACACGAATGGTTCCCATACTTATTTATCCTCCTCTAATGTTTTGAAATATTCGCTGACGGCAGCCAGACCTGCGCGCAGTGTGGGCCGATCGCAGGCATAGCCAATCCGCATACAATGTTCCTGTTCAAAGCAGTCACCGGGGACGGTAAAAGCGCCGGTGGCATGATACATCTTGTGGCACAGCTGCCGGGACGGCATAGCAAAATCGTAGTATACCAGTGCCGTGGTACCGGCCTGCGGCTTCGTATAATGGACATGGGGCTCTGTGGCTACCCACGCATCCAAGATCTCCAGATTGCCCCGGATGATCTCCCGGTTCCGAGCCAACAGCGTATCCCGATGGCGCAGAGCTACGGCTGCCAGCGCCTCATCAAACAGACCGCAGCTGATGTGGTTATAGTCCCGGTGAGAGGTCATGGAGGCAAGAGCCGCCTTGTCGTGCGTTGCCACCCAGCCGAGGCGCAGGCCCGCCAGAGAGAACACCTTGGACATACTGCCCAGAGAGATACCCTTCTCGTAGAGGTCCACAATGGACTCGCTCCACTCGTCCGTCTGGGTCAGGTGGCGGTATACTTCGTCGCACAGGACGTAGGCACCCACGCTGCGGGCAATCTCCACAATTTCCAACAGCTGTGCCCGGCTCATCAGTGCGCCGGTGGGGTTGTTGGGATTATTGATACAGATCATTTTCGTCTCCGGCGTCACCAATGCACGCAGCTCGTCCATATCCGGCAGGTAGTCGTTCTCCTGCTTGAGATGCAGCATTGCAACCTCGGCACCGTAGGCCTCGGGAATGGAGTAAAGCTGCTGGTAGGTGGGCATGATGCTCACGATGCGGTCACCGGGAGAAATGAGGGAGTAAAATACATGGTGGCTGGCACCGGAGGCACCATGGGTGGTGATGATTTCCTCGGGCTGAATGGTGTGGTAAAGACCTGCAACACCCTCTTTGAACGCCGGGGCTCCGGCAATGTCACCATAGGTCAGACGACGGGCGCAGAACTCCTGCAAAAAAGCGTCCTTGTCCTCGCCCGTCAGTGCAAACAGCTCATCTACACTGACCGAATCGACACAGGTTTCAGCGATATTGTACTTGGCACCAACCTCATACTCATTCATCCATTCCTCGACAGCAAAAGGTTTAATATACATATGATTAGTCCTCCGATACATCATCACCTAAAAGAAAAAAGGCATCCAAAGCTCTGCCTTATAACATACCTTGCGGTATGCCGTACCTACGGCAAAGTTTTGGACGCCCTTTTGGCCCCCACCCGGTGGTGAGGAAGGTGATGTATTCTTTTTGAGTATACTAGCATAAATATACAGGATTGTCAACAGTGAATGTATAATAATTATTTCGGGGCGGAGGTGTGGCTGTCACGATGATAGGGGCGGGGGAACATCCTCCGTTGGATTCCAATAAACAACGGAGCATCCAACAGGATGCTCCGCTTTGCAGGTATACATATAAATAGGATCAATCGCTGTCCAGCTTGAGGACGGCCATGAAGGCTTCGGTGGGAACCTGAACCGTACCCAGATTCCGCATCTTCTTTTTGCCCTCCTTCTGCTTTTCCAGCAGCTTCTTCTTTCGGGAAATATCGCCGCCGTAGCACTTGGCCAGCACGTCTTTACGCATCGCCTTGACGGTTTCACGGGCAATGATCCGTCCGCCGATGGCGGCCTGAATGGGCACTTCAAACAGCTGACGGGGGATGTTGTCTTTCAGCTTCTCGCACAGGCGGCGGGCCCGGGGATAGGCTTTCTCCCGGTGAGCGATAAAGCTCAGCGCGTCCACGCCGTCGCCGTTGAGGAGCAAGTCCACCTTCACCAGATCACTGGTGTGATAGGAGGAGAGCTCATAATCCAAGGAAGCATAGCCCTTGGTGTTGGCTTTCAGGGTATCGAAGAAATCGTAGATGATTTCATTAAGGGGCATTTCGTAGTGCATCTCCACCAGATGGGTGTCCAGATACTGCATATCCTTGAACTCGCCCCGACGATCCTGACACATGGGCATGATATTGCCCACATACTCGTTGGGCGTGATGATGGATACCTTCACATAAGGCTCCTCGGCGTGCTCGATGGTACCGGGATCGGGATAGTTGTGGGGGTTATCCACCTTGACCATGGTGCCGTCACTCTTGTAGACATGGTAGATCACGGAGGGAAGTGTGGTGACGAGGTCCAAATTAAACTCTCGTTCCAGACGCTCCTGAATGATTTCCATGTGGAGCATTCCCAAAAAGCCGCAGCGGAAGCCAAAGCCCAGCGCCACGGAGGATTCCGGTTCAAAGGTCAGGGAAGCATCGTTGAGCTGGAGCTTTTCCAGTGCATCCCGCAGGTCGGGATACTTGGAGCCGTCCTCGGTGTAAATACCGCAGTAGACCATGGACTGGGCGCCGCGATAGCCGGGCAGCGGCTCTGCCGCCGGAGCGGCGGCATCGGTAATGGTATCGCCCACCCGGGTGTCCCGGACATTCTTAATGGAAGCGGTGAAGTAGCCAACCTCGCCAGCCTGCAGAACATCGGTAGGCTCATTGCCCAGGGGCTTGAGGTAGCCGCACTCCAGCACGGTATACTGGGCACCGGTGGCCATCATGCGGACGGTCTGTCCCCGGCGCAGGGTACCCTGCTTGATGCGGAAGAGCACCACTACGCCCACATAGGGATCGTACTGGCTGTCAAAGACCAGCGCCTGCAGCGGTGCGTTGGGATCGCCGGTGGGAGCAGGCACGTTCTGTACCACGTCCTCCAGCACAGCCTGAATGTTCTGGCCCAGTTTGGCGGAAATTTCCGGGGCGTCCATGGCGGGCAGGCCGATGATATCTTCCACTTCCTGCTTGGCGGTAGCGGGGTCTGCGGCGGGCAGATCAATCTTGTTAAATACGGGCAGGATCTCCAGATCATGTTCCATGGCGAGATAGGTATTGGCCAGCGTCTGGGCTTCCACGCCCTGGGTGGAGTCGACCACCAGAAGTGCGCCTTCGCAGGCGGCCAGGGAACGGGAAACCTCGTAGTTGAAGTCCACGTGGCCCGGGGTGTCGATCAGATTCAGGGCATACGTCTCGCCGTCCTGGGCCTTATAAAAGACCTGCACGGCGCGGGACTTGATGGTGATGCCCCGCTCGCGCTCCAGATCCATGTTGTCCAGGAGCTGATTCTCCATGTTGCGCTGAGGCACGGCATCGCAGGCTTCCAGCAGACGGTCTGCCAGCGTGGACTTGCCGTGGTCAATGTGAGCAATGATGGAGAAATTGCGAATTTTGGATTGGTCAAACATAAAAAGATAAACCTCCTTGATGGCATGGCCGCCGGTAAGGGCGGCGTGCGTACAAGCTGCTGGCAGGGCCAACGTCTTGCCGCAGGCGGAAAAATCTTCCGCCGGGTATGTCAAATCAGACAGGGGATGTGCCGATCGGGACTCACTCCGTCTCCGTCAGACGGCGGACGTGCTCATCCACATTGTGGTATACCTGTGCGGCACTCTGGTTGAGACCGGGATCGCCGGTACCAAGGCCGCCGGCATCCAGATCCGGGAAAGGCGTTTCCTGGTCGGCGCAGCGGTTCAGGGCCCGGAGATACCGCATCCGGCTCAACTCCATACTGGCGGATACCGCACCGGCGTCGAAGGTGTCCGTGCTGGTGGAGAAGTAATCCTCGTTGCCGCCGGCCCGGCGGAAGAGCTGCCGCAGCAGCTGATAGAGTCCGGCACTGAGATAGTCACCTGCGGCGGTGATGGCCTCCCGATCTCCCAGCTTGCCCAGTGCGTTGAAGAGTAGACTGGTGGTGTTGACCACCAGCTTTTTTTGCAGCGTGGCCATGATGCTGCCCTTCAGGGAGCCTTTCTCAAGGCTGGAATCATACAGCCCGTCTGCATCGATCATAGCACCATCACGGCTCAGTGTGCGGCCCAGCAGATAGTCTGCCGACACATGGTAATAGCCGCAGGCCTTGACTACAAAAGCCAGACCAGGTTCACGTATTCCGTTTTCATAGTGGCTCAGCAGGGCCTGGCTGATGCCCAGTTCTGAGGCAGCTTTGCGCTGCGAGACACCCTTCTCCTGCCGCAGCAGGCTCAGCGTGCGGGAAAAATCAGTTGCCATATTCTCACCCGAATCCTTTTTCTTTTATACAATTTGTAAATTATACACCACTTTATACAAAAAGTGAATAGTCTTTTTTTGCTTTTTCCAAGGATTTTCGCAAGGAGAAAGGCGCGGCGGTTCCTGTCAAAAAAGGCAAAGTTTCCCTACTTTTAGCATATTTTTGGGCGTATCAAATAAAAAAAGGGGCATTTCCCTTGACGAATGGACAAAAAACAGGTAAAATGCCATTGTAATAATTTTGTAACCTTTTGAATAGGAACCTAAGAACTATGAAACAAATGGAAAAACACGGTCCTGCGCCGGAGGAAAAAAGCACCGCAGAAAAGCGGGAGCGGCATGGCCTCCGCGCGTGGTTTTGGGAGATGCAGGAGCACCCCGACCGATTTGATTTAAATATACAGTCCGCTGTGAAAAACCACCTGTTTCCTGTTGTTGCTGGCCGATGGAATGCCCTGCGTCGGCATATTGCCCAGCAGCATCAGGTACGGCAGGAGGCGGCACGGCGCTGGCTGTCTTCCGGCGGTGCGGAGGCGGGCGAGCATTCTTCCCTGTGGCATCGCTGGATGCAGAATTTGGAAAACTGGGCCTGGTTCCATGGGGAGCATCCCCATTGGTACGATGTGGACCTGCAGTCCTGGGTCCGGCACTATGTGATTGACCCCGTTCGCCGGGAGAGAGACCATCTTCGGAGCCTGACGCATGATAAGCGGCAGCGGAAGTTTCCTGAGACGGAGCACCGAATTGGTCAGTTCTTCCTTTTTGTCTGGGGCAATCTTCCCCGCTGCGGCGGTGCATTTCACGATCGGGCACTCAAACGCCGGAAGACCGTTGGTGCGGCTCAGGGCCGCTGGCGGATGGCTTTTGAGCGGCTGAAGGTGCACCCCGCTGCTTTTTTGGGCGGTGCGATGTGCATTGCTGCCGTGGCCCTGCTGCTCTCGCTTTACACGCTGGGAACCACTGCCAGATATGACGGCGTGGATCTGGGTACGGTCAGCGGCCGCCGCGTGGTGACTGATGCGGTGACTTCGATTGAGGAAATTACCCGGAAGACCTTACATGACAAGGACTACGCGGTGGATCTGGACAAGCTGGAGATGCATACCAGCATCGTCAAGCGCTCCAGACTGGAGACACCGGCAACTTTGCAGGACAACCTGTCCGACCAGATCGGCAAGGTCGATTACGGCTATGCCCTCTATGTGAACGATGAATTGATTGCTGCCACCACCTTCCCTGGCGCACTGGAAGAACTGCTGGAGCAGATGAAAGCAGGGTACTACACCGAGAATACGGTGGAGTGCCGCTTTTCCGAGAATGTGGATATTCGGGAAGGCTATGTGGACAGCAAGTACATGATGAACCTGGGCTATATTGCCAAGAAACTCAACGATACCAAGGCCAATGAAGTCACCTATCGGGTAAAAGCCGGGGATGCGTGGTCACAGATCGCTGCCGACAACAATATGACCATCAAGGAACTGTTGCAGCTGAACCCCGGTTATGATCCGGGCGTGCTCCATGTGGGCGATGAGCTGACCATCACCAACGCCGTGCCCTATCTGACGGTGGTGAATGTGGAGCGGCAGAGCTATGTTCAGAACGTGCCCTACCGCATCAAATATAAGAATGATCCCAGTATGTATGAGGGTGATTTTAAGGTCCTGCGCGAGGGCTCCTACGGCAAGGCGGATGTCACGGCCAATGTGACCTATGTGAACGGTGAGGAGATCGACCGCGAAACGGTGGCCTCTGTCACGCTGCGTCAGCCACAGGCGGAAGTACAGGCCCGCGGCACGAAGCATCGTCCTACCTGGCATCCGACCGGTAACTTCCGTTGGCCCTGCAATGGTGTTATTACGTCCCATTTTGGCTATCGTGATACCGGTATTGCCGGAGCTTCCTCGTACCATGAGGGCATCGATATTGCCAACTATACGGGCTGCCCCATCTATGCTTCCGATGGCGGTACGGTCACGCATGCCGGTTGGTTTGGCGGCATGGGTTATACGGTCAAGATCGATCATGGCAATGGCTTTGTGTCCTACTACGCCCACTGCAATGATGTGCTTGTTTCTGCCGGTGACCATGTGTATAAGGGCGAGCAGGTCGCCATCATGGGCTCGACCGGTATTTCCAGCGGCCCGCACTGTCACTTCGGCCTTTTGAAGAATAATACCTGGGTGAACCCGGTGGACTATCTGTCCTAAAAGAATATCATACAAAACTCCCGACACGTGGTGTGCCGGGAGTTTTTTTGCACATTGCCCTGTCGGGACGCATAAAATGGAGAGAATGAAAAAAGGAGGCGGGGCCATGGCGGACTATACAGCGCTGCTGGCAGGAAATCCCAATGTGGGTAAATCCACGCTGTTTAACGCTCTGACGGGGCTGCATCAGCACACTGGTAATTGGCCGGGAAAGACAGTGGAGCAGGCCCGGGGCAGCTTTGAGGAGGCGGGCGAGGAAGTAGAGATCATCGATCTGCCGGGGACGTATTCGATGCAGGCACTTTCACCAGAGGAAGAAATCACCCGGGGCGTGCTTCGTTCTGCGGCGGCGAATGTGACAGTGATCGTTGCGGATGCCGCCTGCCTTGCACGCCATCTGGTTCTGGCACTGCAAGTGCGGGAACGCACGGATCGGATGGTGCTGTGTGTGAATCTGCTGGATGAGGCGGAGCGGCAGGGCATCGCCGTAGACCTTGCCTGGCTCAGTGAGCGGCTGGGAATTCCCGTAGTGGGAACAGCAGCCAGTCGGGGCCGGGGAATCGACACACTGCGCGAGACGATCGTCGCGGCAGCCCGGTTGCCTCAGCGGAAGAATACCTGGGAAGTCCGCTATACGGTGGAGTTGGAGCGGGCACTGGCCCGGCTGACACCTTTCGTTTCCCGGGCAGAGGCGCTGGATCTGCTGCTGGGGGAGTGCAAACCGTCGCAGCAGTTGGCAGAGCCATTGCATCGGGCACAGGAGATTTTGCAGGAGGCGGGGCTGACTGGCAGTGCGCTGGGGGACAGCGTGATGACCTCACTGTCCCGGCTGGCAGAGGAACTCAGCCGTGGCGCAGTGTCCCGCACAGCACCGATGCAGGGGCGAGACTGGCAGAAAATCTTAGATCGCTGGCTCAATAGCGGCGTGACAGCTCTGGTGGCCATGGCGGGGCTGTTGGCGATTATTTTCTATATCACGATCCGGGGAGCGAATGTGCCTTCGGCCCTGCTGAGCCGGGGACTCATGGCTTTGGTAGAGCCGCTGCGCCACCTGCTGTCCACCCTGGGGGTGCCTGCCTGGGGACAGGGGGCGCTGGTGGACGGTGTGTATGTGACTGCGGCGTGGGTGGTGGCGGTGATGCTGCCGCCGATGGCCATTTTTTTCCCACTGTTCACTCTGCTGGAGGATGCGGGGTATCTGCCTCGGGTGGCCTTCCAGCTGGACCGTCTCTTTGCGTGGGCCGGGGCCCACGGACGGCAGAGCCTGACCATGTGCATGGGGCTGGGCTGCAATGCCTGCGGCGTGACAGGCTGCCGGATCATTGCCAGTCCACGGGAGCGGCTGGTGGCCATCCTGACCAACAGTTTTGTGCCGTGCAACGGGCGGTTTCCCACGCTGCTGGCGCTGCTGACGCTGTTCTTCGCCCCGGGGCGGCCCGCTGTGGCGGCGCTGGGACTGGTGGGAGCGCTGATCGTTTGTGTGGCAATGACGCTGCTGGTATCCCGAATGCTGTCCGGGACGGTGCTGCGGGGGAAGGCTTCCGCGTTTTCTCTGGAATTACCGCCCTACCGCTGGCCCCGGGTGGGGCAGGTGCTGGTGCGTTCTTTGCGGGATCGGACGCTGTTCGTGCTGGGGCGGGCCGTAGCGGTGGCAGCCCCTGCGGGCCTGCTGCTCTGGGTGCTGTCCCATATTCCCTGCGGGGAGGGCAGTGTGGTGCAGTGGCTGGCAGGCTGTCTGGAACCACTGGGGCAGCAGATGGGGCTGGACGGTATGATTTTGCTGGCGTTTGTGCTGGGTTTCCCTGCCAATGAAATCGTCCTGCCGGTGTTGCTGATGGGCTATCTCTCGGCGGGGACCTTGCAGGATTACAGCAGCCTGACGGAATTGGGGACGATCCTCACGGCCCATGGCTGGACGATGCAGACCGCCTTGTGTGCGCTGACGCTGTGCCTGTTTCATTTCCCCTGCGGGACCACCTGTCTGACCATCCGACGCGAGACGGGGAGCTGGCGCTGGACGGCACTGGCCATCGTTCTGCCCACGGTGGTGGGGATGATCCTGTGTATGATGCTGGCGCATCTTGTGGGATGAAACGCTGTGCCGGAGGACGTACATCTTGTTAGCTGTGGACAGCGGGTTGCGGCTGACGCGCGAAAGCATCCCGGGTTTGCCGGGACGGATGGGGATAGCGGGCACCGAAAGTACCATCCTTCGGTGTCCGTGTCCCACGGCCTTCCTGAATGCCGCTGTCGTTGTTGTCCCCCAGCGGAGGGAGAAGATCCGGATCGGGCGAGGAACGCTGGGTGCAGCCGACTGCGCCTGTCAGCAGAGTCAAAATCAGAAGACAACTGATGAGTTTTTTCATAGAATCAATCCTTTCTTCGATAGAAAGAGTATGTGCGCTGTCAGTGGCGAATAACCGTCGCAAAAGGAGGAAGAACCTCGGAATTGTGCCCTTTCTATGGAACATGATTGCATTTTTGGCAGAAATAGGGTATACTTAACCATCATCAATGGGGAGGCAATTACTATGCAAAAATTGGACAAACAGTTTCATATCCATTGCGTTGAGGGCGATGTGGGACGCTACTGCATCCTGCCCGGCGATCCCGGTCGCTGCAAAGCCATCGCTGCGCATTTCGACAATGCCGCCTTTGTCTCTCAGAACCGGGAGTATGTGATCTATACCGGCACGCTGCTGGGTGAAAAGGTTTCCGTCTGCTCCACTGGTATCGGTGGACCTTCGGCGGCCATTGCCATGGAGGAGCTGCACAATATCGGTGCAGATACGTTTATCCGTGTCGGCACCTGTGGCGGTATTGACTTGAATGTTCGCAGCGGTGATGTGGTGGTGGCGACGGGAGCGATTCGCTTTGAACACACCAGCCGGGAGTATGCGCCCATCGAGTACCCTGCCGTGGCGGATTTTGACGTGACGACGGCGCTGGTGCAAGCGGCAAAGAATCTGCATAAACCCTATAAGACGGGCGTGGTGCAGTGCAAGGATGCGTTCTACGGGCAACATTCTCCGGCAAAGATGCCTGTGTCTTATGAGCTGCTGGAAAAGTGGGAGGCATGGAAGCGCTTGGGCGTGAAGGCCAGTGAGATGGAGTCTGCCGCCCTCTTTGTCGTGGCCGATGCGTTGGGCTGCCGCTGCGGTTCTTGTTTCCATGTCATTTGGAACCAGGAGCGGGAGGCTGCCGGTCTGGATCAGACCATGAGCGAAGATACCAGCTCTGCCGTTGAGGTGGGCGTTGAGGCGCTGAAGCTCCTCATCATGGCCGACCGTGAGCAGGCATAAAGCACAAGCAAAGCGAAAAAAAGGATGTCCTGACAGGACATCCTTTTTTTGCGCTTTTATTGCGGACAGCAGCCGGTACATCAGCTGTTGTTATCCACAATGAGCATATTTAACTTTTTCCAGCGGCGCAGCTCCTTGGCGCTGATCTGCAGCTGCTGGCGGAGCATCTGCCGGTCTGTGCAGGGGTTCAGAGCCACAATGCACTTGAATGCGCACGGCATCAGATCGGCGTTGGAAATACCGCACAGCAGACCTTCTGTGTAATTGCGCAGCTCCATGGGATTAAAAATATACAGCAGATCCTGCTCCAGCTTGTTGTGACGGTTGCTGAAGGAGAAACGGATGAGCATATCACTGTACAGAACGGTGCCCGTGTATTGCATCTCACTGCTGCGCCCGGTCGGGGTCGTGGTGTGGATGGACATACTGGTTTCAAAAGTGCCGTCGGCGGAGACACGGCTTTTATGGATGTGAATGATGGCTTCCTTTAACCGATCGTACCGACCATCGTAGTAGTAGAAATACAGGTGATCTGCCCGAAAGAAGGGGCTTTCTCCTTCGTAGAGGGAGGGCTCTGCTGCGGTGGCACCCGTTTCTCGCACGGGCTGATAATCGGTCAATTGACTGAAATCTACATCCAGAGCAGTGGCGATATCCCACAGGGTGGACACGTCCAGAGAGATTTCTCCGGTCTCATATTTACTCACTGTGGCTCGGCTTTTGTGGATCGCATCCGCCAACTGCTGAATGGTCAGTTTTTTCATTTTTCGGTAGTGACGGATTTTGGACCCGATATAGCGGTTGATAGTTTCCATAGGGCGGCTCCTGAAGTTTCATAAGAATATACATTTGCGTGATGCACAACGAATTTCGCTTGCTGTGCGACCACAGTTTCCTGCATATTCTATCACAATGAAACTTAGATTGTCAAAACGTTCGTGAGATGAACGTTTTCGTGGTTTGATTTTTTGCCCTTCGCCCCGTATAGTGAGGGACATCAGCAAAAAAGGAAGGAAAAAATCATGGAAACTAGGAATAAATCGAGCTTTACAAGTTCACTTGGATTTATCTTGACTGCCGCAGGCAGTGCTGTTGGTGTGGGAAACATTTGGCGCTTTCCCTATCTGGCAGCTAAGGACGGAGGAGGCCTGTTTTTGCTGGTCTATCTGGGGCTGGTGCTGACGTTTGGCTTCACCCTGCTGACGACGGACATCGCCATCGGACGTCGTACCGGGCGGAACGCATGGCACGCCTTTGGAGCCATCCGTCCCAAGTGGGGCTTTTTGGGGAAGCTGACCTTCTTAGTGCCCGCCATCATTATGACTTACTATGCCGTCATCGGCGGCTGGGTTTTGAAGTATGCCACCGTTTATCTCTGCGGACAGCGTTCACAGCCGGCACAGGATGGCTACTTTATCGAGTTTATCACCAGCCGGGTTCCGCCCGTTGTATATTTGCTGGTGTTTCTGGCCATTACCGCCTTTGTGGTCTATTCCGGCGTGGAGAAGGGCATTGAGAAGTTCTCGAAAGTGGTTATGCCGATCCTCCTTTTGATGATCGTCGGTACAGCCATCTATTCTCTTACACTGACCCACACCGATGCACACGGCGTGACCCGCACAGGTATGCAGGGTTTGGCGGTCTATCTGATTCCTGACTTTACCGGGATGACGTTCTCCAAATTCTTGAATGTCCTGCTTGACGCCATGGGGCAGCTCTTTTTCTCCCTGAGCGTGTCCATGGGCATCATGATTACCTACGGCTCCTATGTGAAAAAGGACGTCAATCTGGAAAAGTCCATTGCTCAGGTGGAGTTCTTCGATACGGGCGTGGCGTTCCTCGCCGGAATGATGATCATTCCCTCGATCTTCGTATTCTCCGGCACCGAGGGCATGGCAGCCGGCCCCTCTTTGATGTTCCAGTCTCTTCCCAAGGTCTTTGACTCCATGGGAGCGGCAGGTACACTGGTGGGTGCTACGTTCTTTGTGATGGTGCTCTTTGCAGCGCTGACTTCTTGCCTTTCCATTCTGGAGACGCTGGTATCGACCTGCATGAACATCTTCCACACCGACCGTAAAAAGGTGAGTCTGGTGATCGGCGTGATTTCCGCTGCGGCGGCTGTCATCGTCTGCCTTGGCTACAATGTCTTCTATTTCGAGTACACACTTCCCAACGGTCAGACGGCTCAGATCCTGGACGTTCTGGACTACATCAGCAATAACTTCCTCATGCCCTTGATCGCGTTCCTGACCGCTATCTTTGTGGGCTGGGTCATCAAGCCCCAGTGGATCACGGAGGAGATGGAAGAGCAGGGGGCCAAATTTGGCAAAAAGCGCTTCTATGCTGTGATGGTACGCTGGGTGGTTCCGGTCATCATGGCGATCCTCTTCCTCCAGTCCACCGGACTGCTGGCAAAAATCAGCACATTCATCGCTTGATGAAGGGACAGTAAGTGCAAGAAATCATAGCAAAAACAAGCGCCCGGTCCGAAACTATCGGACCGGGCGCTTCTTCTATTTTTAGGGTGACGAGGAAGCCGGACGGCAGATAGGCAGGACCGGACATTCTTCGACTGCGGCTTTATTTGGAAAACTGTGCCTTGTAGGCAGCGGCCACATGCACATATTCCTCGGCGCTGTGGCGGTTGGCCTCGATCTCCTCCGGCGTGAGGGAGCGGCGCACCTTGCCGGGGGTGCCAATGACCAGCGAGCCATCGGGAATCACCGCCCGCTGCGGGATCAGAGCCCCAGCGGCAATGATGCAGTTCTTTCCGATGACCGCGTCATTGAGGACAATGGCTCCCATGCCGATGAGGGAATTATCGCCCACGGTGCAGCCGTGGAGAATGGCACCATGTCCCACGGTGACACCGTCGCCCAAGGTCAGAGGGGATAGGGGATCGGTGTGCAGGACGCAGTTGTCTTGAATGTTGGTGTTCTGGCCAATCGTGGTGGTGGCAAACTCAGAGCGAAGGACGGCACCGAAAAAGACGCTGCTGCCCTCGCCTATGGTCACATCGCCATAGACGGCGGCCCCGGGAGCGACAAATACGCCGGGGGCAAACTGGGGTGTTTTCATGGAATGGACCTCCTTATGTTAAAAAAGCCAGCGGCACACCAGAATGACGACGCAGGCACCGGCCACGCCGATGAGAATGACGCCGATGGTGCCGGTAGCACCAAGGCCGATAGTGCTGGCCAGAAAGCTGCCGACCGCAGAACCGACAATACCCAGAATAATGTTGCGGAAGATACCGCCGGGACTGTTCATGAGCTTACCGGCAATCCATCCGATGACAGCGCCGAGAATGATGGAAAATAACATGGAAAATCTCCTTATAATAGAATTCGTATCACAGCATCATGCAGACATGATGTGGACGTTCAGATGGTTGTAGGTCATCTCCACACCCGCCTCGGCAAAGGTGGTGCGCAGGCGCTCCATGAGGGGGAAGTAGACGTCGTTGTATTTATCGGGCGGGCACCAGACACGCAGCAGATATTCAATGTTGCTGGCATTGTAGGCATTGACCAGCACCAGCGGGGCAGGATCATCGAGAATATAGTTTGTGGCAGCGATGGCATCCAGACAGGCTTGACGCACGGTAGCGACAGGGGCCTCATAGGAGGCGGTGACTGTCAAATTGATACGGCGGGAGCCAGTGGTGGTGAAGTTGGTGATTTTGTCCGCCGAAAGGATGCTGTTAGGGACAATCAGCCGCTGGCCGTCGTCGGTTTGCAGATGCGTACAGTGCAGAGAGATATTCTGTACACTGCCCCGACCGCTGGGGGTATCGATGTAATCGCCGATCTGGAAAGGTTTGGTGATGAGGATAACCAGGCCGCCAGCAATATTGCTCAGCACATTCTGAATAGCCAGCGATACTGCCAGGGATACCACAGAGAACAGCGCCACCAGGGAGGTGACAGGAATTCCTAATTGATCGGCCAGAATTAGAATCAGTACGACCCATAGTACGGCGTGGATACCGCTGACGGCATAGCGCTGGGCACGGGGATCAATGGAGGGCCGGTTCAGCAGCCGACGCAGGACCTTGCACACGATGCGGATGGCAATGATGCCAATCAGCAGTGTGAGGAGGGTATATATAATCTGCTCCAGCGGGAGCTTGGATAGATGCAGACCGGAGATAAAACTATTGATGTTTTCGTTTGGGTTCATAGGTGACCGCCTTTCCTGAGAATTGTATCGCCATTATAGCCTACTGCCTTTTATTTGGCAAGAAGCACATAAAAGCGGCAGTGAAATTGAAGAAAAGCTTTACAAGAGATGTGTTTTCAAGGTATAATGAAAAGTACGCAAAAATCAAGATCTCAAAATGTGAAAGAGTAAGGAGAGAAAAATGGATCGATTTTTTCATGTAACGGAGCGTGGCTCCACGGTTCGTACCGAGATCATGGCCGGTCTGACTACCTTCATGGCAATGGCATACATCCTGATGGTTAACTCCGGTATGTTCTCCTCGTTGGGTACCGTGTCCTACGGTGCTATCTACATTGCTACCGCTATTTCGGCAATTATTGGTACTGTCCTGATTGGTCTGCTGGCCAATCTGCCTCTGGCACAGGCTTCTGGTATGGGCCTGAACGCCTTTTTCGTCTACACCGTCTGCTTTGGCTTCGGTCTGAGCTATGCCAACGCTCTGGTGCTGGTGCTGTGCGACGGTATCATCTTTGTGCTGCTGACCGTCACCGGCCTGCGCAAGGGACGCCATTCCTCAGGCGGTCAAAACCGCAATCTCTGCCGGTATCGGCCTGTTCATTGCCTTCATCGGTATGCAGAATGCCGGTATCGTAGTCAATGACGAGGCCACCCTGGTGAATCTGCGTTCCTTCAATGTTCTGGGCGGCAACGCCAGCTGGGCAGATCTGTTCCCGGTGCTCATCACCATTCTGGCTGTCTTTGCAATTGCCGCAATGGCACACCGCAAGGTGAGAGGTGCCGTGCTGTGGGGCCTGCTGGGCGCTGCTGTGCTGTATTATGTGGTGGGTCTGCTCACCGTGCCCGGCTTCTATGATGCTGCTGTGGCTCCCAACCTGACTTCCGACTTCCTGGGTGCTTTCCGTGATTTCGGTTCTCAGGCATTCCTGAAGGTCTTTACCGAGGGCTTTGACTTCTCTGCCTACATCGCAGCTCACGGTACTCTGGACTTTGTGATTATGTTCCTCACCACGATGCTGGCTTTCTGCATGGTGGATATGTTCGATACCCTGGGCACCCTGTTTGGCGCCTGCTCCGTGGGCGGCCTGCTGACCAAGGAAGGCGATGTGCCCAACATGAACCGCGCGATGCTGGCTGACTCCATCGCCACCTGCTGCGGCGCTGTGTGCGGTACCTCCACCGTGACCACCTATGTGGAGTCCTCCTCCGGCGTAGCCGAGGGCGGCCGTACCGGTCTTGCCTCCATGGCAACGGCAG
>RCNI01000603.1_pt1 | contig 21600 bp, 16 predicted proteins | sample 2041151 | NCBI WGS metagenome assembly RCNI01 (sample SAMN09708214, study PRJNA481090) | feces metagenome | isolation source: feces | place: Antarctica: Albino Rookery | reverse complement strand
CCCGGCGGTAAGCCGATGGATCAGCTGGCGCAGCAGTCTCAGGGGGGCAAATATACCCTGCCCAGTGCCCATGTGTCCGGTTCGGAATTGGACATGAGTTTTTCCGGTCTGAAAACGGCCGTGGTGAATCTGGCCCACAATGCGCAGCAGAAGGGGGAGGAGCTGGATGGCCCGGCTCTGGCCCGGGACTTTACCCGTGCTGTCAGCAATGAGTTGGTGCCCCGTGCCATGCTGGCCCTGCGGCAAACCGGCTATAAGACGCTGGTGGCGGCTGGCGGCGTTGCTGCCAACTCCATTATCCGTGCGGATCTGGAGGAAGCCTGCCGGAAGGCGGGAGCCAAGCTCTATATGCCGCCTCTGCAGCTGTGCGGGGATAATGGTGCCATGATTGGCGCACAGGGCTACTATGAGTATTTAGCGGGCAAAAGAGCCGGGCTGGATCTCAATGCCTACGCCACCATGGAACTGAGCGAGCAGGAATTTTGAATGAAATAATTTGTGAAATGTGTCAGACACCGTCGGTCATAGGACTGACGGTGTCTTTTTTGCTGGAAAACAGAAAACTATGCAAAACAGAAAAATATTTTCATCGTGAAAATAAAATAAAACAAGTGTTATGTAAATTAAAACCGTGAGAAAAAAGGTGAGGAAACTATAATTGCTTGTTTTACATTAAATGCCAAAATTCGATATAAGCACTGTTATAAAAGGAATATTTCGGTGTGTAAAAGTCTGTGGATAATGTGTATAACTATTTGTAGTCATTTCTTATGTGTTGAATTATGTAAAATCATAAGTATAACTGATGACAACAATGAGGTGACGAAATAGGCGGAAATGGCGGGAAATATGGGAAGAATATCATGTTTTGCTATGGTGATTTTGACGAACAGAAAATGGAACGCTGCGCTTGTGCTGGGGTAATAGCAGGAAATCATGGAAAATGAAGGGGTTGATTACATTTTGTACTATTCTGCCGCAAAAAGATTGCAGCAATAATTGCGAAAATCGGAATTGACAAATGCTTCAGAAGGTGATAGAATGCACATCGTGGTGTGTTATGAAGCACTCCATTTGCTGGTATGGCTCAGCTGGTAGAGCATCTCACTCGTAATGAGAAGGTCGCCGGTTCGAATCCGGCTACCAGCTCCACAAAGAACTCGTATCCTTATGGATACGAGTTCTTTGCGCTTTTTGTAGATATCTTAACGAGGTCTTGACAGAGAGTACATACTTTATTCATAAATTGCCGTTAGCATACCAAGAAATATAAAGAGTGGGTGCTATGACTCGTTTGGATCTATTTCACTGCACGGGAGGGAATCAAGTGACAGAGTATAGAGCGGGAATTGATATCGGATCGACCACAGTTAAATTGGTCTTGATCGATCAAGAGGGAAGCATTGTCTTCGGAAAATACCGGCGGCATCATGCCCATACACAACAGACGTTGGCCACACTGTTGCGGGAGGCGCGGGAATTGCTTGGCCCGTGTTGTCTGCACTTAAAGATTACCGGTTCCGGGGCAATCAGCGTAGGTAAGGCCTTACATATTGAATTTGTACAGGAAGTTGTGGCGACCTGTTCTGCGGTGGAGTTCACCGCACCGCAGACCGATGTGGCTATTGAGCTGGGCGGCGAAGATGCAAAGATCATCTACTTCACCGGTGGTTTGGAAGAGCGGATGAACGGCGTGTGCGCCGGCGGTACCGGTTCCTTCATTGACCAGATGGCGTCGCTGCTGCAAACGGATGCCACAGGGCTGAATGAGGAAGCTGCCCATTATCAGGAAATCTATCCTATTGCTGCCCGCTGCGGCGTGTTTGCGAAGAGTGATATTCAGCCCCTTATCAATGAGGGAGCGACTAAGGCGGACCTGGCGGCCTCGATTTTCCAGGCCGTGGTGAACCAGACCATCTCCGGACTGGCCTGCGGTAAGCCAATCCGCGGTACGGTGGCCTTTCTGGGCGGTCCGCTGCACTTCCTGCCGGAGCTGAAGAAGGCATTTATTCGGACCCTGCATCTGACACCGGAAACTACGGTGGACCCGCAGAACTCCCATCTGTTTGCCGCTTTGGGTACGGCACTGGAAGCCGGAGACGCCGAGAGCGTGGATCTGGATGCGCTGCTGGAAAAGATGGAGCAGGGCGTGCAGGTGCAGTTTGAGATCAAGCGTCTGGACCCGCTCTTTACAGATGAAGAGGATTATCGGGTGTTCCGCACCCGCCACGACGGCGCTGTGCTGGCCAAGGGGGCACTGGGCGATTACCAGGGCGACTGTTTCCTGGGCATTGATGCCGGTTCGACCACGACGAAATTGGCGCTGATCGGTACGGAAGGGCAGATGCTCTTCTCTTTCTATGCCAGTAACCAGGGCAATCCGATCAAAACAGCCATGACCGCCATGGGTTTGCTGCGTGAGCAGCTGCCTGCCAGCGCTCACATTGTCCGTGGCTGCTCCACGGGCTACGGAGAGGCTCTGCTGAAATCCGCTTTTTGCTTGGATGAAGGCGAGGTGGAGACGGTGGCGCACTGCACGGCTGCCCGGTTCTTCGATCCGAAGGTGGACTGCGTGCTGGATATCGGCGGGCAGGATATGAAGTTTATCCGCATGAAGAACGGCGTGGTAGACAATGTGGTCCTCAACGAAGCCTGCTCTTCTGGCTGCGGTTCCTTTATTGAGAATTTTGCCGCCTCTCTGGGCTATACGGCCCCGGACTTTGCGGCTAAGGCATTGTTTGCGAAGCATCCTGTGGATCTGGGTACCCGCTGCACCGTGTTTATGAACTCCAACGTGAAGCAGGCCCAGAAGGAAGGCGCAGATGTGTCGGATATCTCCGCAGGTCTGGCCTATTCGGTCATCAAGAATGCACTGTTCAAGGTCATCAAGCTGGCCAATGCCCAAGAGATGGGCGAGCACATTGTGGTGCAGGGCGGTACGTTCCATAACCAGGCAGTGCTGCGTGCATTTGAAAAGGTGTCTGGTCGGGAAGTGACCTGCCCGGACATCGCAGGATTGATGGGCGCCTTTGGTGCGGCTCTGATTGCCCGCAATCATTATCATGGACAGAAATCCACCATGCTGCCCATGGAGGAGATTCTGAACCTGCAATATACCACCTCCACCGTGCGCTGCGGCGGCTGTTCCAACAACTGTATGCTGACCGTCAATAAGTTCCCCGGCGGTCGCCGTCACATCACGGGCAACCGCTGTGAGAAGGGGCTGGGGCGGACAGAGGCCAAGAAAAAGGCTCCCAATATGGTGGCGTGGAAGCGTCAGCGCATCTTCGACTATCCGGTACTGCCGGAGGACGAGGCACCCCATGGCGTGATCGGCATTCCCCGCGTATTGAATATTTATGAGAACTATCCCTTCTGGGCGACATTCTTCTATCGTCTGGGCTTTTCTGTGAAGCTTTCGCCCCTCTCGTCCCGCAAGATCTATGAGCTGGGCATGGAATCCATCCCCTCGGAGTCGGAGTGCTATCCGGCCAAGCTGAGTCATGGTCATGTCCAGTGGCTGGTCGACCATGGTGCCAAGACGATTTTCCATCCCTGTGTGTTCTATGAGCACCAGGAGATCGACCATCAGCAGAATCACTATAACTGTCCCATTGTGGTCAGCTATCCCGAGAATTTGAAGAACAATGTGGAGGCTGTCAGTGAGGGCGAGGTGCGCTATGTGCGTCCCTTCATCGCACTGACAGACGAAAAGACCGCTGCCGACCGTCTGGTGAAGGTGATGGCAGAGGAGTGGCACATCGGTGCCAGAGAGGTCCGTGCCGCCGTCCACGAAGCGTGGGAAGAGCAGCTGCGGGCCAAGGCAGATATCCGTGCAGAGGGACAGAAAACCCTGGCATGGATGGAGGAAAACGGCAAGCGCGGCATTGTATTGGCGGGCCGTCCTTACCACATTGATCCGGAAATCAACCATGGCATTCCCGAGCTGATTACGTCCTATGATCTGGCTGTTCTGACCGAGGACAGCTTGCCGCTGGAGAAGAACCCGGAACGGCCCCTGCGCGTTTTGGACCAGTGGGTGTTCCACTCCCGACTGTATAGCGCAGCTCAGTTTGTGTGCAAGCGGGAGGATTTGGAGCTGATCCAGCTCAATTCCTTTGGTTGTGGTCTGGATGCAGTGACGACGGACCAGGTCGCTGAAATCCTGGAGGGCAGCAACAAGCTCTATACCGTGCTGAAAATTGACGAGGTCAACAACCTGGGTGCGGCCCGAATCCGTATCCGCAGCCTGATTGCGGCCATGAATATGCGCCATGAGCAGGGCATCCATGCCAAACCCCATGCCAGCGTCTATCATCGTACGGAATTTACCAAGAAAATGTTCGACGAGGGCTATACCATTCTGGCACCCCAGATGAGCCCCATTCATTTTAATATCCTCGAGCCGGTGTTTGAACGCTATGGATTCCACATCGAGGTGCTGAAAAACGATAACCGTGCCGCCATCGAAACGGGTTTGCAGTATGTCAACAACGACGCCTGCTTCCCCTCCATCACCGTGGTGGGGCAGATGATGGAGGCCGTGCTGTCCGGCCGGTATGATACCGACCATCTGGCGCTGCTGATGAGCCAGACGGGCGGCTGCTGCCGTGCCAGTAACTATGTGGGCTTTATCCGCCGGGCGCTGGATAAAGCGGGGCTGAGCCACATTCCGGTGATCTCTCTGAACGCCGGTGGTTTGGAGCAGAACGAGGGCTTCAAGATCCCGCCGGCCCTGCTGCTGGCAGCGGCTCGGGCTATCGTGTACGGCGATTTGTTCATGCGCTGCCTGTACCATGTGCGGCCCTACGAGATCGTTCCCGGTTCCGCCAATGAGCTGCATCGCCAGCTGGAGGCGGAGTGTATCGACTCGCTGGTCAATCCCAAGAGCAAGCTCAGCTATGCCAAGGTGTGCCGGAATATTGTCGAGGCCTTTGATCGTTTTCCCATTCATGAGGACATGGTTAAGCCCCGTGTGGGCGTGGTGGGAGAGATCCTGGTCAAGTATATGCCTCTGGCTAATAACCATCTGGTGGATCTGCTGGAGCGTGAGGGAGCAGAGGCAGTGGTTCCCGATTTGATGGACTTCATGAATTACTCTCTCTACAACAGCCAGTACCGCCACGAGTATCTGGGGGTCAGCTGGAGTGCTGCCGCTAAGTCCAAGGTGGGGATCAGCGCCATCCGTAAGCTGCGCCAGCCTGCCATCCGTGCGCTGGAGAAGAGCCGCCGGTTTGAGCCGCCCATGCCGATTGAGCAGGTAGCTGATCTGGCAAAGCCGTTCCTCTCCATCGGTAACCAGTACGGCGAGGGATGGTTCCTGACCGGCGAAATGGTGGAATTGCTGCTGAGCGGCACGCCTAATATCGTCTGTATCCAGCCCTTTGCGTGTCTGCCGAACCATGTGGTAGGAAAGGGCGTCATCAAGACCCTGCGCAGTCATTATCCTCAGGCCAATATCGCGGCGGTGGACTATGACCCGGGTACCAGTGAGGTCAATCAGCTCAACCGTATCAAGCTGATGCTTTCCACGGCCCAACGCCGTGCCCAAAAGGACGCATAAAAGAAGTATATTTCGAAGCGGCACAGGAAACTGTGCCGCTTCTTTACTTCCTGCGGAAAGTACGATATAATTGCGATTATATACCGAAAGAGACAGGAGATAAGAGAGATGGACAGGACCTATAAAGCGACCATCATGGACGAGGCACAGGTCCAGCGTTCGCTGGCACGGATTGCCCATGAGATCATTGAAAAGAATAACGGCGCAGAGCATTTGTGCTTGCTGGGAATTCGCCGTCGTGGGATCCCCATCGCAGAACTGCTGGCAAAGAATATTGAGAAATTTGAAGGCATCCAAGTACCCGTGGGCCATATTGACATCACTCGCTATCGGGATGATCTGACAGAAGTGGATCCGGTCGGAGAGACTGTTACCAGCTATATTCCCTGCGATTTGCCCCACAGCACGGTGATTTTGGTGGATGATGTTCTCTATACCGGTCGCACGGTACGGGCGGCCATTGAAGCTGTCATGAGCCATGGACGGCCGCAGGCCATCCAGCTGGCGGTGCTGGTGGACCGAGGCCACCGGGAGCTGCCCATCCGCCCGGACTATGTGGGCAAGAATCTGCCGACATCCCGGGACGAGCAGGTGCGGGTGATGGTGAAGAGTATCGATGACCAGATCGGTGTGGAACTCTACGGAGTGTGAAGGAAGGCAATGCGACCTTGAAAGAGCAGTGCTTTGTCCATAGGGTGGAGTTTGCACAGTGATAAAATAAAACGGCAGACAGAGAAACTTCTCTGTCTGCCGTTTTTCGCTATTTTTGCCCACAGCAGTAGAGCACAGTGCCGCTCCTGCGGGGCTTAGGTCCATCAGTTGGGATCCTTTTTGTTGCTGTTTCCGAAAATAAAGACCAATCCCAGAATCAGCATTGCTGCGGAAAGGATGAATTCCAGACCGAGACCGCCTGCCTGAAAGATGGTGGACAGGTATCTGTTGAAACGCCATGCCGTGGCTAGTTCCCGGCCTGCCAGCATATAGCAGGTGGACATTCCAATCATTCCGCTGAGTGTCAAGAAGCCACCGGCGATTATTTTTTTCATAGAAATTCCCTCCATTTCCGGATATCTTCGTTGTTTCGATTCCGTTGCTAAGTGTAGGCATTATAGCATGGACATAAAGATCCGGCAAGATGTATTGTGCCCTTAGGACAGCAGAGACGGCATCCGCCCATTCGATACTGCCGATGGTTCTTTTCTGCGCCTTGAAGCAAACATAGGAGGGAGTTACGGCAGCTGTTTGGAAAAGCTTAGCCGATCCAGCTCTCGTCGCTGGGGTTGGCACGGAAAGCCAACAGAGAGGGGATGCGCTCAGCCTTGATATAGCCCTCCTCGGCGGCTACCTCCAGCAGGGTATCATAGTCGGAGGCAGATACGTTGCGGACATGATGCTCTGCCAGACGGTCAGTGGCCTTCTGCATACCGTAGGTGAAGATGGAAGCCACGCCCAGAACTTCAGCACCTGCCTCACGCAGGGCCTCCACCACGTCAATGCAGCTGCCTGCGGTGGAAATCAGATCCTCCACCACGACGACTTTGGTGCCGGGCTCGCAGCGGCCCTCAATGCGGTTATTACGGCCGTGATCCTTGTTGCTGCCACGGACATAGCCCATGGGCAGATCCAAGAGAGCTGCCACCAGAGCGGCGTGAGCGATTCCGGCGGTGCTGGTACCCATCACGGCCTGACAGTCGGGATACTCCCGGCGGATGATCTCTGCCAGAGCGCCCTCCACATGACCGCGAACTACCACGTCGGACAGGGTCAGACGGTTGTCGCAGTAGATAGGGCTCTTGATGCCGCTGGCCCAGGTGAAAGGCTCCTCAGGGCGCAGGAATACGGCACGAATGGACAGCAGATCCTTAGCAATCAGTTTTTTCATAGTTCAAAACCTCCGATATTGTAATTGTAGTGTGTACGAATATGTGCGGCAACAGCGCACTGTTGGGAAAGAAGCAGTGCGCTGTTCCTGCATAACACCCGTGCAAGGGTGCTGTGTGACGAAATAGGGGAGTGCTTACTTGACGGATGTATGGTAGGTATCCAGATCCAGAGCACCTTCGCTCTTGGCCACAGCCATGGCGCAGGAGGTGTCGCCCACCACGTTCAGAGCAGTGACCAGCATCTCGATGGGACGGTTGATGGCCAGAATCAGCGTATAGGCCATCAGAGCAGGCTCGTTGGTGAACCCCACGCCGGAGAGGATGGTGAAGAGGATCACGGCACCGGCGCCGGGAGCGGCGGGAGTGCCAATGGAGGCCACAATGGCCAGGATGCCGATGAGCAGCAGCGAGGTGAAGGACACATCGTAGCCACCGCAGCCGGCGATGAACAGTGCGGCGATGACCTGCATGATGGCGGTGCCGTCCATGTTGATGGTCATGCCCAGAGGCAGAACGAAGGAGGCAATGTCCTCATCAATGCCGATCTCATCGGTGGCCGTTTTCAGATTCAAAGGCAGGGTGGCAGCGCTGGAAGAAGTGGAGAAACCGAACAGAGCCACTTTAGCAATCTTCTGCACAAAGCGCTTGGGGTTCACGCCGGTAAAGACGCGCACAAACAGGGCATAGCCCAGGAACAGCACTGCCAAAAGCAGCAGCGTGGTCAGGATCATATAGGCCAGTGCGGGCTTCAGATATTGGATACCGTAGGAGGCACAGGTGCGGGCAATCAGGCAGAAGATGGCGATGGGACCGAACTTGTTGACCACAAAACTCAGAATGACCGTGATCAGATCGCTGATTTCCTGGCACAGCTTGGGCAGAGCGGTGAACTTCTCTTTGGCGGTGTTGATTCCCAGACCGATAGCCACAGCAGCCACGACGATTGCCAGAATGCCGCCGTTGTTGCCCAGAGCACCGGCCAGATTGTTGGGCACAGCGTTGATGAGAATCATCAGGGGATTGGTACCGGTGGAGCCGGTGGAAGCGCTCAGATCAGACAGAGAAGCGTTGTTGAACAGGCCGGACTGGTAGGCAGCAAAGCCTGCGACTGCAGCCAGAAGAATACCAATCACAGTGGTCAGCATGAAGAAACCGATGGTTTTGCTGGAAATACGGCCCAGCTTGCGGGAATCGGAAATGCGGATCATAGCCAGAATGATGCTGGTGAAGACCATGGGAACGATGACGACCTGCAGGGAACGGACGAACAGCTGGCCCACGATGAAGAACAGGCCGATGGCGTGCTCATTGCCTTCAGCGGAAATATCTGCAAAGAGCAGGTTGTTGATGGTGTTCCAAGCGGTCTCGTTGCCGCCGCTGATCAAGGCTTCGCGCAGAAAGATGGTACCCAGACCAAGAAGTAGGCCCAGAACCAAGGCGATTGCCATTTTGACTGCCAGTGTGTTGGAATGTTTTTTCTGCATAGTGATTGCTCCTCTGTGAAAATGAAAGCGAAAGGTAAAGCAAACCCCATAGGACGAAATCCTATGGGGGAGAAAATATCATTCCGCATGGTGCCGCACCATGGCACTGCGCAGGCATTTCAGGGCAGACGAAGATCGTGTGCCCTAAGTCATTGGTATTATCGCCTTCATAGCATCTCGTGCTATATTAAAGTCTGTTTTTCTTGCATATTATAGGCACTTTCGTGACGATAAGTCAAGGAAAAATGCGAGAAAACTTAACATACTTCATTCCAGACAAAAGCAGTGGGGGCAGAGCGGGGAGATGTGTCACATTTGACAAGAAATGACAGACTTTTGTCTTTACTGTGCGGACAACTCGAAGAAAAAACTCCCCTCTGCGGACACAGAGGGGACAGAGGTCGATTAGTTTTCTGAATGGATGAACTGCCACAGCGCATCGGGATCTTCAACAATCGCTGTCGCACCGGCGCGTTCCAACTCCTCCCGAAGACCATAGCCCCAGGTCACTCCTGCGGTGGGAATGTGGTGTTCTGCTGCGCCCAGCACATCAAAGCTGGTGTCGCCCACCATCAGCACGTTATCCATACCGCCCACCGTTTTCAACAGATGGGCGATGACGGAGGATTTGCTGGAGCGTGTGCCATCCAGGGTAGCGCCGGCGATGTAGTCAAAATAAGAGACCAGACCAAAATGGGTCAGGATTTCCATAGACATATCCTCCGGTTTGGAAGTGGCCACGAACAGATGAAACCCTTCCTTGCGAAGCCGTGCCAGCAGCTCCTGAATGCCGGGATAAGGAAAGCCCTCAAATTTTCCAACGGTGGTGTAACGGCTGCGGTAAACAGCTACGGCCTCATCGGCCTTGTCCGGTGTCACACCGAAGCGGATGAAGGAATCCCGCAGGGGAGGGCCGATAAAGGTGCGCATTTGGGCGGGATCGGGAATGGGCAAATGGAAGTGGCGCAGGGCCAGCTGGGCACATTTCATGATCCCCTCGCCGGAATCTACCAGTGTGCCGTCCAAATCAAAGAGAATATTCTGATACTGATCCATAGGAACTCCTTTATAGAATGCTTGTATGACTTATAGCACGATTGCTTCTTTTTGTCAAATGGCCCCGCAGGCGGAGGGGGAGGGGAAAGAGAAAAAGAAGACGGAGAAATGGTATATTGAAAGGCATTTTTGACTGAAAAGAACAAGGAATATGCAAAAATGAGAACATATTCTTGCGAGTGCAGTGTAGCAGACGGTGGAATGAGTTGCTTTTTATGCAATTATCTGGTAAAATTAGTGAACTTGCCAAGAATGTCCGCTGTGAGGAAGACGGCGGACAAAAATCCTATGATTGAAAAGAGTTAACATTTATGCTGAAACAATTCCAAAATACGATTTTGCTCCTTGCAAAAGCAGTGGTGTTCTTGGTCTGTGCTGGTTGTTTTTTCCTGCTGTTTGGCCAGAAGAACTGGTTTTTGCTGGTCCCTTGCCGTACCTCCGCCATTACGCTGGTGATGTTTACGGTGGTTTACTGTCTGATGACCATGGTTTATGGTGGCTTTGACATTGGTAAGCGTAAGAGCAAGCCCATCATTTTTTCCCATGTGCTGATCCTGCTGATGACGGATGTGTGCGCCCACTTCATGCTGTGTATCATGAATTTCACCAAGGTCAATAACGGCCATTTCGTCTATGAACAGCCCGTACTGTTGCTGATCGTCTATCTGCTGCAGTTGCTGCTGGTGGCCATACTGGCCTATGGCTGCAACGACCTGTACTTCTACTTCAATAAGCCCCAGCGCTGCCTGCTGGTGACCCGACAGGGGGAAAATGTCGATGCCGTCATGCGTAAGGTGGGGCGGTTCAAGAAGCAGTACAATATTGATGATGTGGCCTATATTGATGACTGGGATTTGCTGATGAAGGTGGACCAGCACGAGGTCGTGTTTATCTATAACCTGGTGGAATCCGAGCGTGATGGCCTGGTGGAGTATTGCTATCAGGGCCGGAAGGACCTTTATTATAGTGTCGAAATGGTGGATATTGTGTCCATGGGCGGCCATCGGGTCCTTTTTGAGGACAAGTCCATGATCCACGCCCCGGTGAAAGGGCTGAGTTTTGAACAGCGAATCATCAAGCGGGCCATGGATATTGTGATTGCGGCTGTGGGCCTTTTGGTGGCTTCGCCCATCTTGCTGGTAACGGCCATTGCCATCAAGCTGGAGGACGGTGGACCGGTGTTCTACCGCCAAAAGCGCGCAACGTATGGCGGCCGCATTTTCCAAGTGCTGAAGTTCCGCTCGATGCGGGTGCAGGGTTCGGTGAACCGTTCTGCGACAAAGGACGATGACCGTATCACCAAAGTGGGCAGAGTGATCCGCAAGTTCCGAATCGATGAACTGCCCCAGCTCATCAACGTGCTCAAGAGCGATATGAGTATCGTGGGTCCCCGTCCGGAGATGCTGGAGAATGTGGAGAAGTATACTGCGGAACTGCCGGAATTTGCCTATCGCCTACGGGCAAAGGCGGGCCTGACCGGTATGGCCCAGATCTATGGCAAGTACAATACATCGCCTAAGGACAAGCTGATTCTGGATCTGACCTATATCGCCCAGTACAGCGTCTGGCTGGATTTGAAGCTGATTCTTCGTACGGTGCTGGTACTGTTTACACCCGATGAAAGTACAGAGGGCTTCGATCAGAAGAACGATGACAAGAAATAAAATATCCCCCGGCTTGAGCCGGGGGATATTTTTATTTCCGGGCGATCATCTCCAACACCAGCTGCCATCGCTGCGGAGGTGGAGAGACTTACTGTAAAGGGTGGTCATTGCCTGCACCAGATACCGCAGGTCAGTTGTTCCCATCGTCTCACAGGCGGAGTGCATGGCCAGCTGGGCAAGGCCAATGTCCACGGTCTGCACCGGAACGGTGGTGTTGGCAATGCTGCCCAGCGTCGAGCCGCCGGTCATATCCGAACGGTTGGCAAACGTCTGCACGGGCACATTGGCCATGAGACAGATACTGCGCATCAAAGCAGCCGAGATACCATCGGTGGTATAGCGCTGGTTGGCGTTGTATTTGATCACGATGCCGCCGTTGAGATAGGGCGTATTTTCGCTGTCGCACAACTCGGGATGATTGGGATGTCGAGCGTGGGCATTATCCGCAGAAACTAGGAAGCTGCTGGCCAGGAATCGCTGAAAGTCCTCTTCACCATACCCCAGAGAAAAGACAGCGCGGCGGAGAGTGTCACGGAGCAGTGTGGATGCGGCGCCCTGCTTCGTTTCACTGCCGACTTCCTCGTTGTCAAAGAGACAGTAGACAGCAATGGCATCACTGGGAGCGGCATTCAAAAAGCCTTGCAGGCAGCTGAAAGCGCAGGCCAGATCATCCAGTCGGGGCGCGATCATCAGCTCATGGCTGGCACCGGCCACGGTGCCACGGCTGCGGCAGGTAAGATAAAGGTCGTGTCCAAGAATGTCCTCTTCTTCGACATGGGCAGCTTGAGCGGCCAAGGACAAGAGGGAGGGACTGTCTGTTCCCACCGCATAGAGCGGCTGGGTGTCCACAGCGGCATTATACTTGAAACCGTCATTGGCAGTGCGGTTCATGTGGATCGCTACACTGGGGATGACGGCCAGATCCTGGTCGATATGCACCAGATGGGAAGTGATGCAGCCGTCCTGCTCTGTGAGCACACGGCCTGCCACACCCAGAGGGCGGTCAAACCAGGGAGCCATCAGCATTCCGCCGTAGCGCTCCACGCTCAGTTGGAGATAATGTCCGGCGGCTGTGTGCTGGGGGCATTCTTTCAGTTTGAACGTGGGAGAATCACTGTGCGAGGCGGACATAACGAAGCCTTCCGGGGTGCCGGAGGGGATGCGCAATGCAATCAGTGTGGAGTCATTGATGGTCAGATAGTAACCTTTCCCCTTTTCCAGATTCCATGCGGAACCACGGGGCAGAGGAGTAAAACCAGCGTGCTGCAGCAGGGCAGAGACTGTATAAACGGTGTGGAAAGGGCTGGGAGATGCAGAAATAAATTCCAGCATTCGGCGATTGAGTGTTTGTTGCATACGATGACCCCTTTCATAAAAAGTATGGAATGTTATCTCTATTATACTGGGTGAGACAAGACGTGTAAAGCGAAAAAGCGCAGGTGGTCACCTGCGCTTTTATCGTATCAGTTCTTCTGAAGATAGTCCTTTAGGAAGAGGATTGCCTGTCGGTATCCTTCAAACCCCATACCCGTGATCGTGCGGATACAGGCCATCCCGGCATAGGAAATCTGACGAAATTCTTCACGAGTGGAGATATCCGAGAGATGGACTTCTACGGTCGGCAGCGCCACCGCCTTCAAAGCATCGAGAATAGCGACACTGGTGTGGGTATAGGCGGCGGGATTGATGATGATACCGTCAGCGGTGCCATAGGCTGCCTGAATGTGGTCCACAAGATCACCTTCATGGTTGGACTGGAACACTTCCACATCCACGCCCTCCCGTTGGCAGGTACTGCGGATGAGTTCCTCCAAAGCGGCGTAGGTTCCGGTACCATAGATGGCAGGTTCACGGATACCCAGCATATTCAGATTGGGCCCGTTGATGACGAGTAATTTCATTTGAGTACCTCCAAGATGGCAGATACGGCGGCTTCCGGCGTACTGTTATTGTCGATAATATGGTCCGCAAAGCGTTCATAGAGTGGGCGGCGTTTGGCGTAGAGTGCTGCGGCACCCTGGGCCTGGGAGAGCGGACGGCCCTCGGACGGCAGGGAGGCGACATCACGCTGCAGATAGAAGATGGTGCCGTTTTGATGAAGCAGGGGATAGTTTTCCGCCTGCGTTACACAGCCGCCACCGGTGGCCAGGATCAAGCCGGAGCGCTGTCCCAACTGTCGCAACGCTTCGGTTTCCAGTTGGCGGAAGGCCGCTTCTCCCTGTGTTTGGAAGAGATCGGGGATCGAAGTCCCGGTCATGTTCTCCACGAGAGTGTCACTGTCAGCAATCTCGCGGTGCAGTACCTCGCCCAGCAGTTGTGCCACCGTGGATTTGCCGCAGCCGGGCATACCGATGAGGATGATATTTTCCATTTCGCAGCGCAGATCGTGGGTGATGGCAGCAACGATGTCGTCGGACAGCGGGGCATCTTGGAATTGCTCGCTGCTGCGTTTGGCCTGGGCCACCAGCATGGGCAGACCACCGTATCCGGGGATCCCCAGGGCTTCGGCCTGTAAGAGCAAAGCGGTGCGGGCGGGATTGTAAATCAGATCATACACTGCCTCCAGATGGCGGAACTGCTGTAAATCGACGGCAGCGGCACCGGTGTGGGGATACATTCCCACAGGGGTGGTGTTGACCAGAAGGGCGGCGTCAGCATGGCGGGAAAGATTGGTGTAATTATCCGCACCGCTGCGGGAGATGACGACCACCTGTGCGCCCAGATGCTTCAGAACAGCGCATACGGTCACCGATGCGCCGCCGCTGCCCAGAACCAGAGCCTTTTTTCCAGAGACATCTACCCCACTCAGACGGACCAGCGTGGCAAAACCGTGGTAGTCTGTGTTGTCACCGTACAGCGTTCCGTCCGGGCGGCGTACCAAGGTGTTGACACTGCCCAGCAGCTGTGCCGTTTCGGACAGCTCAGCACAGAACGGGACCACCTCTTTTTTATAGGGGATAGTCACATTGAGCCCGTGGAAATCGCCGTGGCGCAGGAAGTCCTCTAACTCCTCCGGTTCTTTCTCAAATAATGTATAGCTGTATTCGCCCATCCGGGCATGAATGGCAGGGGAGTAGCTGTGTCCCAGTGTCCGGCCCAAAAGTCCGCACTTTCTCATCAAATCACCTCACTGTAACTGCCAAGGTAGGTAAATTCCTCACAGACACCTTCCAATTCGCCCATCAGCTGGATGAACTGGGGCGAGTAGACGGAGTTTTCCAGGTCAAAATAGAACATGAACTCAAATTCCCGCTCCGGCAGGGGACGACTTTCCAGCTTGGTGAGATTGATCCCCAGAGCATAGAACCGGGCCAGCAGCTTAAAGAGGGCGCCGGGCTGGTGCGGAAGAATGGCCATCAGGCTGGTGCGGTCGGCACCGGGATAAATTTCCAGATTACGGGAAATGCAGATGAAGCGGGTGTAGTTGTTGGCCTGGTCCTGGCAGGCTTCGGCCAGTCGGTCCAGACCGTAGATCTCGCCGCAGCGGCGGGAGGAGAGGGCTGCCAGATCCTGCCGATCGGACTGTGCCACCATGCGGGCGGCTTCAGCCGTGTTGGCACAGCGGATGACCTGAATGTCAGGGTGGGCCTGAAGAAAAGCGCTGCACTGATGAAGGGCCTGCTCATGGGAGCAAATGGCCCGAATGTCTTCCAGCTTCACACCGGGCTTGGCCAGCAAATTGTGATCCACCTTCAACCGCACACTGCGGACGATGCGAAAATCGTGCTGCATCATCAGATCATAGACCTGATTGACCGACCCGGCGGTGCTGTTTTCCAGCGGGATGATACCATACTGGCACAGGCCTTTTTCAATGGCGGAAAAGACGGCATTGAAGTTGGAGAAATAGAGAATATTGCCGCGGCAGAACAACTTTTCACAGGCCAGCTGGGAGTAGGCCCCCTCCACGCCCTGACAGGCTACCGTTGCGTTGGGCGGGAAGAGACGCTCTGTCTCGTCAATGGCCCGGCGGATTTCCTCCGTCAAGGCACTGCCCTGTCCCAGCAGTGCTTTCTGCCGGGAGCGACTCAGCTCGAAAATCAGAGAATAGAGGGATCGTCCCGGTTCCTGTAATTCTTCCGGCAGCTGGGAGGCAATGGCGAGAAGCTTTTCCCGCTCCCGTTTGGTATCCAGTACCGGCATCCGGTGTTCTTTTTTGTATGCGGCGACCTGCTCACTGAGCGCCATGCGCTGGGCGAACAGAGAGACCATCTGGTCATCCACCTGATCGATTTGGCGGCGCAGTTCATTCAACTCCATGGGGAACCTCCTTGTATTTTTGCTGTGAAAGCCATGCATCATACACCGCAATGGCTGCCGCAGCTTCCACGCAGGGAACGGCCCGGGGCACGATACAGGGATCGTGGCGGCCGTGGACCTGCAGCGTTGTTTCTTTGCCTTCTGTTAGGCTGACACTTTGCTGGGGCTTGGCGATGGACGGCGTGGGTTTGAAAGCAGCCCGGACCACCAGCGGCATTCCGTCGGTGATGCCGCCCAGAATGCCACCGCAGTGATTGGTGGTCGTGATCGTCCGATGGTTTTCCACGGCAAAGGGATCGTTGTTCTCGCTGCCACGCAGGCGAGTAGCCTCGAAGCCATCACCAAACTCCACACCTTTGACGGCGGGAATGGCGAATATGGCTGCAGCCATACGGTTTTCCATTCCGCCGAACATGGGATCGCCCAGACCGGCAGGGAGACCCAGTACCAGACACTCGACGATTCCACCTACGGAGTCACCGTCTGCTTTGGCTTCGGCAATGCGCTGGCGCATCCGGGCCCCGGCGGCATCGTCGCTGGCGGGGAATTCTTTGTCAGCCACAGAGCAAAGGAAGGGGGTATCATCCTGCACGTCAGCGATGGAACGGATGCGGGCCATAACAGTAATGCCTTCCCGGGCCAGCAGCTGCAGACAGATGCCGCCGGCAATGCACAGGGGGGCTGTCAGACGGCCGGAGAAATGACCACCGCCGGCGTAGTCCCGATGCGGGCCGTATTTAAGATAGGCGGTCAGATCGGCATGTCCGGGACGGGGGCAGTCGGCCAGCGAGTCGTAGTCCCCTGAGCGGGTGTTGCGATTGTGGATCACAGCGGTCAGCGGTGCGCCGCAGGTAATGCCGTCGTGCAGTCCGCAGAGAAATTCCGGACGATCTGCCTCACTTCGCGGGGTAGACCATTCGTTGTGGCCGGGGGCGCGGCGGTTCATAAATTGTTGCAGGGCCTCCAGATCCAGCGGAATCCCGGAAGGCAGGCCGTCGATGGTGACACCGATAGCGGGGGAGTGGGACTGGCCGAAGATGGTCAGCTGTATGTTTTCACCGTAATGACTGCTCATGGGGAGACTCCTTTCAGTGCGGCACGATCGTTCCAGAAACGGGGATAGGATTTTTCAACGCATTCACTGCCGGTGACTGTGACAGGTTCCTGACAGATACAGGCAGCCACGGCGGCGGACATGGCGATGCGGTGATCGCCGCAGGCATCTACGGTGCCGCCAACGAGACCGCCGTGTCCATGGATCACCAGACCGTCCGGCAGCTCCTCAACGCAGCCGCCCAGCGCTGTCAACAGTTGTGCCGTAGTGTGCAGGCGATCGGACTCTTTCAGCCGCAGACGCTCAGCGTGGATGATGTGAGTGTCGCCTTGTGCGGCGGCAGCCACAGTGCTGAGGACCGGGATCAAGTCCGGGATGGCGGCAGCATTGATAGTGATGCCGTGAAGTTGATTCTGTCGGACGGTGACGTGGTTATCCGCACACAGCACATCGGCACCGAAGCGGCGCAGGATGTCCAGAATGGCCCGATCGCCCTGTGACGAAGCGGCGGACAGACCGGTGACGGTCATGCCTGCGGGGCTCATCGCTCCGGCGGAGAGGAAGAAGGCGGCGCTGGACCAGTCACCTTCTATTGGCAGCTGTGTGGGGAGCGTATAGCTCTGCCGCCCGGAAATAAAATAGGTATTGTCCTCTTTGGTAAAGGCCACCGCGGATAAACGCAGTGCGTCTTCCGTCATGGCGATATAGGGGGCGGACTCTGTGGGGCCGGTGATGGTCAGGGTACTGTCGCCATCGAGAAGCGGCAGAGCCAGCAGAAGTCCGGAGATATACTGAGAAGAGATGTTGCCGGGCAGTGTATAGGAACCCGGCAGCAGCTGCCCGTGGCAGGTCAGCACAGCACCGTCACGGGCGATGACAGCACCGTGGGCGGTGAGTTGGTCCTTCAGTGCCTCCATAGGACGCTGGGGCAGACGACCTTCCATATGAAAGGCAACGTGTCGTCCCTGTGCCGCTGCCACAGGCAGAAGAAAGCGCAGGGTAGATCCGCTCTCAGCACAGGGCAGGTGACAGAGTGATTCTGTGCCCATGCCGGGAGTGACGGAAATTTTCTCTGACGCGGTGTCAATAGCACTGCCCATAGCACGCAGGCAGGCCATGGTGGCCTGAATATCCCGGGATAAGCCGTCACAGGACAGAGTGACCGGACGGCGGCCCAGAGCGGCACAGATCAACAGACGGTGGGCCTGCGACTTGGAGGCCGGAATCGCCACCGTGCCGGTCAGAGGACCGGCGGGGAGAGTGATATTCATTGGGCACCTCCGGCCTGAAGCCAGCTGCGCAGTTCAGCGGCGGGGATCGTTAGCAGTCGGCACTGACCGATCGCTTCTGGAACCACCAAATGAATGGAGGCACCGAAGATCTTTTTGTCTGCTTGAACAGCCGCTGCCAACGGCTCCAGACCATACGGAGAGCGGGTGGGAAGCTCATAGCGCTGCAAAAGCGCTTCGACGGCAGAGGCGGTTTCTTCGGAACATAAGCCTTTTTGTGCGGCGGCGCGGGTAATCATCGCCATGCCGATGGCAACACAGTGACCGTGCAGCAGGGAGTAGCCGCTGACGGCTTCGATGGCGTGTGCGAAGGTGTGGCCCAGATTCAGCGTTTGGCGCAGACCGTGGTCCCGCTCGTCTTGGATGACGATGTCCCGCTTCATGGCGACGCAGCGGTCCACCACTGCTTCCAACTGCTCCGTCATGGGCGTATGTGCCAACTGATGGAAGAACGCAGCGTCTCCCAGCAGTCCATATTTGATGACTTCCCCGCAGCCGTCGCGAAAGACAGCGGGCGGCAGGGTGGACAGAGTGTCCAGATCACACCACACCAACAGGGGCTGCCAGAAAGCACCAACCATATTTTTTCCAACGGCCAGATCAATGGCTGTCTTGCCGCCAACGGAGGAATCCACGGCGGCCAGAAGGGTGGTGGGAATCTGTACATAGGGGATGCCGCGGAGATAGGTAGCGGCGGCAAAGCCGGTGAGATCTCCGACAACACCGCCGCCCAATGCACAGAGCAAATCACCGCGGGTCAGGTGTTCTTGTGCTAAAAAGTTCAATATATTGATGTAATGAGTGACGTTCTTGCTCGATTCTCCGCTGGGGATGACATAGGATACGACACGAAAGCCATGCTCCGTGAGGGAATCGCAGACGGTCTTACCATAGAGGGGAAAGACGGTATCATCGGAGATGACGGCCACCGTACACGCCTTGGTCATGGAGACCAGATGGGCTCCCAGCTGGGGCAGGATGCCAGAGGCGATGTGGACATCGTAGGGGGTATTCGTAGGAATGTGCAGGATGCTCATTGTCCGTCTACCTCCTCCTTGCAGCGGCGGCCTTCCTCCAGAAGGCGTTCCAGAGTGGGCCGGTCGTTAGCGGCGATAGCACGGCGGTATTCCATCAAATGGTCCATGATGCCATCCAGTTCCTGAAGAAGATTGTCCCGATTTTCCAGAAACAGCTCGCTCCACATGACAGGGTTCAGCCATGCCACACGGGTCAGATCCTGATAGCTTCCGGCAGAAAAACCAGCATGTGTGGCTGCGGTGGGACTCTTGATGTAGGCGCTGGAAACCACGTGAGCCAGCTGGGAAGTAAAGGCAATCATCTCGTCATGTTGCTGGGCAGTGGTGATGGACAGACGCCCAAAGCCTGCGGGGGCCAGCAGTTGTGAAACCCGGTCGAGCAAGGCAATATTGTCAAAGTCCGGCGGAACGATCACCATGGGAGCTCCCTGGTAGAGATCAGCCCGGGCATACTTGAAACCGGCGTGGTGCGTGCCTGCCATGGGATGACCGCCCAGATAGGTGAAGCCGTTCTCCTCAGCCAGCGGGAAGCAAGCGTCGCAGACGGTTCGTTTGGTGCCGCAGCAGTCAATGACAACCGGATGGGGACCAATGGAAGAGGCCACCGTCCGAAGATACTCGACCGCAGCGACGGGAGGAATGGCAATCAAAACCAAATCGCACTGGGCGATGTTCTTTTCAGTCAGTTTCTCCTGCACGACACCGCTGAGGAGGGCAAAGTCCAGCATGGACTGGCTTTTGTCCGTGCCCCATACGGTGTGGCCTGCGGCATGATAGGCTTTGGCAAAAGAGCCGCCGATGAGGCCCAGCCCAACAACTCCCAGGATCATAAAGCGCTCACCTCACGAATCCGGCGTACCTTTTCGGCCAGGACATCATACTGCTCCGGGCGCAGGGACTGAGCACCGTCGCACAGGGCATGGGTGGGATCATTGTGGACTTCGATAATCAAGCCGTCAGCACCGCAGGCGGCAGCAGCCAGAGACATGGGCTCCACCAGTGTGGCCCGGCCGGTGGAATGACTGGGATCGACAATGATGGGCAGATGGGTGAGCTCATGGAGCATGGGAACGGCTGCCAGATCCAGGGTATTGCGGGTGTAATCATCGAATGTGCGGATGCCGCGCTCGCAGAGAATGACCTGCTCATTGCCGCCGGCCATGATGTACTCGGCGCTCATCAGGAGTTCTTTGAGCGTGTTCGCCAGACCACGCTTGAGCAGGATGGGCTTGCGCAGTTTACCCAGTTGGCGCAGCAGATCGAAGTTCTGCATATTTCGGGCGCCCACCTGAATGACGTCCACATCTTCAAAGAGGGGCAGATGATCGACGCTCATGATTTCTGTCACAATGGGAAGACCGGTTTCCTGCCGGGCAATTTTCAACAGCTCCAGACCGGTGGCCTGCAGGCCCTGAAAGTCATAGGGGGAGGTACGGGGCTTGAAAGCACCGCCGCGCAGCAGCTGGGCACCGGAGGCCTTCACAGCCTTGGCAACGGTGACGATCTGCTCCTCAGATTCCACGGAGCAAGGACCGGCGATCATGGCGAAGTTTCCTCCACCAATCTTGGCATCCCCCACCTGAACCACGGTGTCGGCAGGATGGAACTTTCGATTGCAGCATTTGAAAGGATCACTGACGCGCTTGACGGATTCCACAATCCCCAGGCTGGAGATGAGGTCCATGTCCACGTTGCTGGTATCACCGATCAGTCCCAGAACCGTCTGGTAGGTGCCTTCGGAGATGTGGACACCGATGTGCTGATTCTGCAGCCAATCGATCAGTTGTGTACGCATTGTGCGGTCGACTCCATGTTTGAGAATGACAATCATGTTATATTCCTCCTATGTTCTCTCTTTCCGCAATATATTTCAGTGAATAGCAATAAAAAAAGCGGCCCAGGATAACCTGTGCCGCAATAAAAAACAGTTTTACCAAACTAATTTTTGCATCACAAATTACCCTTACTACAAAGCATAGTAAAGTAAAAGTAATAGGATGCAAAAACGAAATGAGTCATTGTAAACACTCCATCATAAAGGTTGGTAGGTTTCTTAGTGTATCTGCAAGCAAATATATATCAATTTCCGGCAAATGTCAACCGGGGGGACGCAAAATTTTTAAAATTCCGGCCGTCCGCTGCCGTTCATGGAAAACGGTTGACTTTAATATGCCTCATGATATAATAAAACAAACTAAGTAATTTAGTGCCGAATAAGTAACTCTATGCCGTATTTTGAGAAGATTTACGGCGGAAAGGATGAGGTAAAATATGTCGAATATCCTGGAACAGTCGATGGAGTATCTGCAT
>RCNI01001106.1_pt1 | contig 21657 bp, 34 predicted proteins | sample 2041151 | NCBI WGS metagenome assembly RCNI01 (sample SAMN09708214, study PRJNA481090) | feces metagenome | isolation source: feces | place: Antarctica: Albino Rookery | reverse complement strand
CGTGTAATTGCATTCATTAACACTTCATCATCTTTAGCAATAATGTGTCCAGTCACTTCAACTTGGCCATGATCTGCAATTACGAGAACGCATGTATCATTTGATAGAGATTTTGTTAGTTCTTCAAGCTTGGTATTGATCATCGTCAATTCCTTATTGATTTCTGAATGATTTGGACCATATTCATGCATCTTTGAATCTAGTTGATCGTAATAGCAGTAAACAAGTGTATGTTCTTTTGTTTTGTTTTCTTCTAGCATCGATTCTAGTAAACCATCAAAGCCATTTACACCATGGTAAGGGCTCCAGGATGGGTAGTAATAATCACACACTTCTTCTTCAACATACGGGTTATAGATTGGATATTTTTGATAGAAGCGTTTTGGCTCTACTTCTATTTCATTGAATAATCCTTTGTCCAAGAATGGCACAATGACATCCTTATACTTGTCATCATACATTCCCCAACTAAGCCAGTTTGTCTCGGATGGGTATTTTCCAGTTAGAAAGGATGTTGTTGCAGAAGTGGTAGTTGTTGGAAATACGGTATCTACGACCTTCACTAAATTGTTTAATAGATAGGAATCTTGGAACCCTTGTTGAACGAGGTTATTGTATCCCATGGCATCTACGAGTAAAACAAACAACTGTTTACAGTTCCGCTGTTTTAATTCATTTAATAAGTCTTCATATGATACGTTTCTAATCCAGCAAATTTAAAACAAGTATTCGCTATATTCACGAGTGAGTTATCATAGTTCCACATACGCTACTTTCCCTTCTAAAATTGTTACCTATCATACAAAAAATATGGATTTTCTGCAAGTTTATAGCCAATTCCATATAGAAAAAACCACCTTCATTTAGAAAGTGGTTTCGTTTGTATTGAATTAAACTAATTCGATAAATGCCATCTTAGCACCGTCTCCGCGGCGTGTACCAGTCTTAACGACTCTAGTATATCCACCATTGCGGTTAGCGTACTTAGGCGCAACTTCATCAAATAGCTTGTTTAGTACAGTCTTTTGTGTAGCTTCATCAGCAACTACGTTGCGAATGTAAGCTGCAGCCTGACGACGTGCACTAAGATCTCCCTTTTTACCAAGAGTGATCAATTTATCAACTACCGAACGCATGTCTTTAGCCTTTGCTTCAGTTGTCTCTACACGTCCGTAGAGAATTACTGATGTAGCAAGGTTTCTCATCATTGCCTTACGGTGGTCAGCTGTTCTTCCGAATTTACGGTTCCACATATTTGTTTCCTCCTAATTAGTCGAAGGACTTGAAGCCTAGACCTAATTCAGCTAGCTTGTCCTTAACCTCTTTCAGTGATTTCTTTCCGAGGTTACGGACTCTCATCATCTCTTCCTCGGTCTTCTGTGTTAGCTCGTCCACGGTCTGGATTCCAGCCCGTTTCAGGCAGTTGTAGGAACGCACGGACAAGTCAAGATCTTCAATCATTGTCGTCTGAACCTTGTTTGGTGCTTCTGTGCTGCCTTCCTTGATTACGTTCTCAAGGTTGAGAACTTCATCATTGATGCCGGCTACGATTTCTAAATGATCAATCAAAATACGTGAAGAAAGCGCAAACGCTTCTTGTGGATTGATTGAACCATCTGTCCAAATCTCCATAGTCAATTTGTCATATTTCGCATCTTGACCTACACGAGTTGGTTCCACATGGTATGAAACCTTCGTAACTGGTGTAAAGATGGAGTCTGTAAATACCGTTCCAATGCCCTGTGAGTTGCCTTGATTTAGCTGCTTGTTAACATCTGCGCCAACATAGCCGCGTCCATTCTTGACTTTCAATTCCATCTCAAGTGTTGGAGCGGACTCGTTCTTACGAGCCTTTTCCAAGTGAGCGATGACTAGGTCTCTATTTAAGATTTCTACACCTGCTGGACAAATAATGTCTGCAGCTGTTACTTCACAAGGACCAGTTGCACTGATTCTTAGTGTATAGATTTCATCATCTTCTACCTTCATGACTAAACGCTTAAGCGCAAGGATAATCATGGAGACGTCTTCTCTTACTCCTGGGATTGTTGTGAACTCGTGGTAAACTCCATCAGCTTTGATGGAGAATACCGCAGCTCCCGGCATGGAGGATAGCAGAACTCTGCGTAACGCATTTCCAATTGTAGTACCGAAACCTCTCTCCAATGGGGAAAGAACGAACTTTCCATAGCTCTCAGATTCTACGTATTCCAATACTTCAAATTCTGCGCGTTCAAATTTTTGCATGAAACAATCCTCCCTTATCTATTGATTAACCACGCGGTCTCTTTGGCGGACGACATCCGTTGTGTGGGATCGGGGTTACATCGTTAATTGCAGTAATTTCTAATCCTGCTACTTGTAGTGAACGAACAGCAGCTTCACGTCCTGGACCTGGGCCCTTAACGTTAACTTCAACTGTCTTTACACCTTGTTGTAGAGCAGCCTTACCTGCTGCTTCAGCACATAGCTGAGCAACGTATGGAGTAGACTTACGGGAACCCTTGTAACCAAGTGCTCCTGCTGAACTCCAAGAAATTACATTACCTTGCTGGTCAGCAATAGTAACGATTGTGTTGTTGAATGTTGAATGAATGTGCGCAACACCACGCGCAACATTACGTTTTACCTTTTTCTTGCGGATCGCTTTTTTACCAGCGTTTTTTCTCATTTGCTTTGCCATTATTCGACCCTCCTAATTACTTCTTCTTGTTCGCTACAGTGCGACGTGGTCCCTTACGAGTACGAGCGTTTGTACGAGTACGTTGTCCACGAACTGGCAAACCTCTTCTATGACGGATTCCTCTATAGCATCCGATTTCCATAAGACGCTTTACGTCCATTGCGCGTTCACGACGAAGATCACCTTCTGTTTTGATGTTGTCAACATGCTGACGGATTGCAGTTTCCTGCTCATCGGTTAAATCGCGTACACGAACATCTTCGCTAATTCCGCAATCAGCTAAGATCTTCTTCGCAGTTGTTGGTCCGATGCCGTAAATATATGTGAGGGATACTACAACCCGCTTATTTGCAGGGATATCCACACCAGCTATACGTGCCATATTCTACTTCTCCTCCTGAATTAACCCTGACGCTGTTTGTGCTTAGGGTTTTCGCAGATAATCATAACTACGCCATTGCGCTTGATTACTCTGCATTTGTCACAAATCGGTTTTACTGATGGTCTAACTTTCATGATTAAATGCCTCCTATAATGGATTTACACCCTTCGGTTACTTATGCCTGTAGGTAATACGCCCACGTGTTAAGTCATAAGGTGACAATTCAACGGTGACCCGATCGCCTGGTAAAATGCGAATGTAGTGCATACGGATTTTACCAGCAACGTGAGCACGGATCTCGTGACCATTCTCTAATTTCACCTTGAAATTGGCATTAGGAAGTGTTTCCTCAACGATTCCTTCAATTTCGATTACGTCTTGTTTTCCCATTTAGTCCTCTTTCTTGAAAAAAATCGGTTCCCGATGCGGGCTTATATATAATACCCGCATCGGACCTGATTATGCAACCTTTCCTAAAGCCTTTTTTACCTCTTCGAAGACTTCATCCGCAGGCTTTGCTGCGTCAATCTTCGAAACTACGCCCTTGTTAGCGTAATATTCGATAACCGGCCAAGTATTTTTTTCATATTCATCCATGCGAACCTTCAACTGTTCAACGGTATCATCTTTACGCTGTACGAGCTCATGTTCACACTTATCGCAGACACCTGCGACTTTGCTCGGATGAGTTGCAATGTGATAAATCGCCTGACATTGTGGGCAGATACGTCTGCCTGTAATGCGACTTGCTAAATCATCGAATTTTACTTCGAGAGCTAGCACGATTTCAACTGGTTTGCCGATACGATCAGTAATCTCTGCGAGGGCTTTGGCCTGCGCTTCTGTGCGCGGATACCCATCAAGCAGATAACCTTTCTCACAATCCGGTTGTTGGAGTCTGTTTTCAACCATACCATTGATGACTTCATCAGGAACTAATCTTCCAGCATCCATATAGGATTTTGCAAGTTTTCCTAATTCAGTTCCGTTCTTTACATTTTCACGAAGCATGTCGCCTGTAGAAATGTGTGGAACATCGTATACATCAAGGATACGATCACTCATTGTGCCCTTGCCGGCTCCGGCAGGACCCATAATTAAGATATTCATTTAAGCCTCCTAGAAGTTTAGGAACCCACGGTATTGCTTTTGTGTAAGTTGACCCTTAAGTTGACTTACAGTTTCCATGGCAACACCGACTACGATGATAATACCTGTACCACCTAATGATACTTGAGCTGGAAGGCTCTTAGAAATCATTGGAAGTAGGTAAGGAATCACCGCGATCAATGTAAGTGCAGTTGCACCTAATACAGTGATACGATTGAGTACCTTCTTTAGGTATGTTTTGGTTTCTTTACCTGGTCTAATACCTGGAATGTATGCTCCAGATTTACTTAGGTTTTCCGCTACCTTCTCAGGATCTACTTGTAGATCTGTATAGAAGAATGTGAATAAGTATGTTAGTACCGCATAGATTACTAATCCAAGTGGCTTTTGCATGCTTAGTACATTTGCTACCTTTTGGTAAGCAGAAGCGTTTGTGAAGGAAAGAATGATCTGTGGAGCCATCATAATGCTTGACGCAAAGATGACTGGAATTACAGATGCGCTATTAATCTTGAAAGGAAGATACGTATGATTTCCTTGATTCGCCATCTTTCCACCGGCATTTGTATATTGAATTGGAACTCGACGTTCAGCTAATTGCATAATTACAACGCCAACGATGATTAACAAGAACAATAGACAATATAGTACAAACTTTAGAACGCCGCTAAATACAGCGCCTTGGCTTGAACCGGCAACCATAATGTTGTAAACCTGAACAAAGTTTGCTGGCATATTCGATACGATACCTGCGAAGATAAGGATCGAAAGTCCATTACCGATGCCCTTCATGGAAATGCGGTCACCAATCCAGCATAGGAACTGAGTTCCTGCTGTTAGGATTACAGCTGTAAACATGTAGGACGCTACGGTATTTGATTCAAGAATTTGATACGAACGATCAAATCCGTAAACCATAGAATATGACTGAATGAAGGCAAGGATCACCGCTGTATAGCGAGTGACCTTCTCCATTTCTTGTCTTCCTGTCTGGCCAGATTTAGCCATTTCAGTAAGAGCAGGTATTACATCCATACTTAGAAGTTGGATGATAATACTTGCGGTAATATAAGGTGTAACACCCAATGCGAACACGCTCAATCGTTCGAAGGCACCGCCTCCTAATAGATTCATCATGCTCAGTATTGAGTTGTCCGCAATCTGTGCCGCGAGCTTTGTTGCATCTACACCCGGTACTGGAATTGCAGACCCGATGCGATAGATCAACAGCATGGCAAGAGTAAAGAAGATCTTGTTACGGATTTCTTTATTCTTAAACAGGCTGGCGAACGTACCCATCATGTTATAGTACCTCAGCTTTTCCGCCTGCCTCTTCAATAGCCTTGAGAGCAGTCTTAGAGAACTTAGCTGCTTGTACTGTTAGCTTCTTCTCTAGCTTTCCTTCACCAAGAATCTTAACACCGTCAAGTTGCTTCTTGATGATTCCAGCTGCCTTAAGAACTTCAAAGTTTACTGTAGTTCCGTCTTCGAATGCATTTAATGCTTCAACGTTAACTACTGCATATTCCTTACGATTGATGTTTGTGAATCCACGCTTAGGGATTCTCTTGAATAGAGGAGTTTGTCCACCTTCAAATCCGATCGCTACACCGCCACCAGATCTTGAGTTTTGACCCTTTTGTCCTCTACCGGAAGTCTTTCCGTTACCGGAACCCTGACCTCTTCCAACGCGATTAGAAGTAAAGCGGGCTCCCTTGTTTGCTTTCATTTCATTAAGTTTCATTGTGAGCTCCTCCTTATCGAATCTCGTTGACTTTTAGTCCACGAAGCTTAGCAACTTCGTCAACTGTACGCATGTTCTTTAGTGCATCAAGTGTAGCGTAAACTACGTTAACTGATGTACGGCTTCCAAGTACCTTTGATAGTACGTCTTCGATACCTGCAAGTTCAAGAATCTGACGAACAGCACCACCGGCGATAACTCCAGTACCAGGTGCAGCTGGCTTCAACATAACTGTTGAACCTTCATGCTTACCCTTGTACATATGAGGAACTGTACGGTTGTTATCCACTAGATTAACGCGGAATACATTCTTACGAGCTGCTTCGTTAGCCTTTCTGATTGCATCAGGTACTTCTGCAGCCTTACCCATTCCGAATCCAACTCTGCCCTTCTTGTCACCTACAGCGACAAGAGCAGCGAAACGCATACGACGTCCGCCCTTCACGGTTTTGCTGACACGGTTGATGGAGATTACAACGTCTTCAAATTCTTTTGGAGCACGTCTTCTTCTAAAATTATTAGCCATGATTGTCTCCTCCCCTTAGAACTTAAGTCCAGCTTCTCTTGCAGCATCTGCAAGTGCTTGAACTCTTCCGTGATAGACGTATCCGCCGCGGTCAAAGCGTACGGATTCGATCTTCATAGCCATTGCCTTCTTAGCAATGTCTGCACCTACTGCCTTAGCAGCTTCGATATTGGAACCATTTGCTAGTTTCAAATCTTTGCTGTTAGAAGCAGCCAATGTCTTCCCATTTACATCATCGATGAGTTGGGCATAGATGTTCTTGTTGCTGCGGAACACATTTAGTCTCGGGCACTCTGGAGTTCCGCTGACTGTCTTGCGAACACGAGCGTGTCTACGAAGACGTTCTTCGTTTTTATTAATTTTCTTCAGCATTGTTTACTCTCCTTCCCGCTACTTCTTACTAGCAGCAGTCTTACCTTCCTTACGGCGTACTTGTTCATCGATATAACGAATTCCCTTTCCTCCATATGGTTCAGGCTTGCGGTGGTTACGAATTGAAGCCGCAAATTGTCCGACTCTCTGCTTGTCGATTCCGCTTACAACGATAGTTGTAGCATCCTTAAGCTCACATGTTACATCAGCTGGGATTTCACATTCGATTGAGTGTGAGAAACCAACGTGAAGTTCAAGGTTCTTACCCTTCATGTTAGCCTTATAACCGATTCCGACGATCTTTAGGGTCTTTGAATAACCGTTAGAAACGCCTTCAATCATAGTAGCTAGTAAAGCACGAGTTGTTCCGTGCAACTGCTTGGTCATCTTTTCCTCATTAGGACGAACGACCTTGACAGTCCCGTCCTCAACATTAATTTGCATAAGTGGAGAGAATCCACGTGTTAATGTTCCCTTTGGACCTTTGACCGTCACCTCATTACCTGCAGCGACATTGATTTCAACGCCAGCAGGAACGGTAATCGCTTTATTTCCGATACGTGACATTAGTAGTATCCTTTCTTTTTCTTACCACACGTAAGCGATAACTTCGCCACCAGTGTGTAATTTACGAGCCTCACGGTCTGTCATCATACCCTTAGATGTAGAGATGATGGCAATACCTAGACCATTTAGTACGCGAGGTACTGAATCAGACTTAGCGTAAACGCGAAGTCCAGGTTTAGAAATACGCTTGATTCCCTTGATAACCTTTTCGTCATCAGCGCCGTAACGTAGAGTAACGACAAGCTTCTTTTCGATGCCTTCGCCAGTTACTGCATAGTTTGCAATGTAGCCTTCTTCTTTAAGGATCTTGGCAATTTCAACCTTAACCTTTGAGATCGGAGCAACATCTACTGTTTCGTGGTGTGCTTGCACACCGTTGCGGATTCTAGTAAGCATATCCGCGATTGGATCTGTCATATTCATTAGTTTGTTCCTCCTTACCAGCTAGCCTTTTTTACTCCAGGAATTTGACCCTTATAAGCCAATTCACGGAAACAAATTCGGCAGACTTTGTATTTCTTTAATACTGAATGTGGGCGGCCGCAGCGCTCGCAACGTGTGTATTCACGCGTTGAGAACTTCGCAGGACGGCTCTGCTTAACCTTTAAACTTTTCTTAGCCATTACTTAGCCCTCCTTACTTTGCAAACGGCATGCCCAATCCCTTGAGCAAGCTATAAGCTTCTTTGTTTGTATTAGCTGATGTTACGATAACGATATCCATACCACGAACCTTGGATACACGGTCGAAGTCGATTTCTGGGAAGATCAACTGTTCCTTAACACCAAGTGTGTAGTTTCCGCGTCCATCGAATGATGTAGCTGGAACACCATGGAAGTCACGTACACGAGGAAGAGATACGCTTACTAGCTTATCTAGGAAGTCGTACATTTTTTCTCCACGTAGAGTAACCTTACAACCAATGGCTGTACCTTCACGAAGCTTGAAGTTCGCGATGGACTTCTTAGCCTTTGTGATGACTGGCTTTTGACCAGAGATTTGAGTTAATTCCTTAACTGCTTCTTCAAGCGCTTTAGGGTTGAAGATTGCTTCACCAACACCAAGGTTGATGACGATCTTTTCAACTTTTGGAGCCTGCATTGGGCTTGTATAGTTGAATTCTTTCATCAAGGAAGGCTTTACTTCATCGATGTACTTTTGTTGTAGTCTATTCATGATTATTTAGCCTCCTTAATAACATTTCCTGATTTCTTGTTGTAACGGACTTTTTTACCGTCTTCTAGTTTGTAGCCAACTTTACCTGCAACCTTAGCCTTTTCGTCATAATGCATAACGTTTGAAGCGTTGATTGGAGCTTCCATTTCGATCACTCCACCTTCTGGATTCATTTGGCTTGGTTTTAGGGACTTCTTCATCATGTTAACGCCTTCAACAATGACTCTGTTTGTCTTTGGTGAAACTGCCTTAACTTCTGCAACTGTTCCCTTGTAATGTCCGCTGATAACTTTTACTTTATCACCTGTTTTGATTTTCATCTGGTCTGCCTCCTATAATACTTCAGGCGCTAGAGATACGATCTTCATGTAATCTTTATCACGAAGTTCTCTTGCGACTGGGCCGAAGATACGAGTTCCAACCGGTGTCTTGTCATCCTTGATGATAACTGCTGCGTTTTCATCGAATTTGATGTGACTTCCGTTTGTACGGCTGATGCCATACGCTGTACGTACGATAACTGCCTTAACAACCTGACCCTTTTTTACTGTTCCGTTTGGGATTGCAGATTTAACAGAACATACTACTACGTCACCGATGTTTGCACTCTTACGGTTTGACCCTCCAAGGCAACGGATAACAAGGAGCTCTTTGGCACCAGTGTTGTCAGCGACCTTCAATCTGCTTTCATTTTGAATCATAGCTTTCTCCTCCTGTGCCTTAAAGAACAATAGCTTCTTCAACGATGCGAACAACACGGAAGTGCTTATCCTTTGATAATGGTCTTGTTTCCATTACTTCAACGATATCGCCAACTTTGCATTGGTTGTTTTCATCGTGAGCCTTTAGTCTCTTTGAATATTTAACGCGTCTTCCATATAAAGGGTGACTGCGTGTTGTTTCAACTTCAACTACGACGGTTTTGTCCATCTTGTCGCTTACGATACGTCCGCGAACGACTTTTCTTTTATTTCTAGTTTCCATCACTTAGTCCTCCTTTACTTTGCGATTTCATTTGCACGTTCAGTTAGAACTGTCTTAATACGTGCAATTGTCTTGCGGCATTCTTTCATGCGAGCTGGATTTTCTAATGATCCAGTAGCTTGCGCGAAACGCAAGCCATAGAGTTCATTCTTTAGAGCTTCAACTTGCTTGTTTAGCTCTTCGTTACTCATGTCTCTAATTTCTTTTACATTCATGGGTTACTTACCTTCGCCTTTCTTTACAAAGCGAGTTTTTACGCAAAGCTTGTTAGCACCAAGTCTTAATGCTTCACGAGCCACATCTTCAGGAACACCGGAGATTTCAAATAGAACACGTCCAGCTTGGCAAACTGCTACCCAGTGATCAGGAGCACCTTTACCAGAACCCATACGTACTTCTAGAGGTTTCTTAGTTCTTGCAAGTTGTGGGAACACTTTGATCCATACTTTACCATCACGAGCCATGTGACGTGTGATAGCGATACGAGCAGCTTCGATTTGGTTGCTGCTGATATATCCGCCTTCGTCAGCTACGATACCGTAATCACCGAATGCTAATTCGCGTCCAGCTTTTGCACGGCCTTCGTAAGAAAGACGGTGTGGTCTTCTCCACTTTACTCTTTTAGGCATCAACATAATTACTTGTTACCTCCCTTGTTTGCAGCTTCGTTGTTACGAGGTGCTGCAGAGCGGCGGTCATTACGTCCACCATTACGTCCTCTACGAGCACGTGTTTGTGGGCGCTTAGGAGCCTTTGGTTCTTCAACCATTTGTCCTGGAAGTACTTCACCACGGCAAATCCAAACTTTAACACCTAGCTTACCGTATGTTGTGTATGCTTCTTCAGCCGCATAGTCGATATCGCTTCTTAGTGTATGTAGAGGAACGATACCTTCTGAGTAGCCTTCAGCACGAGCGATTTCTGCTCCACCTAGACGACCAGAACATAGAGTCTTGATTCCCTTTGCTCCAGAACGCATTGTTTGCTGAATAGCCTTCTTTTGAGTGATACGGAAGGATTGACGGTTTTCAAGTTGTTCAACAATCTTGCGTGCTACTAAACGAGCATCTAGATCTGGATTTGCAACTTGAACGATATCGATCTTAACTTCCTTACCGTTTGTTAACTTGATTAAGCTCTTCTTAAGAACTTCCATCTTGTCCTTGCCATCGTTTGTTTTTCCGATAGCTGCACCTGGACGAGCGCAACGAACGATGATCTTGCAATCATTTGTTCCTGTACGTTCGATTTCGATGCGTGAAATATATGATTCTTTGAGTTCCTTTTCAAGGAATTCACGGATTTTGACATCTTCGTTCAGAAGATCTCCAAAATCGGCCTTGTTGGCATACCATCTTGAATCCCAGTCACGAATGACTCCGACTCTCATGCCGATTGGGCTAACTTTTTGTCCCATCTTGATCTTCCTCCCTTACTTTTCGTCAACCACAACTGTGATGTGGCTTGTTCTCTTCATGATTGGAGCTGCTGAACCCTTAGCTCTTGGTCTGAAGCGCTTCATTGTAATTCCTTCGTCTGCATAGCACTTTGTGATGTAAAGTTTTGATGCATCCATATTGAAGTTGTGAGTTGCGTCAGCCTTAGCTGTCTTAACTACCTTTGCAACTGCTACAGCAGCCTGGTTAGGCATGAATTGTAGAATTGCAAGAGCTTCTTCAACGCTCTTTCCACGAATTACGTCTAGTACAAGACGTGTCTTACGCGCAGTGAAGCGAACTGTTTTTGCTGTTGATTTAACTTCCATGTTCTATTCCTACGCCTTTCTATCTGATCTACCACCAGATACAGCTGCAATTGCTTGTGCTGTTGAGTGGTTTGTAACTCCGGAATCGCCGTGTCCTTTGTATGTACGTGTCAATACAAATTCACCAAGCTTATGTCCGACCATATCTTCTGTTACATAAACAGGAACGTGTTCTTTACCATTGTGTACTGCGAACGTATGTTCTACGAAGCTTGGGTAAATTACTGAACGGCGTGACCATGTTTTGATAACTTTGTTTTCATTTGCCGCATTCTGTGCTTCAACCTTTTTCATTAGGTGGGCATCACAGAAAGGACCTTTTTTAATGCTTCTTGACATTGTGTATTTCTCCTCTCAGTTATTTCCCATTGCGTCTACGAACAATTAGTTTGTTCGAAGCCTTCTTGGAATCGCGTGTCTTAACACCCATAGCTTTCTTACCCCATGGTGTCATTGGGCTAGTACGTCCGATTGGACATCTACCTTCACCACCACCGTGAGGGTGATCACAAGGGTTCATAGCGGAACCGCGAACTGTTGGGCGGATACCCTTCCAACGGTTACGTCCAGCTTTACCGATCTTAACTAGGTTGAAGTCTTCGTTACCTACAACACCGATTGTTGCACGGCAGTTGTTGCGAACCTTACGGATTTCACCAGATGAAAGACGTAGTGTTGCATATGGGCCATCGAAGCCTAAGATTTGTGCGGAACAACCAGCTGCACGAGCCATTTGTCCACCCTTACCTGGAACTAATTCAACACAGTGGATGAATGTACCTTCAGGCATGTTACGAAGTTCCATTGCGTTACCAACTTTGATATCTGCTTCAACGCCTGAGATAACTTCGTCGCCAACATTAAGTGACTTTGGTGCAATAATGTAGCGCTTTTCACCGTCCATATAGTTAATAAGAGCGATGTTTGCATTACGGTTTGGATCGTATTCGATACCAGCAACGCGTCCTACGATGCCGTCCTTATTTCTCTTGAAGTCGATGATTCTGTATTTTTGTTTAACTCCACCACCCTGATGACGAGTTGTGATACGTCCGTAGTTATTACGTCCGCCCTTGCTCTTTTTAGGAGCAAGAAGACTCTTTTCAGGAGTAGATTTAGTGATTCGAGCCGAATCAAGGGTGCTCATATTACGGCGCCCTGGTGTAGTCGGCTTGTACTTTTTAATAGTAGCCATTTCTCTAAATTTCCTTTCGCATTTCTCCGGAGCTAGCGAATTCCTCCGATATTTTGAAATCTAGCTTAGATTTCTTCAAACAAAGCAATGTCTGTTCCAGCTGGAAGCTTAACGATTGCCTTACGTACGCGGTTTCTAACACCAACGTAACGTCCTACGCGACGCTTCTTAGGGTGATTGTTTGAAACGTTAACCTTAAGAGGCTTGATGCCGTAGATTTCTTCAATTGCCATAGCAATTTGTGTTTTATTTGTGCCCTGAGCAACTTCGAATGTAACTTTGTTGTCCATTTCGTTTAGTCGCATTGACTTTTCAGTGATAATTGGGCGAATGATTACTTCACGTGCTAGCATGCTGCAAATACCTCCCCAGCAGTTTCAGCAGCCTTCTTTGTGAAGACAACTTGATCTGCGTTAACAATGTCATAAACATTTAGTGCAGGTACTGAAACAACAACCGCATTTGGAATGTTTCTCATTGAGATGAATGCATTGTCGAAGTCTTCAGAACAGTCAGCTACGAACAATGTTTTACGTTCGAATCCGAATGCCTTAAGAACAGCTACAGCCTTCTTTGTCTTGATTTCATCAAAGCTTAGAGAATCAACAAGAGTGAACTTGTTTTCTAGAACCTTTTCAGAAAGAGCAGATCTCAATGCAAGTCTTCTAACCTTACGGTTTGTTTTCTTATTGTACTTGCGTGGTTGAGGTCCGAATGCGATACCACCGTGTCTCCACTGTGTAGCGCGAGTAGAACCTTGACGAGCACGTCCTGTGCCCTTTTGACGGAATGGCTTCTTACCTCCGCCGCTAACCATTGAACGAGTCTTTGTTGCATGTGTTCCTTGTCTCATACCTGCAAGATATGTAAGAACAGCATCGAACATTACTTGCTGATTTGGAACAATTCCGAATACAGCATCAGAAAGTTCGAAACTTTCAACAACCTTCGCTTCAAGGTTATATACATCCATTTTTGTCATGAATTGTGCCTCCCATTACTTCTGTGCGGCAGCTGCTGCAGCTTCCGCATTAATGGCCTCAGTCACTTCTTCAAGTACTTCTTCAACTGAAGTTCCTTCGTAAGAGATTAGTTCAACAGCATCAACATGTTTCACAGGCTTAACTGTTGTCTTAATCATTACAAGACCACGCTTTGGTCCAGGGACATTACCCTTGACTAGAATATATCCTTCGTTTGCATCAACCTTTACGATTGTTAGGTTTTGGTTAGTTGTTGTGAAGCAACCTTCCTGACCTGGCATTGGAGCTCCCTTTTCGATACGGCCGTTGTTACGTCCTGTAGTTGCAAGAGAACCTACATGTCTATGGTGTCCAGAACCGTGAGACTTTGGTCCAATAGTACCGTTGTTACGAACGATTACACCGCTGTAACCTTTACCCTTACTTGTACCAGTAACGTCTACAACGTCACCAGCTGCAAATACGTCAGCCTTAACTTCTGCACCAACTTCAAGGTTATAAAGTTCGTCAGCCTTAAATTCGCGGACATATTTCTTTGGAGCTGTGTTCGCTTTCTTAGCATGCCCAATTGCAGGCTTTGTTGCGCGGTGTTCTTTCACGTCAACGTAACCTAACTGAACAGCTTCGTAGCCATCATTCTCCACTGTTTTCTTCTGCAGTACAACGTTAGTGCCACATTCGATTACTGTAACTGGAATTAGTTCACCATCGATTGTGAATACTTGAGTCATACCGAGTTTTCTACCTAAGATACCTTTCATTTGTTATCACCCGGTTCCTTTCTTAAAGCTTGATCTCGATATCAACGCCGCTTGGTAGATCTAATCTACTTAGAGCATCAATAGTCTCAGCTGATGGGCCGATGATCTCGATCAATCTCTTGTGTGTTCGGATTTCGAACTGTTCACGGGAATCCTTGTACTTATGTACAGCACGTAGAACCGTGACAACTTCTCTCTCTGTTGGCAGTGGAACAGGACCGACGATTTTCTTTGCGCCGTGACTGTTAGCTGTTTCTACAATTTTCTTGCTTGCAGCATCCAGATTTCTGTTCTCGTAAGCCTTCAGACGAATTCTTACAGAATTTTTTGCCATGAAATTTTCCTCCTCTATTTCACCTACCGTTTACTCCGGTAGATCGCTCGGTGTGAATTACCCGGTTATCACGCTGTTATTTACAACGCTTATTACAACGCCTTTCAGCGTGCCGGCAACCTCCCACGTCTTCGCGAATGCCCGTATATAGTAACACGCTAATAATGCTTATGCAAGCGGAAAAACAATGTTTTTAAGAAAATTTTTTGAAAGCGTTATCAATTCACTTTTTATGAAAAACAATCGATTTGACCCCCTGAATTTGAACAAGAAACCAAAAATTTTGCCATTTTTCATAAAAAAAGATTGCCTAGACCACTAGACAACCTCAACTATTGATTCCAACTTGTATCCGTTAAGAACATTTCTTCCAGTTCCAAAAAGCCACTCACTTGCTTCACCGGATATAAACTAACACCCTTATGTTCATAGCAGAACCATATTGGTAACATACCCGCTTGAATCGCCCCCGTTATATCCGTATCAAACGTATCTCCAACAAAGGCAATTTCCTCTGGCTCTAATCCTAAATCCTTAGCAGCTTGCAAGAAAATACTAGGATCTGGCTTATGCACACCAAAGTCTCCAGAAATCCGTACTGTTTCAAAAAACTTACGGAAATCCAAAATATCAATCTTCAACGCCTGTGTTTTCCCATTTCCATTCGTAACAGCACCTAACTTATAGTGTTTACTCAATTCATTCAACACCCTATAACAATGTGGCTGTTCTACTTGGAATTCATGGAAGGTATCATACCAAACCTCAACATAGTGTTCGACATCCAAGTCTTCCTTCCACTTCTTCTTAATCTGGTTTAACACATGACGCTTATTAATCGAACCAAATTCATCCCACAACATGCATCGTTGTACACGACCTTCAAACTCATAAGAATGAATGTCCATCTCTGGAAACATATCATGCAACAAATACCGATACATCATATACGCTGATTCAATTCGATTGCTCAACGTTCCATCAAAATCAAATAATATCCCTTTAATCATTTACATCTCTTTCTAATATATACGTGTTGGATCGTATCCATTCGCAATAAACTCTTCATAAAGCATCGTATCAGTTAAGTATTTATATGGCAAATAGTAAAAGATTCCAACTAATCCACCCGTACATATACTTAGTAACATCCAACCCGCAAACGAAACATTATAAATAAACAACTCCATTTTCGTCATACGATCACACAATTGCATAACCTCAGAACGTGACATTTCTGGATGATCGGCCGCAATGTAACTAACAAAGTAATACTTGTAATACATCACAAGCCCAGGAATCACTAAGCACATCGTACCTAACCAAATCTTAAAGCCAACCACAATGATTATCGCAAGATTACGTGTGTACCACATGGAATTAAAGCTATCCCCAATACAATCCGAACTATCTTCTTCACGCACCCTATACAAGAATGCCTTACGAACCCCATACGCTAATGGTAGGAACACAAAGATTCCAAGCAACGGGAAAATAATATTCACATATGGAAGCGTATAGGTTTCCACTGTGTAATGGACAAACTTTTCAGATGCAGTCGCAAACGAATCCTTCTGCTGATAGACCACAAATCCTTCTTCTAGGAAATACAATAACAACCCTAAACCTACAAGTTCCCAATAGTTATGACTCTTAAAGAAACTCTTCGCTTGCATTTTCAGCTCTTGCCGTGTTCTCATACAAAACTTTCCTCTTTCTTTCCTTGATAGGAATCTACAAATCTTCTAAACAACTCAACCACAGACAAATTATAGTAAGGACTCACATACAGGATATCCCCTACACCGTGTGTTAAGTAACCACAAAGAAGCCAACCAATGAAGGATATATCAAACATGAATAAATCCAACTTGTAATCCGTTGTGAATTCCTTAGAACGATTCAGTACTTCTTTCGTTGTTAAATCTTCGTATTCATTCAAAATAAATGGAACGAAGTACAACTGATAATTCTTTACAGCACCTGGTACCACGAACAGCAAGCTATACAAGGCAATCAAGAACTCTTTCATAAACATCGTCTTCACATTACGCCAATAATGTGTACGATCAAATGCCTTAGCAATCCGTTTCGACCAGTCGTTTTCCTCTAGATGCATCAAACAATCAATTACCCCAACTTGCAATGGTCTTACAATCAAGTAACCAATCAGCATGGAAATATACAAAAAGAGTAAGACGTCAGATTGTAACAATGCTTTTTTTCCATACAACATGATTTCCGTGCGAACGTTATAGAAATAGTATCCAAACACAATCCAACCAATTGCTCGATCAATGAGTTCTAACCAAATACATAATCCATAATGATTCATTAAAACTGACTTAGCCTGCTTCTTCACTTTGAAATCAATGCGCATCTTCTCACCTTCTTTTCAAAATATCCGCATCTATATGCCTATTATAATATAGTTTGTCATTTTTAACATGGCCTCTTCTAGGAAACTAGTGAGAAACTCCAAATACTTTGGATGTCTCACCACGCACAAAGCGCAAAAAAAGAGAACTCTCTTTCGAGAATTCCCTTAATCAGTTTGGTAATTATTCAACGATTTCGATGATGTTACCGGAACCTACTGTACGTCCACCTTCACGGATAGAGAACTTTGTTCCCTTTTCGATAGCGATTGGAGCAAGTAGTTCAACGTTCATTTCTACGTTGTCACCTGGCATACATAGTTCAACACCTTCTGGAAGAGTGATGATACCTGTTACGTCAGTTGTACGGAAGTAGAACTGAGGACGGTAGTTAGAAACGAATGGAGTATGACGTCCACCTTCTTCTTTGCTTAGTACGTATACTTGAGCCTTGAACTTTGTATGAGGTGTAACTGTTCCTGGCTTAGCAAGAACTTGTCCACGTTCGATTTGTTCACGGTTCACACCACGTAGAAGCGCACCGATGTTGTCACCAGCTTGAGCGAAGTCAAGAAGCTTACGGAACATTTCGATACCTGTTACTACAGTCTTCTTTGTTTCCTTTAGACCAACGATTTCAACTTCGTCGTTCATGTTTAGTTGTCCACGTTCAACACGTCCAGTAGCTACTGTACCACGACCTGTGATTGTGAATACGTCTTCAACTGCCATTAGGAATGGCTTGTCAAGTTCTTTTGGTGGAGTTGGGATCCATTCATCAACTGCGTTCATTAGTTCTCCAACCTTTTCTGCCCATTGAGCTTCCCCATTTAGGCATCCTAGAGCTGAACCGTGGATGATTGGAGTTTCGTCACCGTCGAATCCGTATTCGGAAAGAAGATCACGAACTTCCATTTCAACTAGATCAACTAGTTCTGGATCGTCAACCATGTCGCACTTGTTTAGGAATACAACCATGCGAGGTACTCCTACCTGACGAGATAGAAGAATGTGTTCACGTGTTTGAGGCATTGGTCCGTCAGTTGCAGCTACTACTAAGATAGCTCCATCCATCTGAGCGGCACCAGTGATCATGTTCTTAACGTAGTCAGCGTGACCTGGGCAGTCTACGTGAGCGTAGTGACGGTTCTTTGTGCTGTACTCTACGTGTGAAGAGTTGATTGTGATTCCACGTTCTTTTTCTTCAGGTGCACCATCGATTGAGTCGTAAGCGTTGAATTCAGCGCTACCAGCCTCTGGGTGTTCTGATAAATACTTTGTGATTGCCGCTGTTAGAGTTGTTTTACCGTGATCGACGTGTCCGATCGTACCGATATTAACGTGCTCTAGAGAGCGGTCAAAATGTGCCTTTGCCATAATGTTAATTTCCTCCTGTAATTTAGTACTAGACCTATATCATTTTAAGATATTAGTGTCACAAATGCAATATGTTACTTTGAAGCGTTTTTCTCGATGATTTCCTTAGCGATGCTCTTTGGAACTTCATCGTAATGATCCATTGTCATTTGGTATGTACCACGACCTTGTGTAAAGGAACGTAGGTCAGTTGCATAACCGAACATTTCTGATAATGGAACATAAGACTTAACCTTAATTGCGTTACCAACTTCTTCTTGGTCGATGATTTGACCACGACGCTTTGTAACGTCGCCCATTACGGAACCAAGATATTCTGCTGGAGCAGTTACGTCTACTGACATGATTGGTTCAAGAATTGCTGGGTTACATTTCTTTCCAGCTTCCTTAAGTGCCAATGATGCAGCAATCTTGTAGGCTTGTTCAGATGAGTCGACATCATGGTACGAACCATCGAACAATGTTGCCTTAAGGTCAACAATCGGATAACCGGCAACCATACCGTTTCCTAGTGCATCTTCAAGACCTTGCATTGTAGGCTTGATGAATTCCTTAGGTACGCTTCCACCGACTGTCTTGTCTTCAAATTCAAATCCCTTACCTGGGTTTGGAGCGAAGTGAATCCAAACGTGACCATATTGACCATGACCACCGGACTGACGTACGAACTTACCTTCACAGTCAGCTTCACCCTTAATAGTTTCACGGTAAGCAACTTGTGGAGCACCAGCTGTTGCTTCAACCTTAAATTCACGCTTTAGACGATCCATGATGATGTCTAAGTGTAACTCACCCATACCGGCAATAATTGTTTGTCCAGTTTCTTCATGAGTGTATGTACGGAATGTAGGGTCTTCTTCCGCTAGCTTAACTAGAGCCATATCCATCTTTTGAGCATCACCCTTAGTCTTAGGTTCAACGCTCATTTGGATAACTGGTTCTGGGAATTCCATGGATTCAAGAATAATTGGTGCGTTTTCATCACATAGTGTGTCACCAGTTGTTGTATTCTTTAGACCAATTGCACCGGCAATGTCACCTGTACGAACTTCAGTGATATCTTCACGGTGGTTCGCGTGCATTTGCACGATACGTCCTAGACGTTCACGCTTATTCTTAGTTGCGTTCAATACGTAAGAACCTGCTGTAGCTACACCAGAGTAAACTCTGAAGTAAGTTAGACGTCCTACGAATGGGTCAGTCGCAACCTTAAATGCTAGAGCTGAGAATGGTTCATCATCGCTTGGGTGACGAACATCTGCGTCTCCGCTTGGAGTTGTTCCATGCATAGCTTCGATATCAAGTGGGCATGGTAGGTAATCAACTACAGCGTCAAGAAGTAATTGAACACCCTTGTTGTGGTAAGCAGTACCACATAGAACTGGGAAGAATTCAGATGTTAATACACCAGCACGAATTGCCTTCTTTAGCATTTCAACTGTGATTTCTTCACCTTCAAGAACGGACATCATCAATTCTTCATCGAAGTCAGCAGCCATTTCGATTAGCGCTTCACGCATATCGTTAGCTTGATCGATGAATTCAGCGTCGATTTCTGATTCTACGATATCTGTTCCATCATCGTTCATGTACATATACTGACGCATTGTTACAAGGTCGATGATTCCACGGAATGTTGATTCAACACCGATTGGCATTTGAATCGCAGCAGCCTTAGCTCCTAAACGTCTTCCGATTGATGCTACTGCCATGTCGAAGTCGGCACCAGTAGCGTCCATTTTATTTGAGAATACAATACGTGGAACTTTGTATTCAGTAGCTTGTCTCCAAACTGTTTCTGTTTGTGGTTCTACACCAGCTTTTGAGTCAAGTACAGTTACCGCACCGTCAAGTACACGAAGGGAACGTTCTACTTCTACTGTGAAGTCTACGTGACCTGGTGTATCGATGATGTTAACTTTGTGACCTTTCCATTGAGCTGTTGTAGCTGCGGAAGTGATTGTGATACCACGTTCAGCTTCTTGCTCCATCCAGTCCATCTGGGAAGCACCGTCGTGAGTTTCACCAATCTTGTGAATCTTTCCTGTGTAATAAAGGATACGCTCTGTCGTTGTTGTTTTACCAGCATCGATATGAGCCATAATTCCTATATTTCTTACTTTTAGTAAATCAATATCTCTTGGCATCGTTAGCTCCTTTCCTAATTTTCTTTAGCTTTCAATTTGAAGTTAATGAAATTACCAACGATAGTGAGCAAATGCCTTATTTGCTTCTGCCATCTTATGTACATCTTCCTTCTTCTTAACAGATGCACCTGTACCATTTGCAGCATCGATAATTTCTGCTGCTAATCTTTGGTCCATAGTATTTTCATGACGAAGTCTTGCGTAATTTACCAACCAACGAAGACCTAGTGTCAAACGACGTTCAGCACTTACTTCTACTGGTACCTGGTAGTTAGCACCACCAACACGGCGTGCCTTAAGTTCTAGCATTGGCATAATGTTAGATAATGCCTTTTCGAACACTTCCATAGGATTTTCATTTGTCTTTTGTTCAACAATGTTGAATGCATTGTAAAGAATCTTTTGAGCAGTTCCTCTTTTACCATCAATCATGATCTTGTTGATTAACTTAGTAACAAGCTTTGAATTGTAGATTGGATCTGCAAGAACTTCACGCTTTGCTATATAACCTTTTCTTGGCATGTTTTGTTCCTCCCTCTATTACTTTGCAGCCTTTGGCTTCTTTGTTCCGTATAGGGAACGTGACTGGTTACGTCCATCAACACCAGCACAGTCAAGTGTGCCACGAATGATATGGTAACGTACACCAGGAAGGTCCTTAACACGACCACCACGAATTAGAACAACTGAGTGTTCCTGTAGGTTGTGTCCAACTCCTGGGATATAAGCTGTAACTTCAAGACCATTGGATAGTCTTACACGGGCGTACTTACGAAGCGCAGAGTTAGGCTTCTTAGGTGTCATTGTTCCGACACGAGTACAAACTCCTCTTTTTTGTGGTGAACTAAGCTTAGTTGCTTTGTTCTGTAAGCTGTTAAAGCCTCTGTTTAATGCAGGCGACTTTGATTTGTAAACTTTTGAAGTACGACCTTTGCGTACTAACTGGTTTATTGTAGGCATTTTTATCTCCTTCCGTATCTATGCACACACATCCAAGTGTGCCATTTGCGAGCTTGATATAAGGCATTGCCAAAACAATGCCTTTTTCTTGCTAAGCGTAGTCATTCTATACTACTTGAAAGTTGGGTGTCAATACGTTTCTTAACTTTTTTCACACACAACGCACTAATTCTATCAAAAAGTGCCAATAAACGCAAATTAAGCGTCCAAACT
>RCNI01000601.1_pt1 | contig 21660 bp, 24 predicted proteins | sample 2041151 | NCBI WGS metagenome assembly RCNI01 (sample SAMN09708214, study PRJNA481090) | feces metagenome | isolation source: feces | place: Antarctica: Albino Rookery | reverse complement strand
CAAATTTTCTAAACTATAAATAGAAATTATTTATATACTAAAATAGTATATTTTAGAAGAAGTTACATTATTATATAATTTTATTATAAAAAAGCGTTTTACCATATTATTTTCATAATAATGCTGACTTTAAAGTAATAAATAAATATAGAAAATCAGCCAATTCTTTCAAAGCCTTTCATCTCTTTTAAATTATCTTTTTTAATAAGAAAAAAATCAAGATCTTTACTGTTTAATTCTTTCCATACCACTTTACAGTTTTTAATATTAAGCCTTGCAAGCTCTGCTGATATATTAACTTTTGAACGGACTGTCAGAATATATGATTTTTCATAATGTTTTATTATGCTTATTATAGTATCTCCTATTTTGCTGAATTTTAGTTTTACAAAAAGGCTGTATGAACCATGGTTGTTTCTTGAAAACCGCATAATACCCTCATTAAAATCCAGCTCTTCGTTTTCAAAAAATGTAAAGAAATCGCTGCCCATTAATACGTTTGCTATCTGCAATTTTGAAAGTGCATTTTCTGCCTGAGTATTGCCTGATGCGTATAAAGACAATTTAGAATCATCTGCCGGGCTTATTCCTTTTCGTAATTTATTTTCAAAAAACTGACCTGAATTACGTATAAATTTTTTAATATCTTCAGATAAAAATGATGCTAATATAGATACACCACTTTCTTTTAAAATATGGGATATTTCTTTTTGATTAAATGATGCCATTTCTTTTGCCATTAGTGTGAGTGATGAAAGTTTTGGGGAAATATTTACTTCTTTTAAAAGCAAAAGCCCTTCTGTTTTAATAACTTCTGCAATAAATCTGCTGCTTAATGGGGAAGATGTAAATGATGCGTTATACGTTTTTCCGTCTATTTCTACTAAAAAACTGCTGCCTTGATTTGCTAAAAGTTTAACATTAACTTTATCTCCAGTTTGCAGTATATTTGATATATTTTCTTTCAAAAGCCCTACTTCCAGCGGGTTGGTTTTTATAATCTGTAATTTAAGGGGTGGATTTAATAAAATATCTTTTGAAAAGGCTTCCACATTTTTGCCGTTTATATTTAAAATATATGTGCCGTTTCTGCCTTCTTTTATATTATTTGCTGTAACAATATCTCCTTCTGCAGGCATTTTTTCAGTAACGGCCTGTCTGTAAGCCGATATTTTCATATCCATAATTATGCCTTAGGCAAAAGCCTTAATGCAAGCTGCACTTCTGTTACAGATATACCCAGCTCTCTTGCAATATCTATATCTGCCCTGCCTTCATTATGCAGCATAATTATTTTTGATTTTTTATCCGTTTTTGCCTGTATATTATTCTGCTGTGCTGTTTTTGGTGCAGATACGGTTTTAGATGCGTTTAACGTGTTTTGATTAAAATCAGGGATTTCTTTTAAAGGTGGTTTTTTAAAAGTTTCTTCAAATATATTTTTTTCTGATAATGATTCCTTTTTCACAGGCGGGCTGTATTTTTCCCCTGATGCTCTTTCTAATCTTACAATTTTTTCATCAACTAAATCAGATAAATCTTCAAGCACTGCTTCTTTTTGTTTTATAGCTGCTTCAAGACTGTCTGCAAGACGCTGGCTTTCTAGTATTATCTGATGCATATTTTCCATAATTGTATATGCTTCTGTTGGTGTAAAATTAACAAGTTTACGTTCAATATTTCTAATTCTTAAAAGAAGACTTATAATTACTATAATTAAAATAAAAGTAATAACGTAACCTAAAAGTATTATTAAAGTATTTCCCATTACTTATTTGCCTCTTTTAACATATCTCTTTCTAATCGGAAGATATATTTAATTATTTTATCCTGTATATTTTGGTTCATATTTATAAAATTTGCAGCATAAACAAAATACTTATTTGTTTTATAAAATATGCTGGTGCTGCATATACTGCTGAAAGTAAAAAAACCGCCGCTGTCTCTTATGGTGGTATAAAGCATAATATTGTTTTCTTTTATTTCCTGGCTGCTTACAAAAAGAATACCTTCGCCACTGATTAGTAAAGAGTTATATGGTTTTGTGCCATCAATATTAATTTTAGGTTTTAAAAGATAAAGTATTTCATCTATTTTAGCATTAATATCTATTAAAAAAGAAATCAGCTCTCTATTTTCTAAATCATCTCTTGAATAAACTTCTTTTAATTTTTCAGCTGTAGAATTAAGTTCCTGCAGATTCATTTGATCAGATAACTGCCTGTATTTTTCTTCCTCACTGCTTCCAAATTCTATTATATTAAAACTATGATGAAATTCTATATAACGGTTTTTAAAAAACCTGTCTTGAATATTTTCTTTTTTATTAAAAACTATGCTTTTTTCTTTTATCTCTTTAACTGTTAATATAAAAATATGCCTGATATTATTAACAACTTCTGAATAAAGAATTAAAGAAGACCTATCTATCTGCCAATCATTATCAAACTCTATTTCTAAAGGTGATTCGCACACAATAATACCATAATATGCAGATACCCTGTCTTCAAAAAAAACTGATATTTTTACACGTTTTCCCATTTTATGCCTGAATATCTATCCTGTGGTTATTTTCCTCAATGTCCTTCTTAGAATTTTGTTCCTGAGATTTACGTTTACGTTTTTCTTTTTTCCTGCGTTCTTCTTCAAACTTAATAGAATTTTCTGCCACACCAGCACCTTCTGCTTTAACAGTTTTTTTAATACCTTGCTGTTTTTTTTCAAACTCTTTTTGGAACTCTACTAAAAACATGGCATTTTTCTGTTCCTGACCTTTCTGCATATTATCCTGCATCTGTTCAGGAATATAGCTGCGTGATACTACTGTAGATACATCATAGGGAGTACTCATTTTCCACCTCCTAGTATAGTATATATAATATCATACGGCATTTTATTAACAAAACTTTAGAAGTTATATAAAATATAATTAATTTTTTAATAAATTTCAATAAGTTTGCATATTTTCATAATTAAAGAAGTAAAAAATCACATATTTCTTTACTAATGTATATTTATTTTCACAATTTGATTTTATATTTTTCACATAAAAAGCCCGAATACTCGGGCTTAAATTATTTTTTCATATAAATTATACATGTTCCTGCGTTTTTCATTGTAAAGTCATCTGAAATTTTATTCAGGGTTTCAGAGTGGCCTAAACATAAGTAGCCTGGATCTGTAAGCATATTATGAAAGTTTTTAATGGTGCGTTGTTTTCCGTCCATATCAAAATAAATAAGCACGTTACGGCAGAAAATAACATCTACTTTACCTATCATAGTAGCAATAGCAGGCACTGTAATATTACCAGTATTAAAACGGATATGTTTTTTAAGGTCCTCTTTTATAAAATAACTTTGGCCTTGAACATCAAAATTACGCATAAAATCAGCAGGCACACCTCTAAATGATGCTTGCCTGTATTCCCCTTTTTTAGCAAGTGCAACCACTTCTGAGTTAATATCTGTTGCAATTATTTCAATATTAGCTTTATCAAAAAGACCTGCGTTTTTTAAAAGTATGGAAATAGAATAAGGTTCTTCACCTGTAGAACAAGGTGCTGACCATACTTTAATACTTCTTTTACCTGCTTTTATTAAATCAGGGATAATATGTGATACTAAATAATCAAGCTGTCCCCGCTCCCTTAAAAAATATGTTTCGTTAATAGTAACTAAGTTAATAAGAGTATCAAGCTCCTGCCTTTTCTTAATATCATATTTTAAATAATAGATGTAGTCTTTAAATGTTGTAAAGTTAAGGTCTGTAAGCCTTTTTGAAAGCCTGTTTTCAAGCAGATATTTTTTGTTTTCTGCAAACATAATACCAGAATTTTGATAAATAATATCTTTTAACTCTACAAACTCTTGATCATTAATTTTAATTGAATTTATAAGCATAACAACTACTCTCCAATCTCGCCAATGATATGCTCTAGTATATACTTATTAGTCTCACTTTTCAGCCTTGCTCTAAGCAGACTATCATATCCTACAGGCTTTTGCTCTAGTATTATATTAACAGCTTTATACCTAACCAGCCAGCTGGAGTCTGTATTATATAATTTCATAGCTGTTGTAAGTGCAACAGGGCCGTGCATAAGACTTAAAGAATTAAGTGCTTCTTTTCTTATGTCTTCATTTTCATCATCTATTTTAGAGAGTAAAAAGCCTGCATCTACACCTTTACATTTTCCTAAAACCTCTATAATAGCAAGTTTTACATTTTGTTCCACTGAATCATAAAAACCTTCAAGTTTTTTAATAACGTTTTCATCTTCAATACCTGCAAGTGATTTTGCAGCAAAAAAACCAACCCAGTTATCACTGTCTGCCACTTTATCCACAAGCATATTAGTAAATTCACCGGCACCACGTCTTGATAAACCTGATGCTGCTGCTTCCCTTAAAGGAATAGAACCGTCATCTAAAAGGGTAACTAATATTTTACCAACTCTTGCATCTCTAAATAAGGATATTTTTTTAGCAAGCTGAATACGCACAGATTCTTCTTTTTCTGTTTTAATAGCTTCTGCTAAATATTCAAATGCTTTTTCATCATTAATAAGAGATAAGGCATATATAGCAATTGTTCTAACACGCGGGTCTTCATCTTTTAAATATTTTGCAAGTTTTTCAGAATCAGTATTATCTGAAAGCAGTGCAATAGATGCAGCAGCAGCTTCCGGCACGTTAATTTCTTTGCTGGTTAAATACGAATAAAGTCTCTCTTTAGATGCAGTATCGCCAACCCATCCTAAAACTAAAATAGCAGCTGATTTCACACTTGCTTCATTAGCATCTAAGGCTTTTCTATATATTTCTATATTGTCCAAGTCCTGTGCTCTGCCCATAGTTAATATGGCATATTCCACCAGCAGCGGGTTGCCTTTTTCTACTATTTCTTTCAGTTTATTTTTTATATCTTCATCGTAATTTGCTGAAAGGTAATCAGAAACTTCTACTGCACGTTCTGTATCAAAAAACTTTTCGCATAAAGCATCTAATGGATAAGATGAATAATCATCCTTAATAACAAAAAGTTTTTGCAGATTAGTAGACTGTAGCACTTGTGCTATTTGATCGTTAATATTTAAAAGTTCTATAACTATCTTTCTTGTCATTGCAAGTTTTTTTACAGATACAAGCCCTGCAATAAACCTGCTTTGAATAAAGGAGCATTTATATAAATCAATACCCACGGCCATAACTTCTATATGGCTTTCTATAACTTTATTAAGCTCCTGAATATCTGCTAAATCGTTATCAGGGTTAATATGGGCTTTTAATACTCCATTTTTAATTTCATATTGTAATCCACTCATATCCTAACCTAATGCTTGTGCTTCTGTATCATATATTTTAAATACTTTATCAAGTCCTGTGAAAGAAAACATTTCTCTAATATCTGAGTTCATATCGCAAAGAGATACTTCTTTTTTGTTTTTATTTGCTGTTTTAAAAAGATCTATAATTTCTCTTAAACCAGATGAATTCATATATACTACACTTTTAAAAGATAATACAACAGCACTGCCTTTATCTAATAAAGTATTGATTTCTGCTTTTACTTTAGCGCCTGTTTCTGCATTAATTTCGCCTTCTAAGTAAGCTACACTTTTTCCGTTTGATGATTTAATGTTCATATTATTCCTCCATTTTTCATAATATGTTTTTTATTCTTCTTTATTATTTTCTTCTTTTTTATCACGTTTTATAACAAGTATTGTAATATCGTCTTCAAATGGTGCACCTGCTGTAAAATCTCTTACGTCATCCATTATTTCTTTTATTAACCTTTCAGCAGGGTATGCACTAAACATCATTAATTTTGATACAAGCCTGTCATAACCATACTGCTCTCTATGCACATTCATAGCTTCTACAAGCCCGTCTGTATACATAAAAAATATATCCCCTGTATCTATTGACCATTTTTTTTCTTCAAAACTTAAACCTTCAAATGTTCCTAAAAACATACCTGATGCCGTTATTTTTTTTACTATAAATTCAGAAGAATCAAAAAATAATACAGGGTTGTGGCCTGCTGATGCTAAATTAAAAGTGCCGTTATTAGTGTTTAAAACTGCGTAAAACATGGTAACAAAATCTTTTGTGTGTATATTATCACATAAAATATCGTTTACCATAGTTAAAGCGTCCGATGCTGAAATAACATCAAATGTATAACTTCGCATAATAGCACGGGTAATTGCCATAATAACTGCAGCAGGTGTTCCGTGTCCTGATACGTCAGCTACCACAAAACCCCAGTAGTTATTACTCATCTGGATACAGTCATAATAGTCGCCCCCTGCCTGTTCTGCAGGAATATATGTAGCTGCAAAATCATAACCTGATACTTCAGGCAGCTGTTCCGGTAAAAGACTTTCCTGAATATGCCCAACCTGACGCAGTTCTTCTTCTATTACAGCCTGCACTGCTTTTAATTTTTCGTTCATACGTAAAAGGTCAGTATTTAAAATAGACATTTGACGCTGCTTTTCTCTAATTTCTTCCTGACTTTCACGAATATCATCAATTAATTTTATTTCCCTTGTAGTGTCCCTTAAACTTTCAACCATATATTTATCAAATTTAGAAAACATAATAGTCATATGTTTATCATACATCTGCCTTAATGATTTTTTATTGCCTGTTTGAAATGGACAGTCTTTACATGGTTCTTCATAACCATATACTTGATAACATTTTAACTGAGTAATATCTTTTTTACCCAGCTTTGATGTGTCTTTTAACATTTTATTAATAGTTTTAATATTGTAATCTTCATCAACTATCATAATCCCCTGTGCCATATTATCTATTGCACGGGAAAGAAAACTTACTTCTGCATCTTTTGTATTTTTTTCATGGATTAACCTGAAATTATTTGCTTTTGATTCTTTACTTGAGTGGGTCAGCTTTATTCTTTGCTGCTCTATATCTGTAATATCATTAAAAGACGATACATACATATCGTCTGCAATTTTAGTAAAAGATGCTTTTACAAACATCCTGCTGCCTTTATATGTTACCACATCTTTTACAAAGCTTTTTGTCCCTTTAAAATCTTTATCTTCTGCAATAGGGCAGCCTTTACATGGTTTTTGATAACCGTGTATTATACTATAGCACTTTTTATTTATCATTTCATCAGGATGGGTCCCTGAAATTAACGATATTTTACCGTTAGCAAATTTTATATTAAAGTCGCCGTCCACAGTAATGATGTAAGAATCTATTCCGTCAAACAGCCTGTTTATAGTGTTAGAATCCATATTACCAACTTTCTTTATTATAATGCACCATTTCAAGTGTGCTGCTTTTAATTATACTGCTGACATTTATAAATAGTCAGTTATTAATATTGTATATTTCTACTCTATATATTATTTAGGCATTTGTAAATAAAAATTTCTTGTGGAAGATTTTTTTTTGAAATTTTTGAATTTTGTTATTCTATACTGTATTTTATTTTTTTACATTATATTTAATAATTATCTTGTAAATTTTATCACAATTAAAATAAATACTGCCAGCACCCCAAAAAGCAGAGAACTCATTATTAATTTTAAAGCTATTTTTTCAGAATTAAACATTAAATCTGATTTATAGTTAGATATTTGGTCATCTACACTATCAAGCTTACTCATAATCTCTTCTATAACTTCCCTGTTTTTTTTCATATCGTCTTCTGATTCGTATTCTATTACGTTGCCTATATAAACAATAGTGTATTCTATTAATGAAAATAAAGCGTTGCGTAAATAGTTAAACTGATATGTAAAAGTATAATAAGGAGTTTTTAAAAGTTCTGGCAGCAGGTCAAACTGTATTTTTTTCAACCGTTCTCTTGATTGAGATGGTATATCGTTTATATCAGGTATTTTATCTATTTCATTTAATACCCTGCGTATAAGTTTATAATACTGGCTGGTTAATTCAGGCACGGCACTTGTTTTTAGTTTTATCTCTCTTCTTGTTACCTTATTGGCTTTAAGAAAGTTTTTTATTAATACCATAGCAGAAGGCACCTGCACGTTTTTACGTTTACGCACCACCTTAATAGAACGTTTCATTTCTATGGCTATTAGTGTTTCTACTATTTCATCTGTGCCGAATACAAAATGGTTGGAACCTTCCAGCACTTCTTTTTCTTCAGGACTCATCTGCCCGTTAGTGAAAAAGAAAAGCCTTGTAACGTTTTCATCGTTCATTGTTCTTAAAACGTCAGTAGTAATATAAGGGTCTAATACTTCCCCAGGTTTAACTACTTCTATCCATACAACAGCAGACTGATCTTCCCTGCTTTGATATGACCATATTTCTATTCGCCTTTTATTATCAATATCTTTTACGGTTCTATGTAAGGAATAATTAAAATCACCCATAACTTCACTGACAAAATTATAAAATTCTGACAGCTTAATGTTATATAATTGTTCATACCTAGCCTTGCGTTCTGAATCCATATATCTCTACTCGTCTGTTTTTAAGGCTGCCTTTTTTACCACTTTTTTCTAAAGGGTATCTTGTTCCCAGCCCTACTGTTCTTATCCTATCGGCATCATGGTCTTTTTCAATTAGAAGTTTTTTTATATGTTCTGCTCTTAAATATGATAATTCATAGTTGCTGCCGTATGTTGCTTTTCTTCCTACTTTTACATCATCTGCGTTGCCAAATAAAATATAGTCTCTAGTTTTATCTAGTTTTTCAAATAAAGCAGATACTTGATCATCAAATATAGGTGCTACATCACCTAATTTAAAGTGGATTGTCATAATTAATTCAAGCTTATCAGAAGTGGGTAACAGGTTAAGGTTATCAGCAACCTGCTGGTTGCCCTTTTCTTTTGATACAACCTGTTCTTTTGGGATTTCTATTTTATTTTCAAGGTCAATTTTACCGGGAATAGTTGTAGCTACACTCTGAGGGTCTAAACTGTAAGGTTTTTTTACCCGCTCTTTTAAAAGCCTTACACCTATTACAGTCCAACCGTTTAAATAAACGTTATGCCTTGCCTGATCTTCATCTACTGCCATAACCTGCATTGTAGTAATGATTTTAGAAAGGTTATTTTCTATGCGGACTTCATACATATTAAGTTCTTCATATGTAGCCGCATATACATTACCGCCACCAGTAATAGGGCTTTCTTGGAACGTTACGAGGAGCAGGAGTGTGAACAAGAGTGTTACTGTTATTTTTCTCAAGATTATAATCCTTTAATGCCTGTGCCATTTTGTCATCAGAATAAGTTGCAACTACTTTTAGGCTGTATATAACATCATGGCCACCGTTATAATATAAAAAAGCATCAGGTGGCAGCTTAGATGCTGTATAAAAACGGGTTGCCGCAGTAGTAACTTCATAAACATATACTTTAGCTGCGGCAGCCTGAACTAATAATAATAGTAATATAACAACTAAAAAACTAGTCGTTATTGCTCTTTTGTGAGATAAGTTCATCAATCTTATCCAGCAGCAGCTTTTGGTTTATAGGTTTTTGAACAAAAGCATTTATACCAGATGCACTTATTTTTTTTCTATCAGAAGGTTCCATTCTTGCAGATACTGCAATAATAGGTGTGTCATATCCTTTTTCACGGATACTTCTTGAAAGCCTAAAACCATCCATATCTGGCATCATTATATCACTAATTACAAGGTCAATACTTTTATCTCTATCTAATATACTTAAAGCATCTTTTGCAGAAGGTGCTTCCACTGTTTCTATCCAGTCTTGTGATTCTAATACTTTTTTAGCAATTTTTCTATCAGTAGAAGAATCATCACATATTAATACTCTAACTGCATTACTTTTCTTAGGCTGAGTCTGTGTTCTTTTATTACCTGCACCTAATTTTTTCACGTTTCTAATACGGCGAGGCATATTTTGTGCTACTTCTATAACACCTGCCACATCTAAAATTAAACGAACACGTCCATCCCCTGTAATAGTAGCTCCAGCAATACCAGGGTTGCCACCTAAGTATTCGCCTAATGATTTAATAACAATTTCTTCCTGCCCTATTAATTTATCAACAATAAAGCCTAATTGTTTTTCAGCCAGGGCAACTACAACTACATAAATTTCATCCTGCTCAAGTTCATCTAAAGCAAATGCTTCATCTAAACGAATAAGTGATAAAACTCTGTCTCTTAATTTTAATACTTCCCTGCCTTCAAAAGAGTGGATTTCTTCGTTAGTAATACGCACTGTTTCCACAACTGATGCAAGTGGTATAGCAAAAGTTTCCCCTGCTACTTCCACAAGTAATGCCTGGATAATAGCAAGAGTTAAAGGAAGTTTTAAAAAGAAAGTAGAACCTTCATTGATTTTAGAATCAATAGATATAATACCATTTAACTTTTCAATATTTGTTCTAACAACATCCATACCAACCCCACGGCCTGATATGTTAGTTATTTTTTCAGCAGTAGAAAAACCAGCTTTAAAGATTAATGAAAAAGCCTGTTTATCATCCATATTGTTAGCTTCGTCATGGTTAATAACGCCTTTTTCAATAGCTTTTAATTTTAATTTTTCAGGGTCCATACCTGCACCATCGTCTTTTATTTCAATAACAACGTGGTTGCCTTCATGGTATGCAGATAAATGAACTGTCCCCATTTTTGGCTTGCCTTTTGCAGCTCTAACATCAGGCATTTCTACACCATGGTCGCATGAGTTTCTAATCATATGTAAAAGCGGATCGCCTATGGATTCTATAACCTGCTTATCAAGTTCAGTTTCCTCACCTGATATAATTAATTCTATTTCTTTACCTGTATCACGTGCAATATCACGAACAACCCTTGGGAATTTATTAAATACTTTACCTATTGCAATCATTCTTGTCTTCATAATCGCAAGCTGTAATTCTGTAGTATTCATACCTATGGCACTTGTTACATCTAAAAGCTGTTCTACAAGGTATTCGTTATCAAATTTATTTTCAAGCTCTCCTGCTATTTGAGAAAGCCTGTTTCTACTTAATACAAGCTCACCAACTAAGTTTACAAGAGAATCAAGCCTGCTTACATCAACACGAATAGTCTGTTCAACTTGTGTTGCTGTCGCTTTTGCTGCTTCTTGTTTAGGTGCTGCTTTTGGTGCAGCAGCTGGTGCTGGTGCCTGTGTTTTTGGTGCAGCTTCACTAGAACTAGAAGTTGAACTGCCGCCTTTTTTACCCACAAGTTTACCTTCACTTGCAAGTTTTAAATCTTCTATAACTGATTTAATATCAGCAGTATCTGTTCCGTTTTCAATATCGCTGATAATTATTTTTGTTTTATCTACAAACTCAAGTAAAGTATCCATGATTTCACGGGTAACAACCATTTCACCTTTACGAAGTTTATTTAATATATCTTCTGCATGGTGAGTAAGGTCAGCTAATTTATTAAAACCTAAAAATGAAGAAGAACCCTTCATTGTATGGGCACCACGGAAAATTTTATTTAAAAGTTCTAAATCGTTTTGGTTACTTTCAAGCTCAACAAGATCGTGATCTAAGTTTTCTATAATTTCGTTTGTTTCAACAAGAAAGTCCTGAACTAATTCCTGCATATCGTCATTATTCATATATTCACCTGCTTTCCTTATACACCAAATTCTTTAAGGAGTTTATCAACTAAATCCTGATCCTGTAATATCTCTTTAGTGTCTTTAAATTTATCTAATACTTCAACATCAATAACATTCTGTTTTATACCTAGTTTAATTAAAACTGATGCTAAACGTTCTTCTAGGGAATTAACTACCTTAATACTATCATCAATTTTTGTTTTTGTTACTTCTTTAAATTCTAAAGATGAAACAATATCACAGCAAATATCCTGACCTTGAACAGCACACTCTGATAATCTATCAAGCATACCACCAGCACGTGCATAATCCCCTGATGTCATAAACTGCCTGACAAGTTCAAGATTTTCTTTAATATCATCAATATTAAAATTAATCTTATCTACAAATGCTAACACATCTTCTGAAGCATTTTTGGAGTCGTTAATCACACCATTAAGCACTTTTTCAAAAGTAGGTAAGTCGCTGTATGCACCTTCCATAGCTGAAGAAACAGTCTGTAATTTTTTTAAAGAATCATTGAAATATTGTGCAATCTCGTATAACTCACTTTCAGGCTCAACAGTAACATCTACAACATCGTATTTACCTTCGTTAATGTTACGTGCAATACTCAATAATTCGTTCAGGTCTTTATATTCGCTCATTTTATAAATCCAGCAATTTAAATACCTTTTCTTGTAATGTTTCAGGGGTAAAAGGTTTTACAACATAATTGTTTACGCCGCTGCGTAACGCCGTAAGAATATCTTCTTTAGCTGCTTCTGTTGTAATCATTAAAATAGGTAAATCCTTATATTCATCTTTTTGACGAACTGCTTTAACAAAAGTAAGGCCATCCATCTCCGGCATATTCCAGTCTGTAACAATCATGTCCACTTTATTTTTAGACATAACTTCTAATGCCTCAACACCATTGTTAGCTTCAAGGATTGTTTCAAAACCCAGCTTTTGAAGTGTGTTTTTAATAATCCTTCTCATTGTAGAAGAATCATCAACAGTTATAATTGAATGTTCGTAACCCATTTAATCCTCCGTTATATAGGTTAGTGTTCTTATTATTTTAATAAAAAACAAATATCTCTAATCTTTTAATTTGCGAATACGTTCCGCTTTACTAATAATCTCTTTAATTCTAAAACCAAAGTAACCATCTACAATAACTACTTCCCCCCTTGCTATAACTTTATCGTTAATGGCAAGCTCAATAGGGTCGTCAGCGTTTTGTTCTAATTCTACAATATTACCAGGCCCTAAACCTAAAATATCTTTTAAAAATAATTTAGCACTGCCCATCCTGACACTTATAGGTATATCAATATCTAATAATAAGTCAAGATTTTTCGGTGCAGCTCCTCCATTATTTGGTGCTGTATCGTTATCAAAAATCCCTGCATTGCCTAATAATGCCTCAATACCACCGTCATCTAATAAATTGCTGTCATCTTCTTCAGCACCAAATTTTGATTCTATACTAGAATCGCTGTAAAATCTAAAACTTAATTCCTGTCCGTCCACAGTGCCTTTTAATTCTATAACTAAATATTCAGCACACTGAAAGAAAGAAGCAGAAGAATTTTTTATTACATCTTCACATTTAAATGAAAATTTCTTTCCAAATTCATCTTCACAGGGAACATTAAGCCCGCTTACAAGCTGTGATGTCAACTCTAATACCGCATCTTTAGTGTCGTCATCTATTTCATCTTTACTGTCCCCGTCCCCTGCCAGCATAAAATCAGACAGTTTAGTAATATCTCTTGTTCTAAATAAAAGACCTGTATCATAATTAGCACTGTCTTCTTTTGATACAACACATGTTTCGTTTTCATAATCTGTAAATAAAGTTTCACCATCGCATCTGTAAACTTCATCCATAGATAATTCTACATTTCTAGAGCATATGGCAGATAAAGATGATGCAAAATTTGACGATACCAGCTCCGAAAATTTTTCTAATTGAGGGCTTGATACAAAATTAACTGCTTCTTTCATCATCCTGCTCCGTAGTAGCTCTTGTTATCTTGATAGCTTTTTTTATACCAAGAATACCTAAAGCTCCAAAAAATTTATGTTTATTACTGATATATACATTTAAAGGACGTTTTGCTTTTTTACTTAGTATTACAGTATCGTTTTCCTGTAAGTCAAGTATAGCACCTATTTTTAATTTTGTCCTTCCAAGTTCAACAATTAAAGGAACGTTAATGTTTTCTAAAAGCTCTAATATACGTGATTCATATTCTCCAGACCTTCCTTTTTTAGCACCTATTAACCAGTCTTGAGAACTAATTTTATTTAATATAGGTTCAAGGATCAGTGCAGGTAAACACACGTTCATCATACCTGTTGCTTCACCAAACTTAACTTCAAAAACCACAAGAACAACAACTTCGTTTTGTGCAACGATCTGAATAACGTGAGGGCTGTTTTCACTTAATTCCTTTTTAAGCCGCACGTTAGGTATAATCTGCTTCCAAACATCTTCTAAATCTTTCAGTATTAATGTAATAATACTGTCTATAATAGTCATCTCTAAAGGCGTTAGTTCACGCACATGAAACAACGGCAGCCCTTGACCCCCTAGCAGCTTATCTACAATAGGAAAAATAAGAGAAGGGTTAATCTCTAAAACTGCATTACCTTGTAAAGGTATCATGGAGATAATATTAAAACTTGTAGGGTCAGGTAAAGACATAAGAAATTCACCATATGTCATTTGATCAACACCCACAAGTGAGATGTCTGTAATTGTTCTTAAAAAGCTGGATAAATTTGAACTAAAGTTTCTTGCAAATTTATCATGCAGGTTTCTTATAGACCTTAACTGTTCTTTAGATACCCTGTCCGGCCGTCTAAAATCATATACAGAAATCTTTTTTGGAACGAAATCCGGGCCACCAAACTCCACAATATCGTCGCTGGCACTGTCATCTCCAATTTTACTGTCGTCTGTAACAGTATTTAAAAGGGCATCAATCTCGTCCTGACTTAAAATATCTGCCATTAATCACCTTTATTTGCAGACACCTATTCTGCATAAACAAATATCCGCTTATTATAATACTATCATTTTTATACAATAGTCAATTATTTTTATTTGTTTTAGTAAAATATATGACTATTTTCATCTAAAACTAATCTGCTTACCTAAAAATTACTATATTTATTCAGCTGATTTATTTAATATATTTTATTTTACATGGTATGCAATTCTTGCTGCTATTTCATCTAGTGGGACGATTTCGTCAGCAATACCTGCATCAACTACTGCTCTAGGCATACCGTAGACAATACATGAAGGTTCGTTTTGTGCAATAATTGTTCCGCCCATATTTTTAAGGCTTTGTAAACCTTTGCAGCCGTCGCTCCCCATACCTGTCATAATAACACCTAAACATTCTTTACCATATATATCTGCAATAGATTCTACCATTACATCAACACCTGGAATATTAAATACGTTACTTGGCTCTGTGGAAAGATCTGTATAAACAGATGCTCCAACTTTCTTAAATGTTAAGTGGTAACCACCTTTTGCAATATAAACCACATTAGGTTCTAATTTTTCTTTACCTTGTGCTTCCACCACTTCTAATTTTGATAACGTATTCAGCCTTGCAGCTAAAGACTGAGTAAAATTAGGCGGCATATGTTGAGTAATTACAACCGGCACTCCTAAATCTGCTGGAAGTAAGGGTATAACTTTTTGTAAAGATTGAGGGCCGCCTGTAGATGTGCCTAAAGCTACCACTCGTTTTACACCTGTTTTATTTATTATAACACGTTTTGAACCATCTGCATGACCTGCATGGGCAAATGGTGTAGCTATACCCCCGGTTGTTTGATGGGCTGCTGGGGCTGCTTGTGGTGCTGTATTTTGTAATTTAAATACAGGCGTGCTTTGTGCTGGTGCAGGCTGATGGGAATGGGTAATAAGATTCATCATACTTTTATTTTTAGCAAATTTTCTGATTTTTTCTTTTAAGCCTCTTTCAATATCAGCCCCACCAAATGACTGAGAATCTTTTGTCATAAAATCAACTGCACCCATATCTAAAGCTCTCAGTGTAGCATCAGCACCTTCTTTTGTTATAGAGCTTACCATAATTACAGGAGTAGGATTGCTTTTCATAATATGCTCTAAAGCAGTAATGCCGTCCATTGTAGGCATCTCTATATCCATAGTAATAATATCAGGCTTAAATTTTTCATTCATTTCAACAGCTTCTAAACCGTTTTTAGCCATCCCCACTATTTCCATATCAGCTTCCCCTGATAAAAGTGTTTCAAGTGCTTTTCTCATAAAAATAGAATCATCAACAATTAATATTTTGATTTTATTCATAAATATCTTTTAGCCTCCTTCTTAGCTTCTGCATAGCTGATGTATGTATCTGAGATACCCGTGATTCTGTAATGTCTAATACTTCCGCCACTTCTTTCATAGTAAGTTCTTCGTAATAATAAAGAGTTACCACCTGACGTTCTTTATCAGAAAGCTTGTCTATTTCTTCTGCCATTTTTTCAGTAAGACTTGCTTTCATCACTTCATCTTCCGGTGTTAAACCTGTGCTTTTAATAAAATCTATTAAACTTGCATCTTCAGAATCGCCAACTGTTTCATCTAAAGATAACATTTTTTCATTTTCTTGTAAACCCATAAGACGATAAATATCTTCTTCATCATAATCTGTATTATCTATGATTTCCTGAATGGTAGGCTTACGCCCCAGCTTCCCTGAAAGGTCATTTATAGCTGCATCTAATGCTTTTAATCGTGAACGAACATTTCTAGGTAGAAAATCAAGGTTACGTAAAGAATCAAGAATAGCACCTTTAATCCGTCTTTCTGCATAGGTGCTGAAACTTACATTACGGCTTTTATCAAACCTGTCCATAGATTCTATTAAACCTATGGAAGCAGCAGAGAACAAATCATCCACATCAACACTGTCAGGTAATGTGCCTTTAAGCCTTATGGTCCATGACTTAATTTTAGGCAGAAATTCTGCCACTATGTCCTGCCTTTCTTCTTCAGTGAACTTTTCCACCTAATCTGCTCCTAGAAATTACAGTATTTTCCAGTAATTTTTCATAATTCTAGCAAGGCTGTTAGTTAATACTTTAACTACATAATACACTATAAAAAAAAGTATAAAATCTCTTGCAAAATATGTAACTTTCAAATCAGCTACTAAAAGCACTTTAGCAAGCATTGATACTATCATTACTATTGATGCAATCAATATAGGATAATATTTTAGAGATGTAATCATTTAAACACCCCCTTAAATAAATTATATACATTTGCAGTTTTCTGCTTTTCTAAAGGAACACCTATAAACCGCCTTGCACAGTCTTGAATATCTTTAGAAAATATGGTTTTAGGGTCAAGCACACTGACAGGCTTTTGGGCTCTTATAGCTTTACGAACATTTTTATCATCTCTTAAATGACCTAAAAGACGTAAATCCATATTTAAAAATTTTGATGCTACATTTTTAAGGCTTGTAAAAACGTTATCAGAGTTTTGTATATCATCCACCCTGTTAAAAACTACATTTACTAATTTAATATCATATGTCTGTTTTATTACTTTCATAAAAGCATACGCATCTGTAATAGCAGTAGGCTCCGGCTGAGTTACAACTATTACAGTGTCTGAAATAGAACTAAACCTTACTACCGCATCAGAGATTCCTGCACCGGTATCAAATATTATAAAATCGTATCTGTCATCTAAAGTAATAAATATATTAAAGATTTTATCAAAATCTTCATCAGATAAATGGGCAAGCTCCATAAAACCGCTTGATGCTGGAAACACATCAAACCCGTAAATATTTTTCTTTAATATATCATCAATACTAGCCCTGCCCTCAAGATATTTCTTAATAGTAGCAGTAACAGATAATGATAACATAATATCCACATTGGCAAGCCCTAAGTCTGCATCAAATACAAGAACTTTCTTGCCAAAATTTGCCAGCTGACAAGCAAAATTAACTGTAAAGTTAGTTTTACCAACTCCACCTTTACCGCTGGAAACTGCTATGTAATGGCTGTTCCTGTTGGCTTCCCATGCCCGTCTTCTAAGTGTAAATGCCTGATCTGTCATTTGTCGCTCCATAATGTAGGTATTTCCTGTAACATACTCTTAGCAATTTTCCTGCCATCCGGCACTTCCATATCGTCAGGAACGTTCTGCCCTGTGGTAACAAGCAGCATAGGCAGTTTTTTCTTTACAGGGATATTTATAAGCGGTCCAAAATATTTAGTTTCATCCAGCTTAGTAAAAATCAGATAATCCGGCTTTAATATTTCATACCTGTCAAAAGTATCGTATAACTCTATATGGTTTGATGCCATAGAAAGCACTAAGGCAGTAGTAATTCGCGCATCTACTCCAAAAAATTCCTTAATCCCTTCTATCTGGGTAGTATCAAACTGACCCCGACCCATAGAATCTATTAATATACATTCGTATTTACTTTTTACTTTTGTTATAACTCTTGCAAGCTCTTCAGGGCTTGTTGCTACATATAAAGGCAGGTTTACTATTTCTGCATATGTTTTTAACTGCTCCACAGCACCTATTCTAAAATTATCCACAGTAATAAGGCAGACTTTTTTACCGTATTTTAATGTCATAGTAGCAGCAATTTTTGCAATGGTGGTAGTTTTACCTACACCTGTAGGGCCTGCTAAAGCTATAATTTTACTTGTCATTATTTCATGGTAATTTTTTTCAAGAGGAATAAGATCTGCCAGCTTTTCCACAGCAATACTTTTAATTTGTGAAGCTGTTGCTTCCTTGCCTTCAATTTTTACTTCTATTTCTTTTAAAAGCCTGTAAGAAATTATATCATCCACACCATTTTTTATAAAAAGTGCGTGATAGTCTTTTAATTTAGGGGGAAGGTCTATAGCTATATTTTCAGACATATTATCCTGCATATCTGAAAGCTGTTTTTTTATCTCCCCTATATCATCTAAAAGGCTGGCAAATTTATCAAGCCCCACTGCTTTGATAACTGCAGCCATTCTTTCTGCATTAAGCTCTGCCTGTTTTTTTGCAGCATTTTCATCAAACTGCTGTTTTTCAACTTTTTCTTCTACTGCCTTTTCTTTACGAACAGGTTTTCTAGCCACCACTTCTTCATATTCATGGCGTTCTTCAGGCATATATGCAGGCATAACATCATCTTCTACCACCTGCCTTTTTCTTACAGGGGGTGCATAAAATGTTTCATCATCAGTAATACCAGCTTCTGCCATAGCTTCAGCAAGATAATCATCCTGCATACTGTTATAGTTTTGGTATTTTTGGTGAGAATATGGGCCGTAACCAGTATGTTCTGTAACCTGCCTTTTTCTAGGAGTATTTGGTATAACAGCCTGCTGTTTTTCTACAATCGGGGCAGTTTTTTTCACAGCAGAACGTCTCGGCTGAGTTGTATATGCCGACGGAAAATCATCATACCCAAAACCTGTGCCATGCTGATAAGGTGTATTTTGCTGATAGGAAGCCCCTTGAGAATAAGAAGTGCTTTGCTGAGTTCTTTTTTTAGAACCAGCTGCACCGTCATATTCAACAGCAGCAGTAACTTCCAAAACAGGACGAGCAAAAAGACCAAAGTTATTACTTTTCATAACTTTACGGGTAGATAAAATTACAGCATCAGGACCTAAGTCCTCTTTTATCATACGCAGTGCTTCCTTCATGTCAGTTACTTCATACTTTTTTATCTTCATGTAAAGACAAAACTCCTTATTTTTATATATTTATGCCTATACACTGTGTATTATATATGAATAATAAATAAAAATCAATAATAAATACCTTTAATTATTTGAAAGAAAAAGATAAATTTTAGTAAATAACAGTTTTTTATTTTCTTGATTTTTTTAACTGCCTTAATCCGTCTACAGAGAAAATTATAAGCCCTGTCCATATTAAAATAAAGGTTATAAGCATATCCTTACTAAAATATTCATCATAAAGAAATACACCTAATAAAAATGTAATGGTTGGTGTTAAATACTGAATAATTCCCAGTGTGCTTAAATGGAGAATTTTAGCACTGTATGAAAAACCAAGTAGTGGAAGTGTAGTTAAAAAACCTGTAAATATCAGCAGAAGTTTAATATGTAAACTACCTGTTACAACAGCACTTTCCCCTGTATAAATTAAATATATTATATAAATTACAGAAGGAATAGATATAATAAGAGTTTCCATAAATATACCTGTTACAGCACTAGTTCTTATAAGTTTTTTAATTATGCCGTATGTGCAGAAAGTAACAGCAAAGAAAACGGCAATATATGGTATTCTGCCATATACATATATCATATATAATACACCTAATAAAGCAAGCAGCACAGAAAGTTTTTGGTATTTATTTAGTGCCACTTTAAAAATAAGGGCAGATGCTGCCACATTTAATAAAGGTGTTACATAGTTACCCATACTGCTTTCTATAATTTTGCCGTTTACTACAGCCCATATAAATATACCCCAGTTGCCTGCTATTAAAAAGCTGGATAACACAAGGGGAAGTATATTTTTTGGATTTTTAAAAACAGATACCACTTCCCCTGCTTTTCTTGTTACAATAATTATAAAGCCTGAAAATAAAAGACTCCATACAGCACGATGTGCCACCACTTCTAAAGGGCTTACACTTGATAAATGGTGCCAGTAGATTACAAGAAAACCCCATGTAAAAAATGAAAAAAATGCAGCAAGAAAAGCAGATGTTTTGTTATCCATAAACCTATTAACCTATTCTGCTTTTTTAATTAACGCTTTTATATCTAAAGGTTTTGCATGGAAAAAAGAAGAAGATACTATTACATCCACACCTGTTTCTGCATATGCTTCTATATTTGATAAATTAATACCACCTGCTGCAATAATTACTTTACTTTTACCAATCTCTTTTGCTTTTAATACAATAGATTTTACTACATCAGGAGCAAGTTTATCCATTTGGATACCGTCAATAAAATCAAAATTTAAGGCTTTTATACTGTCATCATAATTTTCGGTTTCTAATATAATCTTTTTTTCATAAGATTTATGTTTTGTAGATTTAATAACATTTTCAAGGTTATCAAAACCGTCGCAGAATTCTAAATGGTGTTTAAATATTAAAATAGTTTCAGAAAGCCCCAGCCTGTGCGGCACTACACCACCTGCCTGAAAAGCAAGTGTTACAAGCTGCCTTGTAAGTGGTAAAGATTTCCTTGTGGCTGCAAGCATAACATTAGGGTTAATTTTTTCCGCCGCTTCAACCATTTTTTTGCTGAATGTTGCAATACCAGATAAATATTCCAAGGTATTTAAGGAAATTTTCCACCCAGCATGCAGAACTGCAGCACTGCCCCTTGCCTGAAATATTAAATCACCTTCAGATATATGACTGCCTTCCTGTATCTGCATAGTAACTTCCGCACCTAATTTTTTAAATATTTTCCCTGCCACACTGCTGCCTGCAATAACACCTTCCTGCCTTGCACTAAAGGAAATACTGCCCTTTTCTCTATCAATACCCAGCATACTTGTGGTTATATCCCCAAAAGGCATATCTTCTTTTATTATATCATCTATTAAACTGTCTGTTAAATGTATCATATACCACCTGAAATTTTTTTTACAATATATATCCATTTTTTTGATTTTTCAATTAAGAATTATAATTTTTTTCCGATAAGAGATGTGGAGGCAGAAATATGAATAATTTGGCACAACTTTTGCAAACAAAATTCCATAATAACTTTATGGAGCGTATGATGGATGAAATACTAAATCAAGAGTATAATATTGCTAATGATATTAAGATTTCTCACTCTTTAATTAATTCTGCACAGCAGACTATTTCTGATCTGGATAAATCTATCGGGGAATTATCCTTATTAGTAGATAACCTGCGTATGAGTGCTAAAAAAATAGAAAATAAATAGCATATGTTATAAGGGTATCATATTACCCTTTTTCTATTCCTTATAAAGCTGTTATTAAAGTTATAATCCTAAAATTATATTATTATTTCCTT
>RCNI01000600.1_pt1 | contig 21674 bp, 24 predicted proteins | sample 2041151 | NCBI WGS metagenome assembly RCNI01 (sample SAMN09708214, study PRJNA481090) | feces metagenome | isolation source: feces | place: Antarctica: Albino Rookery | reverse complement strand
GAACTGGACTATATGACAACCACCGGTTTCCGGTATCAGACATTCTCCCAGGATCCGGAGCTGCGAAAGGCTGTGGATGACATTCTTTATGATTTCTACGGAATGGAGACCGCCAGTCGAATTCAATGCGGTCTATCTCCCGACCTGGCTCTTCAGAGAGGTAACGATCCAGATTACGACGACCCTTCCAACGCCGCTGCTACCGTAGTGCCAGATACAGAAAAAGAGGCAGAGCTTCTCATTTAGTACCCCACGAAAATTCGGCTCAACTTGAGCCGAATTTTTTCTTGTCCGAAAAAGTTCTGATTTTGGATGGCTTTCCCCTGCGGAGCGCCATTCTGAAAATTAGGAAAAATGTTCTTTTTTTAGCTTCGTAAAAAAAGTGAGAATATTTTGCAAGCATGGCATTTGTAATACATCCCATTCGGGAATGTTGCCAAATGCCGCTTGTTAGGGGCGATCCCCTAAAACCCCCTTTTTATAAAAAAATTAGAAAGTAGTTTGGAGGGATGCCGTCTGAAAGAAAAAACAGACACCATCACATTACGATTAAGTCCTACACAACATGATAAATTGCGCCAGTTATGCCAGCAAACCGGCCTGTCCCAGTCTGCTATCATTCGTGCCTTACTGGACGAGGAAGAACTTATTTCAGTGCCGGCAAATGATCTTCAAGAGCTGCTGAAGCAACTGGTGAAGATTGGCACAAACCTTAACCAGATCGCATACAAGGCCAATTCGCTGGGTGTTATCGACAGTGGATTTTATTGGCAGCAGGCAGATCAGCTGCAGGATCTACGCATCCGACTGATGCGCAGACTTCTGCAGCCGTAGGGGGTGTATCGGTATGGCGGTAACTGCAATCTGGCCGGTAAACGGCAGCTTGGCAAATCCCCTCAACTACATCACGCAGGAAAAGAAGGTCACCCAGCAGCAGGAACTGTCTGATGCCTTTTCCCCTGCCGAGCTTCAGGGACTGCTCCACATTATGGATTTCCAAGGGCAACCAAAAAATCGGTCTGCACTGGAAAACGTCCTGGGGTATACAGTGCAAGAAAGCAAGACAGAACTTGATAGCATCCGCTTTGTAACAGGCGTCAACTGTAATGCGGCATCCAGTCTGGAAGAGATGCAGCTGATTAAAAATCATTACCGGAAAAATAAAGGTGTGGCATGTTTCCACGGCTATCAGTCTTTTGCTCCGGGAGAGATCACGCCGGAGCTGGCCCACACCATTGGTGTGGAGCTTGCGAATCACTTATGGGGAGATCGATATCAGGTCGTTGTGGCCACCCATTTGGACTGCGGACATCTGCACAATCATTTTGTGCTGAATTCCGTTTCCTTTGCAGACGGAAAAAAGTATCGTGGAGACTTCCATAGCTATGATCGCTTTCGGGTCATGTCGGACAAGCTCTGCAAGGAATACCAGCTTTCCGTGATCGACCGTCCTCAAACGGGACGGCAGCCAAATCCCAAAGTATACGAAGAGCTGGGGGAGCCTGTACCTGTCTCCAATGCAGAGCGTATCCGGCAGGATGTGGATGCTGCCATCTGCTGCAGCGGCAGCGTGGAGCAATTTTACAGTGTTCTCAAAAATATGGGTTACACCTTCCGCACTGGGGATCTTAAATATTTTACACTTTGCGCACCGGGTGCCGGACGCTCCACACGGCTTGACCGCCGCTATGGGGATCAATACACGCTTGAGGGTATTGCCGCACGGATTCAGAAAAACAGCAGCGCTCCGGTATGGTTCTCCGAAGTGAGCACTGCCCGCCTGGTTCCTAATGGATTGCAAAAGCAGTCTGCCCCCGTTATGCAAAAATATCCTTTGCGTGGGAAATACCCCCTATCTCGAAAAGCGACCGCACAGAAGTCCCATTTCCGCAGACTGTATCTGTACTACTGCTATAAATTTGGGGTCATCCAGCCCCGGCGTGCACGCTGCCCTCCAGTCTCACGGAAAGAGCTGTACCGTATGCGGAGCCTGTCAGAGGAAACTCGTCTGCTGGTTGCGAATCACATTGATACGGATCGGCAGCTTTTGAGCTATCAGCATCAATGCTCTGCGGAACTGAGCAGTTTGTGCGCTCAGCGAAAACTGCTTTACAACCGGCAGCGCACGGAAGGAGGTGAGGCCCTGCAAAATGAAATTGACCTGCTAAGCGCAGAAATCAAAAAACAGCGACAACAACTTAAGCTGTGCAATCGCATTTTTGAAAGAGTACAGCTCCAAGCAGAAAAAGAATTCCAGCACAAAGAAAACACAAAACAAGAAGGAGGAAACAGCAATGATAGAACAGGAGGCCGCAAACATGGCCATGAACATGACTATGAGAATGGCAAATGATAGTGTGCGGCTAATCTTGGATGTTGCAGGTCAGACGACACGCTGGGCTCTTAGGCTGACCGGTAAGGGTGCCGAACGTGTCGGTGCCATGCTTTGCGCCATCGCCAAGGAGCAGCACCGCACGAAGGGCAGGATCGGTCTGCATGCCTTCAGCCGACTGGGAAATCGTCAGGAGGTCTTTTCAATCCCTGAGAGTCAGCTGAAAGTTTGGGCCACCCACGCAAAGCAATACAACATTTTGTACGCTGTCATCAAAGACAAAACCCAGGACGGTGTGGTCGATTTGTTTGTGAGGCCGGAAGATGCACCCAGAATCAACCGGATCGTAGAGCGGTACAACATCTCCCTAACCCCTCAAGCATCCGTAGCAATGGAGCCGGTTTTGGAAGAAGAGAAAACGGGGCCGGTCAGAGATGACCTTGATGCGATCATCGATGAAGCCCTGGGCATTTCCAATGAAAAAAACCCGGCGGAGCAGGAAAGCACTGTCCAGGAAGCTGATGCTTCCGACAGCATCTTGCAGCCCCACACACGCACGCCAGAGGAAGAACGGCTTTGGGCTGCAGGTGCCGTTGCATTTACGGTCACAGAAGCAGATGCAGCCGCAAAAGTGGAAACCCTTGTCCCGGATATGCAGCAGGAACCTGCATCCACAGCACTGCCCTCTCAGAACCTGGACAGAGCTTTTGAAGAAATGTTTCAGAATCAAGTTGAGGACCCTACTACAGCCCTGCTGAACGGCACTCCATCCGAGACGCCATCCGTCGTGAATCCGATAGGCGCAAACGCACAGCTGGAATACTCGCAGATATCACAGCAGGGCAATAACTGGACATACGCTGAAGTCAACGAAAAGTGGCCGCTGTCTACCCCGAAATCCGCATTTACAGAAGCTCAACTAATTCAGATCCATGCCTGCTTTGCAAAAGGCCTCAGCGCTCAGCAGGTAGACCGCATCGCCAATCCGGCTCTGCCACCGGAGTACATGGAGTCCTTAAGAAATGTTACAAGGTCTTCTGTGAAGGAAAACATCGACAGGATCCGCAGCAGCGCTCAAATCGGCACAGACGTCGGCCAGAAGGCAAAAGAAGCTCTGCGGGAAATTGCAGCTGAACGAGGAGGACGATAAATCATGTACCAAAACCCTAACTATCAAGCACAGGAAGAAAAGCGTCAATACTACGACAACATGCGCTCCAATCTTATGCGGATGAAGTCCAATCCCGACTTCTTCCGGCTGTACTTAGGGGTGCAGGGAAACCTGCCCTCTTTTTCTGTCGGAAACTGCATGCTGATCGCCAGGTTCTATCCTAACGCCACCAATGTGCATCTGCACTCCACCTGGAGCAAACACGGCGTTTCACCACTCAAGGGCTGCACGGGATTCGGCATTTTGGTGCCAACAGATAAGTACAGACGGCCCGACGGCTCCCTTGCCCAGGGATATGATGTCAGACGTGCCTTTGATGTGATGCAGACAACGGCCGGAAAGGATTACGTCCGCCAGCAGCGACCGGATGATCGCACCATGCTGCGGCAGCTGCTGGAGTACCAGCGTGGTGCCTGGGATTTTCAGACAGTAACGCATTGTCCGGATCCTTGCAAAAACGTTCAGTATGTATCCGATGGCAACCGCTACACGATCTACATACAGAAAAACCAGACCTTTGATGGGTTATATCCCGCCTTGGCAAGAGAAGTGTTCTGCGCAGATATTGTCCTCAGAAATGGTATCTCTATCGCTGAGGCAATGCCCAGGGCCTGCTGCTGCGCTTACATGCTTTGCCAGAAGCATCAGATCGATCCCGGACAGATCCTGCAGCTTCCTGGGCCTGAGAAGATCATGGGAACGGATCCGGAAGCGCATGTAAAGCAGCTGAACACGATGCTGGGGGATTATCGAACACTGCTGGCAGAGCTCCCGCAAAAGGAGAAGATGGTGGAACGTGAGATATGAAAAGCAAACGACAATATCTGATCCTGGCACTGTCAGGACTGCCTTTTATGGTCTGGCTGGGCCTTCTGGCAGCACCCTATTGGGGTACGCTCTGGACGGTTATGGACGGCTTATCTCAGGCCATAAAAACACCTTTTCAGATCCATATCGGCAGTAACAGCCTGGCTGCGGTTCTCTTGTTCAGCGGGTTATGGTGCGTTGGGTGTCTGTATGGTGCGGTGTGTATTCGAAATACCCGATACGGCGAAGAACACGGGTCTGCCACCTGGGGAAATCCTGCACAGATCTGCAAAGAGCTGTCTGTACGGACATTTGAAGAAAATCGCCTTTTCACCCAAAACATGCGGATCAGCTATGCGTTTTTCACGCACCGGCGCAACGTCAACACCCTGGTAGTTGGCGGCTCCGGCGCTCAGAAATCTCGTGGCTACGCCATTCCCAATGTGCTGCAAAATAACTGCTCAAATATCATTCTAGATCCTAAGGGCGAAATCCTGCGGGGCTGCGGACATCTTCTGGAGGCAGAGGGGACCGCAGTGAAGGTACTGGATCTTATCGACATGGAAAAAAGCCTGCACTACAATCCCTTTCACTATCTGAGAAACGAGAACGATGTGCAGACCATGGTGACCACGATCTTTTCTGCCACCACACCACCCAATTCTCAAACAGGGGATCCCTTTTGGGACCAGTCAGCACAGAGCCTGCTGATGGCGTTCTGCTTTTATCTGTGGCTGGAGGCACCACCGGAGGAGCAGAACTTTGCTATGGTGATGGAACTGCTGCACTGTACTAAACAGGATGAAAACGGTCAATGTATAGCTGACACGCTGTTTGATGAGCTGGCACAGCGGGATCCCAATCACATCGCTTTGCATTACTACAATGAGTATCGGGGCGGACCCCAGAAAACAACGGCATCCATTCAGATGGTACTTTCGGCCCACCTGAATAAGTTCAATCTCCCAGCTCTCGCAAAGATGACACAGGATGATGAACTGGATCTGCGCAGCATCGGTGAGAAAAAGACAGCTCTTTTTTTGAGGCTGTCCGATTCTGACAAATCCTTTAATTTTATCCCATCCATGCTATACATCCAGGTCATCCAACAGCTGTTTGACAGTGCTGATCTGGATCACGGCGGCAGCCTGCCGGTCCATGTGCACCTGCTCATGGATGAATTTGCTAACGTCGCTTTACCGGGGGAGTTTGAGAGCTATCTGTCCACCATGAGATCTCGGAATATCAGCGCATCCATCATTCTGCAGAACATTGCACAGCTGCGGTTCCGGTTCGAAAAGCAGTGGGAAAGCATCATCGGCAACTGCGATGAGCTGCTCTACCTGGGTGGCAACGAGCAGTCCACACACGAGTATGTGAGCAAAGCCCTGGGCGATGAAACGATCTGGGTCAGATCCAACAATCTCTCCCGTGGTGCTCATGGCAGCTACAGCCGCAATGACAGCACCTCTGCCAGAAAGCTGATGACCCCGGAGGAGGTACGGAAGCTGCCAAACGAGAAAGCCATCCTGTTTGTCCGTGGCTACGCCCCCGTCCTGGATCGAAAATACGATCTTATGTCCCACCCCAAGATCCGGCAGACCGCCTTTGGCGGTGGAGAAGCCTACATCCACACACGGCCGGATTCCCATGCTAGTGGATGGGAATCTGACACATATCAGATCCTCTCCCCGGAGGATCTTGATGAAATATAATTTACATTGGAGGAAAACATCATGAATCACAAGGAAAATAACAAGGAAAAGCAAAAAACATTGAGAAAAACAGCGATCACCAAGCGTCGCTTTTTTTCTCTATCCACCACTCTGGCCATGCTCCCTGTAATGTTTATCACCGCCTTTGCGGAAGAAGAAGCGGCAGGGCCTGAAACGGTACTTAATAAATTCGTCGACTTTCTGTTCACGGTCACGAGAGTTATCGGTATTGTAGGATGCCTGTTCGGCCTGGTTCAAATTGGTATGAGCTTTAAGTCTCACGATGTGACTCAGCGAGATATCGGTATCATGGCCTTGCTGGGGTCGCTGATCATACTTTTCGCAAAAGAAATCCTAACCAGCATCGGCGTGTCCCTGTAAATATCAACGTCCTTTCTCCCTTATTGGGAGAAAGGACAGAAAGGAGCTAACATGGGTCAATGGATCGAATCAATGTGGGAGTGGGTGCTAGGATTCTGGGGCAGCGGTTTGTCCCAAATCCAGACACTTTTAACAGCCTCTCCCCTAACTTGGTTGAACGGGTCCGTCTGGTCAACTGTGCAGGCTATTTACGGCACTGTACAGGGCATCGCCTACGGTCTTATCATCGCTTTCTTTTACATGGGCATGATAAAGACAGGTATCCGTCTGACGGATCTCAAGCGGCCTGAAGTTGTCATATCTGCATTTTTACGCTTTCTTATTGTAAAAGGGCTTATCGACTGGGGACTGGACCTGCTGATTGTGCTGATATCCTTCGGCCAGAAGGTAACAGCAGGTGTCTTCCAAGCAGGCAGCATCAACATCGAAGCCATCACAATGCCGGAAAATGTACTAAATGCGCTCAAGAGTGCTTCATTTTTTCAAAAGATTCTGCTCTTATTTGTGTCGTTACCGGCAATCTTTGTTGTTCTTATTCAAACTGTAATGATCGTTTTGTTTGTATTTGGCCGTTTTTTTAAAATCTATGTGGTGGCAGCCTTCGGGCCGCTGCCTATGGCGACCCTTGCTGGAGAACCCACCCAATCTATTGGGTGGCGATATTTAAGGCTCTTTGCCGGATTCTGTCTGGAAGGTATTGTCATCTCGATTGCCTGTACCCTATACACCGTTATCATAACCAACATATCTTTCCCAGCTGTGGAAGATGGAGAAACCCTTGTAATGCTGCTTACTTACATGGTTAACGTTATATTTCAGACATTCCTACTAACTGGCATGGTCAAGGGAGCGGACAATCTGGTAGCCCGCATCATGGGATAGAAAGGAGATAGTAATGGAAGAAAGGATCAATCGTGAAATTATGGATTATAAAGAATCCATTGGAGGCCTGGAGCTTCGGCAATTCCTCTGGACTGCCGTTGCGGTAGCCTTGTCTGTCATCGTCTACTTTTCGTTTTCTCATTTGGGTACCAATGTAGTGTCCTGGATCTGTGTTACAGTTGCTATCCCCCCTGTGTTGCTGGGATTTGCGACTTGGCATAAAATGAATGCTGAGCAGATCCTTGCTGTTCTGTATCGCTACATGATAACCCCCAGTCAGCTCTGCTGGAAATGCGACAACCAATTTGTAACTCTCCTAAAACAAGAACGCCAGAAAACAAAGAAAGGACAGAAAACATGCTCAAAACCTTAAAAACTATCAATGCTCAGTCCAAAGAGAAGTTCCATGTTCCCACCAGTGTCCAGCAGGTGCTTCCAATCCAGGACATCTGGGAAGATGGCATTTTTCAGACCGGTAAAACCCAGTACACGGCATCCTACAGTTTTTCTGACATTAACTATCTGATTGCAGGACAGGAAGAACGGAAAATAATGTACGGCCTTTACCAGGATCTGCTGGGTGCACTGGGTCCCGGCGCCATCTATAAGATCACAACCAATAACCGCTCTATTAACATGTCTACCTGGGCAGAAAAAACACTTCTCAAGCCCAGAGGAGATGCACTCGATGGTTATGTCGCAGAATATAACAACATGCTGAAAGAGAAAATCTCTGAAGCAGCTGGCATCGAACAAGAGCACTACATCACCGTTACGGTTTTTAAGCCTAATATCCAGGAGGCCCGTTCTTATTTTAATCGCATTTGGCCTGCTCTGCAGTCCGCCTTTGGCCGTCTCGGCAGCAAGCTCCAGCCGCTCAATGCAATTGAGCGGCTTAGGATATTCCATGACTTTTTCCGGCAGGGTGAAGATACCCTGTTCGACATGAACTTTAACGAAACCTATCGCAGAGGACATTCTCCTATTGACAGCATTTGTCCTTCCAGCTTTAAAAATGAGGCAGATCACATCAAGATTGGAACGAAATTCGCACGGGTACTTTTCGTATCGGACTATGCCAGCTATGTGTCAGATGATCTGATCGCCAGATTATCTGAGCTGCCCCGGACGATGATGATCTCTGTCGATGTCATCTCCATTCCCACAGAGGAAACTGCAACGATGCTGCAGCAAAAGCGGGACGGCGTGGAATCCGCCATCGGCAAATGGCAAAATCGCCAAAACCGCAACAACAATTTTTCTGCCACAATCCCCTACCATCTTAGGCGTCAGCAGGAAGAAATGGAAGAATTTATGGATGATGTCATCAAAAATGACCAGGGACTGAACATCGTGGTTATGACCATCATCCACACCGCAGACACCCTGGAACAGTTAAATTCCGATACAGATCGTATCAATGCTATCCGGGACTGTAAACTGCTTACAGCCACATATCAACAGCTGGATGGCATGGTCACTTCACTGCCCTTTGGTGTATGCCGGATCGCTGCCCAGCGGTCTCTGCTGACCAGGTGCCTAGCTGCCATCTCCATGCCTTTTCGAGTCCAGGAGATTCAGGATCCTGGCGGGATCTGGTATGGCGTCAATGCACTTACCCGGAATCTGATCATTTGCGACCGGCGAAAACTGCAAAATCAAGGAGCGTTTATTTTGGGTGTGCCAGGAGCTGGCAAAAGTATGATTGCAAAAGAGCAGATCATCTTTTTGTATCTTACAACAGATGATACAATCCTAATCAACGATCCGGAGGGTGAGTATTCCCAGATCGTGAAGAAACTGGGTGGCACGGTGGTTAAGATCCAAGCTGGCGGCGAACATTACCTCAACGCCATGGATATGGAATCCGGGTATGGTGAAAAAGGCGGTATTGCTGATAAGTCTGAGTACATCCAGACGCTTTTTGAGCAGATGACCGAAGCACCTCTCACAGCTCAGGAGCAGTCTATCATTGACCGGTGCGTACTTTTGTTATACCACACCAGATCTGCTGAAAGCTGCACACTGACAACACTGCGAGAACTGCTGCTGCAGCAGCCGGAGCCGGAGAGCCGGTCTTTGGCACTAACACTGGAGCGATTTACAGCAGGAAGTCTGGACGTATTTGCCCACGAAACCAACGTGGACATGTCTAACCGGCTGATCTCCTTTGATCTCTCCGAAATGGGCAAACAGCTGCGTCCCATCGCCCAGCTGACGATCACAGACATTCTGATTAACCGTGTCAATGTCAACTCCAGAGCCGGTCGCCGGACCCATATTTTTACCGATGAATCTCAAGAGTTTTTCCGAAACGATCACAGTGCAAGCTTCTTTGATTCGGCGTGGCGGCAATGGCGCAAGCGCAACGGCTACCCGACGGCAATCACGCAAAATGTATCTGTCCTGCTGGACAACGAAAAATCCAGGGCCATGCTGTCGAACTCAGAAACCGTTGTGCTGCTGAATCAGTCCGACGCCGATCAGCAGCGGCTCAGCAACATATTCCAGATCCCGGATGAACAGATCCGCTATGTCCGAGGGGCAGAATCCGGATGTGGATTGCTGCTATACGGTGACCGCCGCATCCCTTTTATCAACCGTTTCCCCAGCGATCTGAATCTCTATGACATGATGACCACCAAGCCGGAAGAGGGCTTCCACGGAGGTACATAAGTGTGGATAATCTGCATCCCAAGAACAAAAATGTCATTTTCAGCCGCCGGGTAAAAGCTGCTGTTGATCGTGGGGTCAAAATCGATCACAAGGGCAAAAAAAAGCAGGAAAATACAGATGAGTCGAATGCCAGCGCAGCGAACCGTCTCTCAGGCGCACCGCTTACCATTGCCCTAAAAAGCTCTGCCAAAACTGCAGAGGTCATCTATCGGCGCAGAAAAAACGCAAACAGTGTCTTACAGAAGCGGCTGAAAACGGCAGAAAAGGCCACTGACAAAGCCCATATTGCTGCTGATACTGCTGTCCAAGCACTCTCGACAGAGCATTATTTTCAGAAAAGATATGAAAAAGCCATTCAAAAAGCAGCTCCGGCAGACACATCTGCCGGAACTGCCGACCAGCGAAAGGCCGGTAGAATCAATACGGTCAGCGATCGGCAGCTCACAGCCCCTAAGCCTGCCATGGCATCTGCATCTAAAGCACCTTCTTCTAAAAACGTCCAGCAAGCCAGAAAAGATTATGTAAAGTCAAAGAATTACTCTCAGAAAAAAACGAAAAAAGCAGTTAAAAAACAGAAAAAAGCCATTAAGCAGAAAAAGAAAGCTGCAAAAGCACTTAAAATGCGCAGCTCCAAGCTCCTGATCGTAACTGCTGTAGGTGGTGTTTTCTTTCTTCTGTTCGGTGGTATGATTGCTATTATGTCAACCAGTTTTGGTATCTTTTTCAGCGGGTCGGCGGATGATACGGAAGAAGAGATAACCGTAAGGCAAGTCGTACAGTCCCTAAATAAAGAGTATGCTGATAAAATATCGGATATCAAAAGCAGTGTTCAAAACGACGAAATCCAGATCATTGATCCTGAGATTCCCTGGAAAGAGATCCTTACCGTCTATGCAGTTAAGACTTCAGAGGGAGTACCGGAGAAAGAGCCGGAGGGAGAGCCAGAGGAAGATAGTGCAGACAAGGGTACGGAAGTTGTCACGATGGATAAGAGGAAAGAGAAGATCCTCCGTGATGTTTTTTGGCAGATGACGAACCTGGGATATGCTACGGAGGAATTTGAAAACCCGGATGCTCCTGCTGAGCCGGAACCGGATTCTACAGACAGCACAGAAGAAATAAAAGAAACAATACCGCAGTATCTGACCCGACTAATCATAACTGTCACGCACAAATCTCTGGAGGATACAGCCGCATTTTACCATTTTACAGATGAGCAAAAAGAATCTATGCGCAATATGTTAGAAAAAGAAAACGATGACATGTGGCGAGATCTCATTTATGGTGTTAATATCCACCTCAAAAATGGTTGGGTAGAACCGCTGGAGGTTATGGATGTCATCAGTCCCTTTGGCTACCGGGTACACCCAATTACCGGTGAGTGGAAGCTCCACGCCGGTGTCGATCTAACTGCTCCGGAGGGAACCCCCATACTGGCTATGAAAGACGGAGTCGTTCAGTTTTCTGGTTATGGCGAAGGCAACGGCAATTATGTGCGGATCGATCACGGTGAGGGTTTTGTCTCAACATCCATCCACATGCTGTACACAGCCGTGAAAACCGGCCAACAGGTGTCTGCTGGCGATATCATTGGCTATGTTGGTCAAACAGGATGGGCAACCGGTCCGCATCTGCACCTATCCGTATACTATAACGGTGAGCCAATCGACCCCATGTCGCTATTCGTAGAAAGTTCGGTCCCGGAAACTCCCGATTCCCAGGAAACCGGATGACCCCTACCCTGTCGGAATTATTTCTATCGTCTGTAAATAAGCGTTTTTTAGAAAATCGAAGCCCGGAACACCGTTCCGGGCTTCAACCTTTATGAAAGAAAGGAGGCAGCAGCCATGAAAAAGCCAACCGGCTATGTCGCAGTACCCAACTGGATCATTTTTGACAAGGCCATGTACGATACCACGAAGAAGATCCTGGTCACCATGCTGGCATATTCAGATCGTAAAAGATCCCTCTGCAAGGCTCACAGAGAGCTGGCAGAACTCAGCGGCTGCTGCCGTAACACCGTTGCCCAGGCCATCGGAGAGCTACAGCAGCGTGGTCTGCTGTTCTCCACCCGCCGGTACTACTACAGCAAGCGTCTGAGCCGGATCGTCCGGGCCAAGTCCCGGTATATCCTGCGGAGCTGCCAGTCCGGACGGAGCTTCACCTTGATCCCCCGCTCTCTGCTGCAGGATGATCTGACACCTGCAGAGTTTGTCATTGCCCTGCACATCTACAGGATCAGCGGGCGCACGGGCCGCTGCTGCCCCTCTCTGCGCCTGCTGGCTAAGCTGAGCGATCATGCCAAAGCAACCATTTGCCGGGCTGTTAAGCAGCTACAGCGCCGCCAGACAGTATCCCGCCTGTGCTGTCAAAAGCAAAATCGTGCCTACAGCTGCAACAGCTATTATCCCACGGACTGGGTACGGAAAAAGCCCCGCAGAAAATATCCCTCAGTCACGGGTGGTCTCAAATTTGAGCATCCTATGGTTACTAAAAAGATAACATATGGTTTTACTGGACTGAGAACAGAAAAAGGTGTCGCCCAATTCGGCAATATGCTGAATTTTTCAGATTATTTCTCTCTTGAGACAGGTTTTTATCGAGATGGCACTGCCGTTCGGGTGTTCGTCACAGAAGAACAGTTTTAAAGTCAACGGGGATATTATACCCTTTTTCCTGTGATTTTCCGGTTATCCAAAACAGCTAAGGTAATGTTGTCTCCCTGTTGAATACATATCTCTATTTATGAATCAACCCTGCGATGTCAGGCTTCCCCGGCCTGTCCGGCCGGAGGTTTGCCAAGACATCCACCAGGCCTGGGCCTCCCTATAGGTGCATCCCAGATATCAAAACAGAAAGGATCCTCACTACTATGAGCGAAAAAAGATTCTCTCCCAACTCAGAAGAAACAGCCGAATACCGTGCCGGCTACGAAGCCGGTAAACTCCAGGGCACACACCTGGCAACGATCGACCATTTGCAGCATATCATGCGACAGCTGCATTACACCCCGGAACAGGCCGTGCAGCTACTGCAGCTCCCCAAGGCCAGCAGATCTTCTTATGTTAAGATCTTACAGAATCGAATTAAACAAAAGCCGGAAAAATATAAGTAGATGTGCATGAGCTATTGACATTATAACGGTACACCGTTATAATGTTTATAACGGTACACCGTTATAATGTTTATAACAATACCATAGTTAAGATTGCATCCAATAACGTGCTGTTTTCAAGGAAAGGAAGTTTACCATGCAACTAACATTCGAAACACCCAGTACAACTGAAATCATCCATACCATACTGCAGCCAATTGCGCGAAACGTCTTACCTGCGGAATTTTTATTTATTATTTCTATTTTTTCTCTGATTGTTTTTAATAGTCTTATGAGAAAAGACCCTAATACAGATCAAACTACCTACTTATCAACAGTATTTTTACCAAAACTTTTGGGCAGTTTCGTATTCATCCTTCTTGCCATTGTGTCAATAACGTTTGCTAAAGATCAATTGCCAGATCAACTGCACTGTACAGCTGTTGATAAAATCATAGATACCATAGACAATGAATACGACCGTTATCTCATCACCATCCATATCGATGAATGGCCTTCTGAGAATGCGCCGATAATCATTGAAGTATCTGAAGAAAGTTTCAATGAAATGCATATCGGCGCAAAATGGACCTGCGAGGTGGAAACATCTTTGCTGGAACTCATAGCAATCGTTTTCGAAGATATGACTGGTATACAACATAGAAGACCTCACACTGAAATACCAAACATTTTGCCCAATAGCCATGAGATATAAGTAGATACCCATAAGCTATTGACACTATAGCGGTATACCGCTATAGTGTTCACAAGGAGGTGGTTATATGTTGCAGCAAATATTATGCCAGCGGAATTTATCCTGCTATTGGCTGGCAAAACAATGCAGCCTTCCCTATTCCACAGTCAGCGATATATGTAACAACAAAACTCCGTTGAATAAATGCCGTGCCGAAATCGTTTATAAGATTGCTCATGCATTAAATCTGTCAATGGATGAGCTTATGGAACCGTACATGATCAAGCGAATAGATTTTGAATTATATAAGAGTAATGTGTGCCATGCAGTAAAAGAACTGGGCGATATTGCTTTTATATTGCAGGTTCTAAAATCCAACGACATACAACAGTATTATAACTGGGAATGGTATCCAGAGTGCTTTTACCTCTTGGCCATGACAGACTATCTTAGCCGGGTTAATGATATCCCCCTCTGTGATCGTTACAATGAGTTACGCTGCTGCAAGCTCCAGCATACGGTGTATCCCGCCAGCATACTGGCTTTGGCGGCTGTAAATGATGATGCGCAAATCAAAGAACAGTCCATCAAGACATCTATACCGGAGTTTATTAGGTATAACATTGTAGAAAAGGAGATCCGAAATGTCATCTGATGTATTTACAAAAGATAATCTCGATAGTGTATTAAATGCCCTTGGTAAACAATACCGCAAATTAAACGGCACCGCTTTTCCCGCAGAGATCGTTTTAATAGGCGGAGCCGCTGTGTTAGTAAATTATGGTTTCCGAGATATGACTACCGATATTGATGCCGTTATCCATGCAGCATCGGCTCTGAAGGATGCGATAAATATGGTCGGCGATAAGTTCCACTTACCAAATGGGTGGTTGAACTCTGATTTCATGCATACAGCATCGTATTCACCTAAAATTGATGAGTTCTCCGAATACTATCGCACGTTTTCTAATGTATTAAGAGTAAGGACAATTCGTGCCGAATATCTTGTTGCAATGAAACTAATGTCAGGCCGAAAATATAAAAATGACTTATCTGATGTCATCGGTATTTTGGCAGAGCACGAAAAGGCCAATGCCCCCATTACCCTTGAGGATGTCAAAAACGCTGTCATAAACCTTTATGGCAGCTGGGATAAGATTCCGCCGGATTCCGCAGCATTTATTGAAAATGCAATTGCGAAAGGGAATTACGCACAGACCTTTGCTTCACTTGTAGAGGAAGAAAAGCGCAACAAAAACAATCTGCTCGACTTTGAAAAGGTTTATCCCAATGTGATGGACGGCGAAAATATCGACACAATTATCCAGGCACTTCAGCGAAAACAAGCAGTACAAAAACAGAAAAGCCAGGATGATCTTGAGTTATAACTCACCCTAACTATCAAAGAAAGCTAGTGTATAGGAGAACACACTCCACCTAACTATATTAAATATTTGATCGCTATCATATTGTTCTTCAACTAATATGCCATGGAGGAAAACGTCGAAATTGAGTCAGCCTCGCTGAACAGCAGGGAGAAAAGAATAATTATAAAAAGTACTAGTTTACAAGTGTAATTTTAGATTATGAATTATTTTGCGAATAAAATATTATGTTTTTTTCATTTTACAGTTGACAATATACCATGTATGGTATATAATAAAGACAAGCAAAGGGGGAACAACCCCCACAGAAATCTCATTTTGGGAGGAACTTGAAATGAAAAGTTACAAAGCTTATTCTTGCCGTTGCATCGGAGGGTCAGACGTTGCTTCTCTCGTTGCACGAGGCATAAACATCGATGGTAGCGGAAGTATTCTGTCCGAAATCGACTTCGGTGAAGATGGTGCTTATTCCGCATATATCGTTGATGACGAAGCTGAGATTGGTGCGCACTATCATAAAGTTTTTGAGTGCAAAAGTTGGATAACAATCTACGACGATGATAGCTGCGGTTTCCGTGCACATGCTGAGCACATCAACATTTACCGTGCTGGAGAATTTGGATGCATTATCCAACTTTGCGGTGAGCATAGCATCGACGAAATCACAGGATGGTGAAGAATTATGATCGATAATGACAAGATTGCTGTAAATCTGCGTGCAGTGCGCAAGGCAGCGGGGCTTTCTCGTGATGACCTTGCAGCTGCTATCGACGTACATCGCAATACGATTGTGCGCCTCGAAAACGGAGAGCAGCCGGCGACAACGCTCAAACTTGAGCGTGCGTATCGGCTGGAGCAACTACTTGGCTGTCGCATTGACCACCTGGGATCAATTTCCCCCACGGTGCTGCCTGTAGACTCGAAAATGGCTTTGCCGGAAGCTGTTGCGGAAATCAAACGCCGTATGACTGCGCATGCAATCGGTGTACGGATCAATGACAGAGCATACACAGCGGCATGGGGTACAGTTATCAACTTGTCTGATACAGTTCTTGCCGACAACAGTGTAGAAACTCTTGCCGCCCTGGTACGGCACGAGTTGGAAATAGAAAACAGCTTGCTCGTGGGACCTTTTTGAAAGAAGAGGGATATGAACATTACTCCAGCGTAGCAGAGCAGGATAAAAAATCAGAGCTGCTGGACAGCAGGGAGAAAGGAAAAAACTGATGTCTATATACGATTACAATGAATTAAGAGAAAAAGCTATCGCACCTACTGCAACGCAGAAAGATCTCGAAAATCTCTGGAATTGGTTTGACCAGTACGGAAATCGTTATTGGAATGGCGAATGTTACAATGTAGATGGATATCTTCTTTTCCCGGTATATAACATGGAACCCGATGAATTTGACAGTTTCGAGATCACAGGATACGAACTACAAACATGCTAACACCTAATTTTCTTCCCCCTTGTCCCTTGACTTTTCGGGGAAAAATCGTTATTATCTAACCAGATGCAAAAAAATCCAGCCCTCTATTGGAAGTAGAGGACTGGATAAAGGCATCGTGTACCTTGTCAACACCGGACCAACCAAGTGTTATCAAGTACAAGCATACCAAACCAGGTGTGATTTGTCAAGCGATTTCACGAAACGGTGAAAATAATTCTGAGCATTCCCATAGTCATAGCTTTCGGCCTGGTCAGCCGATCACGCAGTGAGTGGGCGTCCAACCCGTACGGACGAGGCGCAGCTCCTTTTTTCTTAAGGCAGCTGTAGGAATTGACCAGATCTGGTGATAAGCGCTTAAACGCCTGCCAGGTGCTTGACCGCTCAGATGTACACAGCATAGATCTTTTTCAAGCTGCAGAAACCTGCTGTTTGCAAAAGCTCTATGTTAAATCTTACTCACTTACCCAGACGTCATTGTAACGTCTGGGTAAGTTCGTATTTGGGGTGGATGATGGGACTTGAACCCACGATCAAAACTGCAATTTTCCTTAGAGCTACAACATCGTATTGCTATGTGTTGTCATTTTCATTGTCAATATTGCAAAAATAGCCACAAAAAGCAGCTGACTGATCAGCTAAATCACGCTCCGATATTTTTGTATAAATCTTACGCATTGTGTAAATATCGGACCAACCTCCAATACGCATGGTTATTTCCTCCTGCAATCGAAGATGATAGGCTAAACTGGCAAAGGATCTGCGTAGCCCATGAAAACCGACTTTCGGCAGATGGTTTGCAACACAGATTTTATTGATACCTTTAAATATTGCACTGGGAGAGCGATTTATAACATAGCCGCACGGCTTATAGTGTCGAGCCAATGCCTCTCTGAGCGGTTCTATGATCGGTACTTTTCTATGAGATGTGAGATTTTTATTTGTTTCCTTGAACTGCAGCTGGTTTTTATCATTCATAACAGCAGATCCAGCGATGCTAATGGTGGATGCTGTAAAATCAATACACTCCCATTTAAGTCCTAAAATTTCGGATCTGCGCAGACTTGACAATGCAAGCAACGCAGGTATCTCTACTGATGTTCCTGTTATGGCATGTACGAACACACCTATTTGCTCTGGACTTAAATATGGTAAATCTTTTACAACAGTCTGAGGTAGTCGCACTTTTACACGCTCCCCTGTAGTTTCTGCAATAACAGAACTTAAAAATCGCCATGCATTTCGTAAGGTTTTTGCCGAACACGTCAGCGCTTCAGCATTGACAATGTGTTGCCATTGTCCAGGTCTAATATCACATAATCTCTTATGCTGGACCCCCTTAAATCTATTTCTCTGCATACTCCGGTATCCCCGAATCGTGGACGGTGATAGCACATTTTGTCGAACGGATATATAGTCATCCATTGCTTTTAATATTGTCTTTGCCTCAATCCTTTCATGTACATTGGATGCCTTCTGAATTCCCGCTTTAATGGCCATCGCTTCTGCAATAGCCACTTTTTTATCCTGGCGGGTAATCGATATATCCTGGCCATGTACTCTTACACGGCATGTCCAAGATCCTGAGGGCAGCTTCCTGGCAACTGGATATTTCATCTTTTTTCCTCCCTATCTATGGATGAATAATAAGACTACAAAAAAGGACAGCTTATGTCAAGTAATGCATACATTAAAAGTCAGTCTGCATCTGCAGGCTGGCTTTTAGCATATACCAAGAACAAAAAAGGAGCAAACAAAAATGAAAACCACAATTATTGCAATTGCAAACCAAAAAGGCGGTGTGGGAAAGACCACAACTGCTGTGAATCTCGCCGCTGGTCTGAAAGCCCAGGGCAAATCCGTCCTCTGCATTGACTTTGACCCCCAGTGTAATCTGGGTCTGTATCTGGGACACGAGGCTGACGGCAGCTGCACTATCACAGACTGCCTCTTCGCCCGGGCTGCCTACGCTCCCCTGCCCTGTCTGGATGGGCTGATCCGGCACTCCCTCTGCGGGATTGATTATATCCCGGCCTCTCTCCGGCTGTCTAAAGCAGATATGCAGCTGGCACAGGCCATGTGCCGGGAGCTGCTGCTACGAGATATTCTTAAAGAGATTGTGCCTGACACCTATGATTACGTCATCATCGACTGCAACCCCGGCATGGGTATCTTGATGCTCAACGCTCTGGCAGCTGCCACCCACGTTCTGATCCCTGTGCAAATGGAAAAGTTTGCTATGGGCGGTCTGGATGACATGATGGAACTGATCACCATTGTGCGGGCGCAGCTAAACCCCTCTCTGGAGATCCTGGGCCTGCTGCCTACCATGGTCGGTCATAATAACGTAGCACGGGATCTGCTGCAGCAGCTCAATCATCAGTTCCCGGATCTGGTTTTGGACAGCCGAATCTCCCGCAGTATCGAAGCTGCCCGCAGTACAGAAAAACAAGCCCCCTTGGACAGCCGCAGCAAAGTAGGGAGTGAGTATGGAGCAGCCACCATGGAGCTGCTGAATCGATTGGAGGATTAAACATGGAGTATAGGAAATGTGTGGACATCGTAAAAGCAACTGATAAATCCATCATAGCTACAGTTTGGACGGGGCCAAACTTCTACATACAAATCTTTAATAAAGAAGAATTGCAAGCCGCTTTGGATTATACATATGCCTATCCTAATGGTTTCCGCAGCTACAAAGATGTGATTGCATCAATTAGCGTAGAGGATATGATGCACCTTTGCAGATACGAGGATTACTCTGAAGAATTACTTAATGAAGTAGTAAAACAATTACTTAAGCGGGAGGCAGAAAATGCGTGAAAATGAGTGGAAAGATGCCTATGGCACACTGGGGGTGCAGACGAGCCAGCTGACACAGCTGCCGCTGCATATTCTGGATCCGTGGCAGGGAGCCGCCGGAGAACCGCAGCCCTTTAAAGCATACACGGAGGACAAGCTCTTGGAGCTTGCCGAAAATATCGAAAAGAACGGCATCATTGAGCCGATTTGCGTAAGACCCAAAGGCAGCCGCTTTGAGATCATCGCCGGTCACAACCGGGTGGAGGCCGCCAGGATTGCAGGACTGACCACTGTACCAGCACTGGTACAGCAGCTGGATGACGATCAGGCTGCAATCTTATTGGTAGATAGTAATCTGCAACACCGGGAAACTTTACTACCCAGTGAGAAAGCCTGGGCGTACCGCACACGGCTGGAAGCTGTGAAACGTAAAGCTGGACGGCCCAAAAATAATTCGGCTCAACTTGAGCCGAATTTTCGGAGCAATGAAACTGTTGCAGAAGAAGTGGGACAAAGTCGTGCACAGGTGCAGCGATACATCCGCCTCACCTACCTAATTCAGCCCTTTCTGGACATGGTGGATGCAGGGAAATGTAAGCTCAATCCCGGCACCGAGTTATCGTATCTGCAGCTGACAGAGCAGACGCTGCTCTATAAGATCATCACAGAAAACATGGAAAAGCCAAAAGGCCCCAGCATCAAACAGGCCAAGGCGCTTAGGCAGCTCAGCGATACGGGCAGCATCACGGAGCCTGCCATCATGGACATCCTCTTTCCGGCAGAGGATGATAACAAGGCGAAGGATCTTAAGATATCTCTTTTTGAGCTACGTGCCTTTTTTCCAGCTGACACAGCACCAGAAATTATGAAACAAGCCATATTTGATGCGCTGAATGAGTACACGAGGACTATGTCCCGGACGGAGTAACGATCATAGACACTCATAGTAAAACATTCACAATCCTTAAATTTCGAAAGGAGCAACCACATGGATGGTGTAACAATTATAGGTGCATATAACAACGAAGTAAATGAAATTACAGGCAAAATTCTATCGCCAGATACCCTCTTTATTAGTCTAGCTATTTGTTTAGTATTCGATTTACTGCTGATTATTTTTATTGCAGGAATCGACTCACACTCGAATAACGCAAAAGGCATATTATATACCATTGGACAACATATAGGATTTTACAGTTTTATATTTTTCTTTGTAGGCTATATATCGTTTCTTTTAATAACTGGCCCAAACCTCTTTGATGACAGCATAACTAGGGACCGGGACAAACGTAATAGCAAATGCTATTATGCGTATATAGACACGGATCGCATTTTTTCCGACGAAACTCTTACAGAACAATTCAAAGAAAAATACACTATTCTATACGACAGAACCGAGAAATTGAACAAAGACGGCATCTTTGTTATTAAAGAAAACCCGTGATAACCGCATTATTTGCAAACCTATATAATATACGAAAGGACACTTTAAGATGACAGTTACGGAGTTTATAAAAAAAACCGAGCCTCTAAAGAAAATCACCACGCCGGACACTCCGCTTAATGCGCAGGAAGCAATGCTGGCTACAGCCGAAGTTTGGTCGAATGCCGCCTGTAAGGGCTACCTCATCCGAGCAGCCCAGTCGTTGAATTATTCCAAAGCGCAGATCAATCACCTGTTGCAAAGCCTTGACAAGGCCATAGATGATATCTCCGTGGACGACGCAATGCTGGAATATCAGGAATATGTTGACTTCTAGTAATTCAGAATGATAAAATAGGAGAAATGAAATGGGTAATAAAGTGGTGTTCGGCTTCGGACATGCACAAAAGAGCAGCGCATATGTACAGGAAATATCTACGGATCAAAAATAAGGAAGGATCTTTCATTATGAAACAGAACAAACTATTAAGCCTCACGGCTGCGGTGATTATGATCGGCATGTTGGCGTCCGGCTGCGGAGATTCTGAGCCAACAGAAATCACCACCTCCCCCACAGAGGTGACGGAAACAACCGTGCCGGAAACCACGGTACCGGAAGAAACCACTGAACCCACAGAAACCACCACTGAGCCCTCCACCGAGCCGGAGGTTGAGTCAGAGGAGAAGCCCAGCTCTTCCCAGAGGCCGAGCAATAGCGGATCTGCGCAGAAGCCCAAGCCTGCTGAAAACACTCCCAAGCCCACAACTCCGAAGCCTACTGAGCCGAAGCCCACCGAACCGCCCCATGTACACAGCTGGAGCGACTGGAAAACGGTAAAAGAGCCGTCCACCTCTGAAGAGGGA